>Ga0105048_10012923_pt1 | contig 13057 bp, 8 predicted proteins | sample MAT05_FD_78382 | JGI IMG/M metagenome (GOLD analysis project Ga0105048, IMG submission 78382) | Freshwater microbial communities from Lake Fryxell liftoff mats and glacier meltwater in Antarctica - MAT-05 | ecosystem: Environmental > Aquatic > Freshwater > Ice > Liftoff microbial mat | place...
CCCAGCACGTCGAAGATCACGACGTCGGTGTCCTCCAGCAGGTGATGCTCCTTCAGCAGCTTCACCGTCTGGCCCACCACGTAACCGCCGCAGCCCGTGCCTGCCGGCGGGCCACCGGCTTCCACGCACATCACGCCATTGTACCCGATGAAGACGAAGTCCTCGGTCCGCAGCTCCTCGCTGTGGAAGTCGACCGTCTCCAGCTGGTCGATCACGGTCGGGACCATGGACTTCGTCAGCGTGAACGTCGAATCATGCTTCGGGTCGCACCCGATCTGCAGCACCCGCTGACCCAGATGCGAGAATGCGGCCGAGAGGTTGGACGAGGTCGTACTCTTGCCGATGCCACCCTTCCCGTAGACCGCGATGCAGAGCGCGCCCGTGATCTTGTCCTCGGGATTCAGGTGCACCTGCACGCTGCCTTCGCCGTCCTGTCCGCCCAGAATTGGGAGTCGCGTCGAGACTGCCACGTTATTTCTCCTGACCCAGGGAATCGTGTCCGGACCGCGCCACCACGCGTGCCGGTCCCATCACAATACAGCTCATCGGGCTGCCACGCCCTCGAGCCGGTCTTCCAGATCGGCCGCCGCGTCGCGCAGCGCGTCCAGCGTCGCGGCATCGGGTGCCCAGTACCCACGATCGTTCGCCTCGAGCAGCTTCGTCGCAATGCCGGCTGCAGCCGACGGATTGAGGGTCGCCAGTCGGTCACGCATCTCGCCATCCAGCATGAACGTCTGCGCCATCTCGCCATAGACCCAGCCCGGCACGCTGCCGGTCGTCGAGGACCAGCCGACCGTCGTCGCCACGTGGCCCGCGATGTTGCGCACGCCTTCGTACCCGTGCACCAGTTGCCCCTCGAACCACTTCGGGTTGAGCACCCGCGTCCGCGACTCGAGTGTCACCTGCTCCTCCAGCGTGCGGATCTTGCCGTCCTTGCCCGTGTGGTCGCCCATGTAGCAGGCCACCTTCTTCTTCTGCTGCTGCTCGATCACTTGGTTCACGCCACCCAGCGCTTCGACGTACTGGTCGATGTCCGTCGCGCCAAGTTCGACCGAGTCCACGTTCTGGAAGCTGAGCGAGGCCGTCCCAAGCGCGCGCTTCATCATCTTCTGCCCGGCGCGGCACTTGCCGTCGGCACCGTACGCAAACCCCTTGCGCTGCACGAACAGGTCGGCCAGCTGGTCCCCGTCCTCCCAGCGTCCGGTCTCGAGCAGCAGGTTCACGTTCGAGCCGTACGAGCCTTCCGAGTTGCCGAAGACGCGCAGCGCGGCCGTCTCCATGTCCACCCCATCCTCGCGCATCGCGGCCAGCGCATGCTTCCGGATGAAATTCTGCTCCTCGGGTTCATCCGCACTCGCGCAGAGCAGCGCGGCTTCGGCGAGCAGCTTCACCTGCAGCGGCAACAGGTCCCGGAAGATGCCGGACAACGATGCCACGACGTCGACGCGCGGCCGCCCCAGCGATTGCAATGTCAGCAGTCGCGCACCACAGAGTCGACCGACACCATCGAAGCGCGGCACCACACCCATCAGGGCCAGCACCTGCGCCAGCTGGGTCCCTTCCGACTTCATGTTGTCCGTGCCCCACAACACGAACGCGACGGTCTCCGGGAAGTCATTGCCATCGGCGACATGCCGCGCGATCAACTGTTCGGCGCGCGCCGCTCCTTCCTTGAGCGCGTACGGGCTCGGGACCTTGTAGGGATCGAAGCCGTAGAGATTGCGTCCCGTCGGCAGTACGGCGCTGTTCCGGACCAGGTCTGCCGCCGGCGAGGCCATCACGTACCGGCCATCCAGCGCGCGCAACATGCCGGGAATCTCCGAGTCCACCGCCAGCATCTGGTCGAGCTTGAGCAGGCCGCGCAACGTTGGTTCGAGCGACATCGATGCGATCCCCGCACGCTCGGCCGTGCTCAGGCCAGCCGCGACGTCACCCGCGGCAACCGCCGCATGCACGATCTCCTTCGCCGCCGCATCGATCGCCTCGACGGACAGGTCGCTCTTCGCCGCAGCACGCAACGTGTCGCCGAAGGGGGCCACGTCAGCCTCCGGGCGACCGACGCTCGCAATCGCCAGCAGCATGTCGGCCCGCTCGTCCACGGACGGCGTCTTGCCCACGATGTGCAGCCCGACGGGAATCAGGGCCTGTTCCACTTCCAGCAGCTTCTGGCGCACCGCCTCGATGGCGATGGCATCGGCGGGCGACCACTGCGGCAGCGGGGCCGTGAGTTCGAGTGCACACGCCTGCTCCTGCAGCAGCGCCACGACAGAGGCGCGTTCGCCGTCGGTGGTGCGGTCGTCCATGTTGCGCCAGCGCTCGAACGTCGCCTTGAGGTCGATCAGGCCCTTGTACAGCCCCGCCGCCGAGACCGAGGGCGTGAGGTAGCTGATCAGCGTGGTGGCCCCGCCGCGGCGCTTCGCCAGCGTGCCCTCGGACGAGTTGTTCGATGCGTAGAGGTACACGTTCGGCAGGTCGCCGATGAGCCGATCCGGCCAGCACTGATCGGTCAGGCCCGCCTGCTTGCCCGGCATGAATTCCAGTGCGCCGTGCGTGCCGAAGTGGAGCGCGACATGTGCGCCCCAGTCTTCGCGCAGCCAGCGATAGAACGCGCTGAACGCATGCGTCGGCGCAAAGTTGCCCTCGAACAGCAGGCGCATCGGATCGCCTTCCCAGCCGAACGACGGCTGCACGCCCACGAACAGGTTGCCGAATTCCACGCCAAGGATCTGGATGCCGTAGCCATCGGCAAACTGCTGACCCGGTGCGGCGCCCCATGCCCCTTCGATCTGCGGCAGATACGTCTCGCGCCGGACATGATCGTCGGTCGGAACACGTGTGAACACCGAAGCAACGGACCCGTACTGCTCACGATTGCCCTGAATGACCGCGTCGCGCAGCGCATCCACCGACTCCGGCACCGTCACGGTATAGCCGCCGTCGCGCATCGCGAGCATGGTGTTGTACAACGAGTGGAAGCAATCGATGTAGGCGGCGCTGCCCGTGTTGCCCGCGTTCGGCGGGAAGTTGAACAACACCACCGCGACCTTGCGCTGCGCGCGCGGCGTCCGGCGCATGCGGATCATCTTCTCGACGCGGTCGGCCATCGTCTCGACGCGTTCCATGATCGGCAGCGACTCGGCGTTCTCCACCCCTTTCGCGGAGCCCACCTTGCCGGCGTAGACCGTGGGTCCAATGGCGCCGTCGAGCTCCGGGATTGCGACCTGCAACGTCGCCTGCAACGGATTCAGGCCGCGCGGATCGTTCTGCCACTCCGGAGTACTCTGGAACTCGAGCGTCTGCAGACAGAAATACGGCACGTCCAACGTGCTGAGTGCCATCTGTGCCGCGCACGAGTCGTTGTACGCCGGCCCCCCCACGAGCGAAAATCCGGTCAGCGACACCACGGCGTCGACTTTCGAGCGCCCCTGTGCATCCAGGAAAAACCTGTCCATCGCCGGGCGGGAATCGAGCGCACTGGCGAACGCCGGGATGGTACGAAGCCCACGCTGCTCGAAGGCACGCACCACGGCAGCGTAGTGCGCCACATTGTCGGCCAGCAGGTAGCTCCGGCCAAGGAGCACGCCGACCGTGCCGCCGTTTCCAATGGCCGGCAGCGCGGCCGCATTCTCGGTGATGCCATGCTCGGCCTTCACATCGGGATGCCAGAGCCCGACCTCGGGGTACGAGCGCGGCGCCTCGGACTTCACGCGGGCGCGCAGCACCTTGCGCGGTCCGTCCGCATACTTCTCGACGTGCAGGAGGACCAGGTTGGCGATGTTCTCCGCCGTTCCCGCCAACCAGTACTGGATGCTCAGCAGGTAGACGCGCACGTCCTGCGCCGGTCCCGGAATGAACTTGAGAATCTTCGGCATTGCCTTCAATGCCGTCATCTGCCGCTCGCCACTCGAGCTGCCGTCGCTGCGGCTCCCGCGCAGCTTCTTCAGGATGCCGAGCGGTGACCACGGTTTCGGTGTCTTCTCGACCGCGCCGCCCATGTCGAACTTGCCCATGCGCGTGCAGCGCACGAGCTCCGCTGCCGACACGGCCACCAGCATGGAGTCGCAATGATCGCGGCGCGCCAGCAGCGCCTCGCGGATCGCGGTGACCTGCTCATCCTGGAAACACTGCGTCACCGCAATGATGTCGCCGGTCGCGATGTCCGCCTTGCAGCGCTCGAGCGCCGCCGGGCTCTCCGGCCAGTCCGATGCCACGTGCACACACAGGTTGATCGACGGCAACTGCTTCACGACGATCGCCGCGGCCTCCGACACCGATCCTGCCAGGTGCGAGTCGAGCGTGATGATCACGAACTTCAGCGGTGGTGACACGTCAGCGGCCATGATGCGCCTTTGCCTCGTACAGGGTCTCGGTGGTGATGACGTCGATGCCCTGCGCAACCGCATACTTCTCGGTATTTCGGCGCGCCTTGCCACGAACGAAAAACGGAATCTTGCCCAGCTCCTTCTCGCCATCCGCCGACCACGTCGGCGTGGCGGCCTGAACCGCCGCGAGCGTATCCGGCCCCTCGGCTACCGTGGTAGCCACGGGCGTGAGCACTGGCGCACGTACCGGTTCCGAGTCGAACGGCGTGGTGGCCGTGCCCGTGGGCGCAGCCACCATCGCGCTCGATGCAGAGTCAGGCTTCACCGGCGCGATGCTGTGCAGGTGTGATGGCGTCGCGCCATCACCGAACTCGAAATCCTCGCGAAACATCTGCAGCAGGTGCTCCTCGAGTCCCATCATCAGCGGATGCACCCAGGCATCGAAGATCACGTTCGCGCCTTCGAACCCCATTTGCGGCGAATAACGCGCGGGCACATCCTGCACATGGATCGGGGTCGAGATCACCGCGCATGGCACGCCGAGTCGCTTGGCGATGTGCCGCTCCATCTGCGTGCCGAGCACCAGCTCGGGCTGCAGTTCGGCGACGGTGCGTTCAACGTCGAGATAGTCATCGGTGATCAGCGCCTCCACGCCGTACTTCGCGGCACAGGCCTTCACCTCGCGGGCCATCTCGCGACTGTACGTGCCGAGGCCGACGACCGTGAACCCGAGCTCCTCGTTCGCGATCCGTGCCGCCGCGACCACATGGGTGCCGTCGCCGAAGATGAAGACACGCTTGCCTGTCAGGTAGGTCGAGTCCACGGAGCGCGAGTACCACGGCATGCGTGACTGACTTCCCGAGAGCGACGCGGCCCCGGGCGTCTCGCCACCGAGCACCGCCGCGACGTCGAGTTCCAGCACGCGGCCCACTTCGGCGATGAAGTCGCGCGTCGCGCCGACGCCAATCGGGACCGTGGTGATCGTCGGCATCTGGAACGAGCGCTGCAACCAGCTGCACGTGCTCAGCGCAATTTCCGGATACAGGCAGATGTTCGCGTCCGCATCGGGAATGCGACGCAGGTCGTCGGGATCAGCGCCGAGCGGTGCGCTGACATGCACGTCCACGCCGATGCTGCCGAGCAGCTTCGTGATCTCGGCGATGTCATCGCGGCAGCGGAACCCGAGAATCGTCCCGCCCATCAGATTCACGCGCGGCCGACGGCCCTCGCGCGATGGGCGCGGTTCGCGCGTTTTCGATCGGTCCAGCAGCAGCGTGCGTACGAGCTGGTAAAACGTTTCCGCGGCGCCCCAGTTCTCCTTCTTGGAGTAGGACGGCAGCTCCAGTGGCACGACCGGCATCGTCAGGCCCATGCCCATCGCCAGACTGCCCGGATTGTCCTGAATCAGCTCCGCCGTGCAGCTCTCGCCCACCAGCAGCGCCTTCGGTGCGAAGCGATCCACGGCGTCCTGCACGGCGCGCGTGACGATGTTTGCGGTGTCGCCACCAAGGTCGCGCGCCTGGAACGTCGTGTACGTGACGGGCGGCCGCCTGTCCTGCCGTTCGATCATCGTGAACAGCAGGTCCGCGTACGTATCGCCCTGCGGCGCATGCAGCACGTAGTGCACGTCTCGCATCGATGTCGCGATGCGCATCGCGCCGACATGCGGCGGGCCCTCGTAGGTCCAGAGCGTCAGTTGCATGGAATCAGACCGTCAGTCGGGCACTGCGATCGAGCGGACGCACGAACAGCTCCGCCAGGTCGCCGGCCTGGTCATAGCCCTGAATGGGCGAGAACACGAGTTCGATCGACCACTTGGTGCGGAGGCCACGTGCTTCCAGCGGATTCGCAAGGCCCAATCCACAGACGGTGAGATCGGGATGCGCCGCCTCGCATCGAGCGAGCTGCTTCTCCACATCCTGCCCTTCGCTCAGCATCGTGCCGGCCGGCAGCAGCGCCAGCTCGGCAACGGTGACGAGACGATCGAGATAGGGTGTGCCGACTTCCACCAGCTGCATGCCGCACTCGCGCGAGAGGAATCGCGCCAGCGGCAGCTCCAGCTGCGAGTCCGGGAAGAAGAAGATGCGCTTCCCTTCCAGTGTGCCGCGATAGCGCTGCAGCGCCGTCATCGCGCGCGCCTGCGGCGGCTCGGTGACACGACGGAAATGTTCGGCGGGAACGTCCCATGCCGCCGCCGCTGCGGCCAGCCAGCGCGTGGTGCCATCGGCACCCAGCGGGTACGGCGCCTGCAGCAACGTGGCACCGCGCGCCTGCAGCGCACGTACCGTTTCGCCGACGAACGGCTGCGCCAGCAGCAGCTGTGTGCCGGGGCCGACCGGCGGAAGTTCAGAGGCACGGCGTGCCGGGAAGAACGAGACCGGGCCGATGCCGAGCTGCGCGAACAGCCGCGCGAACTGATCCTCGATCACGTCGGCGAGCGTCCCGACCACCATCAGCCGGCGCGCGCCGTCGGTGGCGTCGGGCAGATGCGGCACCATCGCCTTCAGACACTGATCCTCGCCCTGCGTGAACGTCGTCTCGATGCCGCTGCCGGAGTAGCTCAGCACTCGCACGCGCGGAAAGTTTTCGCGGTGCAGGCGCTGCGCCGCCGTGACCAGATCCAGCTTGATCACCTCACTCGGGCACGAGCCGACCAGAAACAGCGTGCTGATCTCGGGGCGACGCGCGAGCAGTTCCGCGACCACGCGATCGAGTTCCGTGTTGCAGTCCGCCATGCCGGCCAGATCGCGCTCCTGCAGGATCGCGGTCGCAAAGCGCGGCTCCGCGAAGATCATCACGCCGGCTGCCGACTGCAGCAGGTGTGCGCAGGTGCGCGAGCCGACGACCAGGAAGAACGCATCCTGCATCTTGCGGTGCAGCCAGACGATGCCCGTGAGGCCGCAGAACACCTCACGCTGGCCTCGCTCACGAAGTACCGGGGCGTTGGTGCAGCCGCCCGCCGCCTCGAGATCGGTCAGCACCGGCAACGCCGTGCTCATGCCGCGTCAGCCGTGCGCAGCAGCGCGTCTTCGGCTTCCTGCAGCCGCGCCGCGCGCAGCTTGAGCAGGAACTGCACGGCGTTCACCACATAGACCGCGTAGGCCGCGAGCGCGACGGCGAACAGCGTCGTCGTCGGGAGCCGGTCCGTGAGCAGCCCGCCGAGATAGATGGTGTGGAGCGCGATGACCACGAAACTCACCGCATCCTCCCAGAAGAAAGCCGGCGCGAAGAGATACTGACCGAACACGACTTTCTCCCAGATCGCGCCCGTGACCATGATCGTGTAGAGCAGGATGGTCTTGGCGATGATCGAGAAATGCGCAGCGCGTTCACCGTCGCCCGTCAGGAGCGAGCGGATGACGAGCGTGGCGCTGATCGCGAACACGAGGAACTGGATCGGCGCGAGGATTCCCTGCACCAGGGTCCAGCGGGTCGCATCGCGGCGCACCCGCTGCTCAGGTGTGTACAGGGCGCGCGTCCTGCGCGCGGGCGCGGCGTCCGTCGTGGCCGCGCTGCCCTGAGACGAGCTGATTGTCACTCCGCCATCCATCACCGTGTCGCGCTCCAGGTAACCGTTGCTGTCGAGGCTACCCCCGGGAGGCAAACTGTCAAGGAGAAGTGACACTTTTGCGAATCGATCGCGGGGCAGGACGGGTCAGGATTTGACAACGTGCGGAGTCCGGGTTTCTTCACCTCACCGGCTTCCCTGACTTGCGGCAACGCGGGCCTGGTAGAATCGTACGTCACCGGCTTCACGCTTTATCCTCGCCCGGAAGGAATACGTTGACCAGTTCGCTGCATCCGTCCTTCGGCTCGCCTCAGCAGGATGAATGCGAGCCGGCTCGAGCCCGCGGATCGGCCATTGGCCGGTCCATGGAGCTCGAGCTCATTCCCCGCCTGCTGGCGCACGCTCGTGGCGCGACGGCCCAGGACTGGCCGTCGCAATCGTTGCCGCCGATCTCGGCCGACGATGTCGAGATCTTCGTGCAGGCGTGCCTCTCACACGACGAAGAGCGCTGTCCGGATGTCGTGTCCACCTTCATCGCGGCCGGATATTCGCTCGAGCGGATCTGTCTGGATCTGCTGACACCCGCTGCCCGCGATCTGGGCGCGAAGTGGGACGAGGACGAAGTCGATTTCGTCGAGGTCACCCTCGGTCTCGGCCGGATGCAGCGGGTCGTCCGGGAGTTAGGTCGGCGCGTGGCGGCCGAGACACCGATGGAGGCCGATGCGGGGCAGGCCTTTCTCTGCGGCATGCCCGAGGAGCAGCATTCCCTCGGTCTTGCGATGGTGGCCGAGTTCTTCGTCGCGGATGGGTGGGGCGTGACGGTCGGCCCACCACTCGGGGCCGAGGATGTGTTGCACGAGGTCGGTGCCCACTGGTACGACGTCGTGGGACTGTCGTCGGGAACCGTCGAACGAATCCCGCGCGTCATCGAGGTCATCCGCAACATCCGGGCGGCGTCGCTGAACGCCCACCTGGCAGTGCTGGTCGGCGGCCGGGCCTTCGTCGACAATCCGGATCTCGTCGCGCTGGTCGGAGCCGACGGCTCCGCTCCCGACGCAGCGCAAGGCCCGATGGTGGCCCGAACGCTGGTGCAGGCGCGACGCGCCAGCCAGGCGCACTCGGCAGTGCCCTCGTCGGCGTCGTCTCTGTGACTCCCGCCCGTACCGCCGACGGTGGCTTGGCGGACCTGGATCCGCAGCTGGCGGCTGATCTCGTCGCGAACACCGGCGATCTCGCGGTCATCGTCGATCGGACCGGCGTCGTCCGGGCCGTCGTCGCGACTGACGCCGAGCTGCGAGATGCCGGGATCGACAGCTGGGTCGGGCAGCACTGGGCACAAACGGTCACGATCGAGACACGCGGCAAGATCGAGGCGCTGCTTCGCGATGCCGGCAGCAAGTCGTCCGGACGACGTCGGCAGGTGAATCACCTCCTGCCCAGTGGCAACGACCTTCCCATCTCGTATACGGTCATGCGAGTCGGGCGCGACGGGGCCTTCGTGGCCGCAGGTCGCGACATGCGGACGGTCAGCGCGCTGCAGCAGCGGCTCGTCGAGGCACAGCAGGCCATGGAGCGCGACTACTGGCGCCTGCGACATGTGGAAACCCGGTACCGCCTGCTCTTCCAGCTGGCGGCCGAGACGATCCTGGTCGTCGACAGCTTGACGATGAAGGTCATGGATGCCAACGCTGCGGCGGGAAAGCTGTTTGGTGAAGCCCCGGAGAAGCTGACGGGACGAACCTTCCCGTTCAGCATCGTTTCGGACGATCTCCGCGCCGTGAATGACGCCGTTGCGAATGCGCGATCGGTCGGCAAGAGCGGCGACATCACGGTACACCTTGCCCGCGATGGCGAGCCGTACAGCATCAGCGCGTCCACGTTCCGGCAGGACAGCAGCACGCTGCTCCTGATCCGGTTCTCAGCGCTGGAGTCTGCCCGCAGTGCGGGCGACGATGGCGAGCGCACGCGCATTGCGGCGCTGCTGGAGCAGTCGCCCGACGCTTTCGTGATCACCGATATCACCGGCCATGTCACATACGCCAACCGCGCGTTCCTGGATCTGGTGCAGCTCGCCTCGGATGAGCAGGTGCGTGGCGAGGACATCGGCGCCTGGATTGGGCGCCCCGGTGCCGATTTCGATGTCTTCCTGACGATGCTCAAGCGCAATGGTGCCGTCCGCTTGGCGCTGACATCGGCCCGGGGTGTACACGGCCTCGCGACGGAGGTCGAGGTGTCAGGCGCCTGGCTGCCGGATTCCGATCACCCCGCAATCGGGTTCATGCTGCGAGACGTCGGCCGTCGTCTCGCCGGCGGTCCGCAGGGTGCCCGGGATCTGACCCGCGCAGTGGAGCAGCTGACCTCGCTCGTCGGCCGCGTATCCCTGCGGGAGCTGGTCAGGGACACGACGGATCTCGTCGAGCGTCACTTCATCGAAGCGGCCCTGGAACTGACCGACGACAACCGGACCTCGGCCGCCGAAGTGCTGGGCGTCAGCCGACAGAGCCTGTACGTGAAGCTGCGCCGTCATCGGCTGTTGAACAGCCCGGATAACGCGCTCTCCAGCCCCGAGTAACCGTTGTTCTGGCTTCAGGGCTTGCGGCGGTCCGTTTTTCGGCGCACTGTCAGAAAATGTTGACACTCGAATCCGTCAGCCCCGGCTTACACACCGTGCACCGGCAGCGTCTCAGCGCCGGTGCCGTGCTCGAGTTGCTGAAGCCCGTGACCTGGTTTCCGCCGATGTGGGCCTTCGCCTGCGGCGTCGTCAGCACCGGAACCAGCATGGAGGGCCGCTGGCCGCTGTTCGCGCTCGGCATCGCGCTGACGGGTCCGCTGTCCTGCGCCGGAAGCCAGGCCGTCAACGATTGGTTCGACCGCCACGTCGATGCCATCAACGAGCCGCAGCGCCCCATTCCATCCGGTCGCATTCCCGGTGCGTGGGGCTTGATCATCGCGATCGTCTGGAGCCTCGCGACGGTCGCCGTCGGCGCGCTTTTGGGTACGGCCGGCCTGATCGCCACCTGCATCGCGGTCGCGCTATCGTGGGCCTACAGTGCGCCGCCAGTCCGCCTCAAGGCGGACGGCTGGCTCGGCAACGCCGCCGTCGGTCTGACCTACGAGGGTCTGGCCTGGATCACAGGGGCCGTCGTCATGCTCGGCACCTGGCCTGATCAGCGTGTGATCGTGCTCGCGCTGCTTTACAGCATCGGTGCACATGGCATCATGACACTGAATGATTTCAAGGCGATCGAGGGCGATCGTCAGCTCGGCATCTGGTCGCTGCCGGTGCAGCTCGGTGCAGCGCGCGCTGCCCGACTGGCCTGCGTGGTGATGATGGTTCCGCAGGTGATCGCGTTCGTCCTGCTGCTGTTCGTGTGGAATCGCCCGGCGCACGCCGCCGGGCTGGCAGCACTGATGGGCATGCAGCAGATCCTGATGCCCACCTTCCTGCGTGATCCCATCGGCAAGGCGTTCTGGTACAGCGGATTCGGCGTGCCCTTCTCGGTGCTCGGCATGATGGTCTGTGCCCACGCCGTCCGCACCCTGGCACACGCGGCATGAGCACCGTAATGCACACCTCGGTGGCAGCGCGCGAGACGTCCTTCGGCTTCGGCTCCGTGCTGCGGCTGGGCGTCGTGCAGGCCTGTCTCGGTGCGCTGATCGTGCTCATCACCGCCACCATCAATCGCGTGATGGTCGTGGAACTCGGTTTGCCGGCGATGGTTCCCGGGGCACTGGTGGCGCTGCACTATGGCGTGCAGATGTGGCTTCGCCCTCGCATGGGACATTTCGCCGATCAGCGCGGACAGCTCACACGCTGGATCGTGCTCGGCATGGTGATGCTCGCCTGCGGCGTGGTGGCAATTGCGGCTTTGCTGCCGATGCTGCGGTCGGCGCCGGCGGTGGGCTATCCACTGATGGCGATGGCATTCATGCTGGTTGGACTCGGAGTGAGCACCTCCGGCACGTTGCTCCTCACGTTGCTCGCGCTGCGCGTGCCGCCCGCCCGTCACGCGCGCGCTGCGGCCAGCGTCTGGCTGTGCATGATCGCGGGGTTCATCCTGTGCACGGTCGTGGCCAGCAGGCTGCTGACTCCATTTTCGTTCGACACGCTCGTGCGCACGACGGCCATCATCGGTGCTGCGGCAGTCGCACTCACGTTCGTGGCGCTGCTTGGCCTCGATGCCCCGCGCGCAGAGTCCGCGCGCGCGCGCGCAGCGGCCACACCGTTCGGCGAGGCGGTGCGCGTGGTCTGGTCCGATCCCGTCGCGCGACGCTTCTCGTTCTTCGTCGCGTTGTCGATGCTCGCCTACAGCACGCAGGACCTGATTCTCGAGCCGTTCGCCGGTTCGGTGTTCGGGCTCACGCCGGCACAGAGCACTGCCATCAGCGGCGTGCACCAGGGTGGCTCGCTGCTCGGCATGCTGCTGACCGCACTCCTCTCGACGCGAGTCGGCACGCTGGCGGGCTGGGCGCGCTACGGCTGCGCGGCGTCGGCAGTCGCGTTGCTGCTGATCGCCGTGTCCCCAATGACCGGCAGCGTCGTGATGCTGCAGGCGTCACTGTTCGGACTTGGCATCGCCAACGGCGCCTTCGCGATCGGCGCGATCGGCTCGATGATGTCGATGTCGGCGAGCGGCGATCAGTCGCAGACTGGCATGCGCATGGGCGTCTTCGGTGCGGCGCAGGCAATCGCGATGGCCGCTGGTGGCGTGCTTGGCGCCGGTTCGAGCGATGTGATGCGCGCCGCGCTCGGGTCGGACAGTCTTGGCTACGGCAGCGTGTTCGCGATGGAGGCCGCGTTGTTCGTCGGCGCCGCCATCCTGGCCTCGGCGGCCGGGCAGGCAGGGCGCGCCGAGTCGAGTGACAGTCTGCTGGCTGCGGTGAACTGAGCATGACGCAAGCCCATGTTTCAATGAATGCGACGGCAGCACAGTCGTGCGTCACCGGCCCTGCAGGCCGTGCTGGTGTTTCGAGCGCCGTCCCGATGCTGTTGGCAGCACACGATACCCGGACTGGACCGGGTGAACTGATGGTTGATCCTGCGCGAGGAGCACTGAAATGAAGATGTACGACGTAGTGGTGATCGGTGGCGGCCCATCGGGGGCCACCGCAGCCAACGACCTCGCGTTGAAGGGTTTCTCGGTGGCACTGATCGACAAGGCCGGCCGCGTGAAGCCGTGCGGCGGCGCCGTGCCGCCCCAGGCGATGGTCGACTTCGACATTCCCG
>Ga0105048_10012925_pt1 | contig 13055 bp, 7 predicted proteins | sample MAT05_FD_78382 | JGI IMG/M metagenome (GOLD analysis project Ga0105048, IMG submission 78382) | Freshwater microbial communities from Lake Fryxell liftoff mats and glacier meltwater in Antarctica - MAT-05 | ecosystem: Environmental > Aquatic > Freshwater > Ice > Liftoff microbial mat | place...
GCAAAACAACAGTTCTTTATCACTTTTTTAGTCCTCTTTAGCAGGTTTTTTTTAGGACCTTTTTGAAATGGTTTTTTAGGGGGTCAATTTGAAATGGCGAAGGGGGGGCAGTTTAGCCGGAATTTACACCCATGCGGCTAAGTCCCGCTGTTCTTCACCTTATTCTGGTACTTATATGGGTAATTCGGGTACCTCTGCAAGCTATTCTGGTAGTTCTATAATTTAGTCTGGTACATCTATAGTTAATTCAGGTGCTTCTAAGGTTTAGTGGCGTGTTTCTAAGCATTATTCCGGTACATCTATGGTTAATTCTGGTATATCTATGGTCAGTTTAGCAAGCTACACAGTATTGATTATCAATAGTATACAGTATTCTGCTGCTTTACCGGCATTAAACCCGGATTTTGCAGTTGAAATCGTTATGAGGGTTTCAAATGCAATACAGATAAGGGTTTCGGGTTATTTTTTGGATGAAAGAATAGTGTACTATTTTGAATCAAAGAAATGTTCTGAAAGGCTTATACCGATTGGATTTTGTAGTTAGTCCAACCGGTATTTACCAAAAGCCAACGCCACAAAGGCCCGGCTTGAATTTCAGCCTTGCTACATTGTCCTAAAATGAAATTCAGTTTGGTATTAGCTGTTAAGGATTTGTAAGCCGCAGTAGATTTCAACTGCAAAATTTGGGCTAAATACACCCCAAAAAAATCCCCCGAAAAATTTCGGGGGATCCTTTCTATAATTGATTCCTTATTTATTATTGAATCACCACTCTGCACATGCTCAGTCTGTTGCCATTTCTGTCAACAATCTCAACCCAGTACATACCTTTTCCTTTAGCTCTCATGTCAACATCCATTCTGTCGTAAGGTCTTCCAATAGTATATGTCTGAGACAATACCCTGTCGCCCTTAGCATCAAAAACAACAATACCTCTTGGTAATACATTGTTTGCAACACTGTAATACCTAACCTGAAATTTACCACTGTTAGGATTAGGATAGATGAAACACTTGCCGCTGGCAGAATCTGTAATAGTAATGCTGTTAGATGTACTGTTACATCCATTAACATCGGTAACCCTTAAAGAATAAACTCCCATACCATCTACATCCACTTTCAATGTACCTGTGCCAATGCCGCTTAATATACCGGCAGATGATGCAGTTAACACAACACCATCACGTATCCAGCTAAAAGTAGCTGCAGGGTTTGGTGTTACGTTAGCAGTAAGTGTAGTTGTTAAACCCGGGAACAGGCTGGTATAAGGTGCCGCACTAATTGTTATTACCGGTAAAGGATTAACAGTTAAAGTTGCAGCTCTTGAAGTTTGTGCAGCACATGGTGCAGCACCGGTAACAAATGCACGGTATTGATATCCGTTCATACTTACCGGAGGCGCCGTAATGGTTAACGTTGTTGTAGTAGCACCACTGTAAACACCACCATTGGTTATGTTGGTCCAGGTATTACCATTGTTGGTACTTACCTGCCACTGGTAGCTATGAGGGCCCGTACCTGCAGTAACTGCTACGGTAAAGGTTGCAACCTTATCGGTACATAATGTTTGGTTAGCAGGTAAAGCTGCATTCAATGTTGTAGGCTGATTAACAGTTACCACAACAGTTCTTGGTGCAGATACACATGGTGCTAAATTTCCGCCAAATAGTACCCGTCCAATAAATGCTCTTGGTGTAAATGTTGGTGCAGCAGGTGCAAAATCACCGGCATAACTAACATTCGATCCTGAAATTACATCGCAATTACCTTGAGAATTAGTATAAGTACCTGCAGCAACTGTGCTGTATCTAAGGTTACCAGCACCGCCGGTTACCCTTGATTCAAATGCAAGACCATAAGTAGCACCAGCAGGTATGGTTAGGGTTAAACCCGATAACATGGCCTGCGGTGTAGTTGTAGTGGTATTTGCAATAGCAGTATAAGTACCAGTACCTGCTACTATCCAGCCATTTGCAGCCGAAATAGCACCAGGTGCCCCGTTAACCGGAGTAACTTTATAATACAATGTAGCAGTACTTCCACCATTTGTAGATGCTATGCTTTCAAAACCAGTAATAGTAACCGGGAAGCCATTGTTATTTTTAAAGTTAGTAGTAACCAATGAAAACTGGTTGTTATTAGTAAACGTGGTTTGTATGGCAGTAGGTGCAATGCCTAAGCTTTGCGTAATTACTGTATAAGTATTAGCACCAATGGTTATTGGCTGTGCCCATACCGAATCTACTGCTGTACCAGCTACATAAGGAGTGGTACCGGCAGCGTTAGAGAATAATCCTGTAGCCGGGCTCCATACAGCAGGAGTACCTGTTGATGTAGCTTTCAGTTTTACCGGAACATCTCCTAAACACATAGCAACAGGGTTAGGTGTAACCACCGGAGCACCAGGTGTATAATTTACCAGTACAGTTGATGTACCTACACAACCTGTTATAGTATTTGTACCAGTTGCAGTGTATAATGTAGCAGCAGTTGGTGCTGCATAAACAACCGGTGTTTGTGTACCGGCTATGTATGCTGTAGTGGCCTGTGGATTAGTATATAATCCTGCAGCCGGAGACCAGGTATAGGTAAGTGGCGAACCTGTATTGCCAGGTGTGGTATAATCAATAGTTAAGCTCCATGAAGACAGAGAACCTACATCACCAGGGCCACCATCTGCCATAGCCAAAGTCCAGTTACCGGTTGTTGAAGCTGGCGTAGTGTATAAAGCAGCAAAACCAGTTGCATTAGAAACAAAACCAGCAGGGTTTTGAATAGTTACACCAGCAACCGGAGCATTAATAGCATCAGCTCTCCACGGAGTGCTGCTATTATAAATGAAAGGTGCAACAGCTACTGTACTCCATGCGGTAGTACCAGTCTGGCTCACTTTAGCACCATACCAACCCCAAGTTGGGACACCAGAAGCTGGGCCGGTAAACGCACCGGTGGCATATTTGTACAGGCTTAATATCTGACCATTTGGTGCTTGTAAATTGTAAATCATATCACCAGGGTAAGTATGAGACATGTTTAATGTAACAGCCACATTGGTGATAGTAGCATTAGCCGGAACACCAGTCATTGCTATAATATTACTAACTCCGTTGGCTGTGTTATCAGGAACAGCAAGATTGATTGCTCCTGAATTTACAACTGTTGTACCAGGTACAGGAACAGGAGCAGATGCAGTATTTAATTGTGTACCGCTGATACCTGCTACACCACCACATACAGGGCCTGCAGGAGTAATGGTTACAACCGGTAAAGGATTAACGGTTAATACCGCACAATTTGAAATATTAGCAGTTCCTGTAGCAGCACAGGTTCCGCCTAATACTGCACGGTATCCGTAACCATTCATCGTACCGCTTGTTGGATTGACTGTCAGCGTTGCTGTAGTTACTCCAGTGTAAGGAGTAGCATTAGCAAGGTTACTCCAGGGTCCAGCACAACCAGTGGTGCTAACTTGCCATTGATAAGTAAGTCCGGCACCAGTACCACCAACGGTGAAGGTAGCAGAATTACCACTACATGATGCGGTACTGATTGGTTGGGTTGTTACAACAGGACGTTGATTAACAGTAATAGTAATACTAGCTTGGCGAATACAACCTGCACCATTATTATGGTTTACTGTGTATGTAGTTGTCGTCATTGGAGAAGCGGCTACAGGATTAGTAGTTGTTGAACTTAATCCGGCTGCTGGAGTCCAAAGGAAAGTTCCAGTGGTAATTGGAGCTAATGATACATTATTGAAATTGATTTTTCCTATAAATGCTCTTGGTGTAAATGTTGGGGCAAGTGGAGCTAAACCTCCGGCATAACTTACGTTAGTGCCAGATATAATATCGCAACCACCGGCAGAATTTAAATAAGTTCCTGCCGCAACAGTACTATACCTTAAATTGCCTGCACCAGCTGTTACCTGAGATTCAAATGCAAGGCCGTAAGTGGCACCAGCAGGAATAACAAGACTTAAACCACTTAGCATTACCTGAGGTGTTGTGGTAGTTGTGTTAGCAACTGCTGTATACGTTCCTGTTCCAGCTAAAGTCCAACCATTAGCAGCGTTTATAGCACCAGGAGCACCGGCAACCGGGGTTGTTTTATAGTATAGTCTCGCTGTTGCTCCTCCATTTGTTGATGCAATACTTTCTATACTCGTAATAGTTACCGCTGAAGCATTGTTATTTCTAAAGTTAGATGTAACTAATGCAAACTGGTTATTATTAGTAAAAGTGGTAGTGGCAGTGCTGTTAACAATAGGGCCACCGGGTTCACTTGCTGTTAATCTCACCGGGTCACCTTCACAAATAGTAGTGCCTGGATCAGCAACAATGGTCATTGGCGCAGCTGCAGCAAATGTTACAGTAGCTATACTTGAATTAGTTTCAACACAAGTACCAAACTGGGTTACCGCACGGAAGAATGTTGTTTGCGTTACATTATTAAATGTGTAAGTAGGCGCAGTAACAGCAATAGGCGTCCATGGACCCGCAATATTAGTTGCAGATTCCCAGCGTACTACGTTTCCGTTAAAACCAGCAACAGTTAAAACACCGCTGTTTGATGTACCACAAACATTTGAGTTTGCCGGAGTAACCGTGCCAGCCGTTGAACCGGCTGCAACTGATAATTGTGCAGGGTTACTGGTTGCAGTTGGGTTACAGGTACCAGTTACAACACAACGGTAGTAATAACCATTCATAGCTACCGTGGTAGGATTTACAGTAAGTGTAGTTGTTGATACACCTGAATAAGGTGCACCATTAGCCAGGTTATTATATGTACCACCAATACCAGTAGTACTCAACTGCCATTGGTAAGTTACACCACCGGTTGCAGTAGCAACACAGGTATAGCTTACAGATGAACCGGCACAGGTTACAACACTAACCGGTTGTTGGTTAATAGTTGGATTACAGTTAACTACCTGAGTAATTTCAGTAATCAAATCTTTAAATGCTACTCTTGTATTTGCTGCATTAAATAAATTTGAACGCATGTTAACAGCAGCTTTGTAGCTAAGCGTAATATCATCAACCCACCAACCTTCTGGTGCAGTTGGTGCAGTTGTATTATCATCCGATCCAAAACGGAAACGTAACATTACTGACTGTCCGTTATAAGGAGCTAAATTTACTTTTGTATTGATGAAAGTAGCCTGAAGACCTGTAAATGCCGGTCTTCCGCTTAATGCATTGGTAGGTGCAGCACCCAGGCCACCGTTGTATCCGTTCAATGTCATTTGCGTACCCAGGTCAGTCCATGTGGTTCCGCCATTTGTACTAACCTCAACAACACCACCATCCCATCCGTCTTCGGTATTCCATCTGTGAAAGAAACTTAATTCAGGATATGAATTTAGCGGTATAGCAAAAGAAGCTGTGGTAGCAATCCTTTGGTCGCCTGATACAGCCATATTTTGTACATAAAATGAATTAGGTGCACTGTTACTTACAGTGGTTGATACTATCCATGGGTTTCCTGCAGGAGTTGTTACTGTCCATGCAGCCGGTATAGTTGCTGTTGCAACCGTTTCGTTAAATAAAGTAACCGGAGCAAAATAACTTCCGTTATTTACATTAACAATAAACGGATAGTTGGTTGTACCTACACCCTGATTTACTGCAAAACTTACAACACGGTTAGGTGCATCATAAACACCACCACTAACATAAGTTACGTTGGTAGGTAAAGTATCTCTTAAAGTATAACCCGATACAGCAGAACAAGTAGTAAGACTATTTGTATAAGTTAAGTTAGAACCTTCAGGTATTGTTGTTGCACTAACTGTTGCACCTAAAGTTAAAGGTGGTGTAAAATCAGGAACCTGATCTGTTACACTGGCTGTAGAACCTTCTGATGCAAATGCACCCATACCTCTTCTTCTAAAAGCTTCCCAAATGGCACAATTATATAAACCGCCATATAAAACCTGGTCAGCCTGTAAAATAGCATTTCTACCACTGATGAAACCAGGGCTGCATTGCTGCAACCTCATACCTTCGGTCACCAGTTTCATGGCAATAACATTACCACCACCAGCAGCAAAATTGTATAAGTTGGGGTTAATATTGTTAACCTGGTTAATAATGTTCCAGGTCATATCCCAAAGTGTAGCACACCATATTTCACCCCTTGGGTGAGGCCCTACTGGTAAAGATGCTAAGTACACCCTGTTGTTTACAGTAAAGTCGGTGCAATATCTTTGACCACGAATACCTAAACCGGTAGGTGGTTGAAATAATGCATAAGTACCGATACCTCTTGGAGAGTTAAAACCAGTAGTTACAGTTGCTGTTGCCCAATCCTGGGTAAACATCAAGCCATAATAATCGCTCCACCCCTCGCCCATTTGCTCGGCATTACCAAGGCAACCACCAGATCCACCGCCAGTTAAACGGTTGCTGAGGCCATGGCCAAATTCATGCACAACAATTCCATTATCTACATCACCATCCCTGTTAGGGGTTCCACCAGTCCAAAGGTACATCTGCATTCTTCCGCTGCCACCATCTGCCGGTGTAGAAAAGTTTGCGTTATTGGTACCACCACCATCTTGAGCTTCTGCATTTACATGGTCATTACCAGCACCGCCACGTCCAAGATTATCATCCTGAAAATTAGCTGCCTGCTCAGTAAATCCATATATATATAGTACGTCGTGTAAAACGTTGTTCCAATAAAATAAATTGGTAATATTAAACTGCTGATTAGGTACCGGAGTTGTTTGTGTAGGGTCTACGGTATAGTTAGGTGTAAAATCAAAAGTTAAATTAGGGAAAGCAGTTGTAGAAGAAGCTGCATCAGCAATAGACCCATTATTGTCATTCGCCCTGTCCTGGTAAGCAAATACGTTATTACTACGGGTGTAGTTATAATCCGCTGCTGCCAAACCGGTATGCCATCTTAATGTAGTAGCATTACCGGGTGCTGATACCCAAGGATCTGTTCTGATAGCATGAGCGCCATTAGGAAAAGAAGGGGCTTCAGCCGGAAAAGGAACTACCCTGTAAGATGCAGTAGTAACCAAAGAAGGATCTTCGGTTGTTTTAAAATTAAAGATGTTATTCCCGGCTGCATTGTCTTGCATATTGCCATAAAGAAACGCAGGATATTTTGTTGCACCATGTACATCGGGTGTTCCCCAATTATCGTAATCGGTGTAGTTATCTAATCCTAAAATACTGTTGTTAGCAGCATCAACCCTAACCATCCAGTAATCGGCGGTAACTTTAGGGATGATGTAAACATGCCATGATAAATTAATTTCATTAGAGTTTTCTACTGGAGTCCACATCAATTGAGTGGTAATGTTCTCACGGGAAACTCCCATGTTCGTAAACTCAACCTTGCGTCCATTGTCTTTTGTATTTACAACAACAGCCATTTGAGATGCACGTAAACCTCTGTCTGATAACGCAGACTGCACAGCCGATGCTGCACTTACAGCAGGCGTACTTGATTTACCAGCAGCAAATTTTTGCAGGTTGTGGTTAAAAGATCCAGATTGAGATACCAGTTTATCGCCTCTGAAGGCGAGTACCAGCATCTGGTTAAATACGGGGATGTTTTGATATGTCTGGGTCAGGTATACCATTCTAATGCCGCTGGCATTATCAAGGTATGTGTTTGACACCATCACATTGCCAAGATCATCGGCAGTTAGTCCCAGCTTGGCTTTGCTTGCGCTCACCAGGCTAATTGCTGCATTCTCTTCTGCATTGATAGATTGTGCATTGATACTGAACACACAAAATAACAACGGAACAATAAAGAGGAAAATTTTTCTCATAATTGATGTTGTGTTTAATTTAAAATACATAATTGAATTGGGTAGTTAATAAAAACCAAAATCTCTTTTATTAGGAAAGATTGGGTATCAAAAAAATTACTTTGAATTTTCTTACAAGATGTTGACAGTATGTAAGGGGAAGAAGTAAAAATTTTAAACCATAAGCCTTTTTTTTATTAATATCTTAGTTAAAAAAATTATTATGCTGCTAAATTACGAACAAAACGTCAAGGTTAATCAAAAAAAAAACTATCTTATCAACAAATACACAAGCGGTATCTTATTAATAAAAAGCAACCATTAACAATGATAAAAAGTAAATACTTACCAATTTTAGCAGGTTTCTTTTTCTTCGGTTCAGCAACAGCACAGGATATAACCTCAACTATTGCTTTAAAAGCCGAATCTATTCAGAGCGAGGTAGTTCAATGGAGGCGGCACCTACATCAATACCCCGAGCTTGGCAATCGTGAATTTAAAACAGCAGCTTACATAGTAGAACAATTAAAGGGGCTGGGGCTGGAAATTAAAACCGGTGTAGCAAAAACAGGTGTGGTAGCTATTTTAAAAGGCGATAAGCCCGGCCCCGTGATTGCTTTAAGGGCCGATATGGATGCGCTGCCGGTAAAAGAAAGAGTAAACATCCCATTCGCTTCAAAAGACAGTAGTATGTATGGCAACAGCAAGGTTGCTGTAATGCACGCCTGCGGCCACGATGCACATGTGGCCATGCTTATTGGTACTGCCAGGGTTTTATCTACCATGAAAAAAGATATTGCCGGCACGGTAAAATTTATTTTTCAGCCTGCAGAAGAAGGTGCCCCCGAGGGTGAAGAAGGCGGTGCAGCACTAATGGTAAAAGAAGGCGTGATGGATAATCCCAAAGTGGACGTTGTTTTTGGTATGCACATTGAAAGTTGGATACCTGCCGGTGATATTCAATACAAAACTGGTGCTTTCATGGCGTCTGCCGATTTGTTTACTATTAAAGTGAAAGGTATGTCTTCGCATGGATCGCAGCCCTGGCTGGGCGTTGATCCCATTTCAGTTTCGGCACAAATTATTGAAGGGTTGCAAAATATTGTAAGCCGTCAAATGGACCTTACCAAAGCCCCGGCCGTTATTACTGTAGGCAAAATAAACAGCGGTGTACGTTTTAATATTATTCCCGAAGAAGCATTTATGGAGGGAACCATCCGCACACTTGATAGTAAAATGCAGGTTGATATTTATGAGCGTATTCGTTTAACAGCTACAAAAATTGCTGAAGCATCCAATGCTACTGCTGAAGTTAATTTCTATAATAAAACATTGGTAACCTACAATACACCCGAGTTGGTTGAAAAAATGATACCCTCTTTACAAACAGCAGCAGGCAAAAATAATGTGCGGCCAATGGAATGGGTTACCGGCGCCGAAGATTTTAGTTTTTACGGTACCAAAGCACCGGCATTCTTTTTTTATTTTGGCGGTATGCCCAGAAGCAATGATGCAAAAAATGCACCGCCACACCATACACCCGATTTTATGATTGATGACAGCAAATTGTTTGTTGGTGTAAAAACATTTTGCCAACTGGTATTTGATTATCCGAAGACAGGTAGCAATTAGGAATTAGGAATTGGGAATTAAAAATAAAAAATAGTTTTATGAAAAAAAATATGCTGTTTCTTTTTGTGATTTTTAGTTTGTCGCTAACTGCACAAAACAACCTGCCTGCCGGCAAGGCAGGAATGACACCCGAACTTTTGTGGAAACTTGGAAGAGTTTCGGGCCTTGGTATTTCCGCAGATGGTAAGTATGTTTTGTATTCGGTTTCAACACCCGATGCAGATGCAAACAAAAGCAGCCGAAAAAATTATGCAATACCTGTTACTGGCGGAAATCCTTTAGCCGTGAGCAATACAGATAGTATGCTGCGCAACGAAAAAATTTCGCCAGATGGAAAATATATGCTGAGCAATGCCGAAGTAAAGATTAAAAAACTTACCGGAAAAGAATTATATCCCGATCTTCAAAAATCAAATGTGTACATTTTTGATAACCTCAATTACCGCCATTGGGATACGTATGAAGATGGCAATTTTGATCATGTAATGTTAACGCCTTTACTAAATGGAGTTGCAGGAACAGTCATTGATTTAATGCCCGGCGAACCTTATGACTGTCCGCAGAAACCTTTTGGTGGCGATGAAGATTATGTTTGGAATCCAAATGGTAAAGAAGTAGTGTATTGTACCAAAAAGAAATACGGAACTGCTTATGCCACCAGCACCAATACCGATTTGTTTGCGTACAATATTGAAACAGGCAAAACAAGAAATTTAACCGAAGGCATGATGGGATATGACATCAATCCTTCTTTTAACAGTAAAGGAGAAATGGCCTGGTTAAGTATGAAGAGAGAAGGTTATGAAGCTGATAAACAGGACCTGATTGTAAGCAACGGCATTACCAAAATGAACCTCACCGCTTCCAGAGATGATATATATGTGGAGGGATACCGCTGGAGCGATGATGGCCGCAATATTTACTTTTTTGCACCAATAAATGGTACACTTCAATTGTTTTCTGTTAACTATCCCGGGCTTACAAAAATGTTACCGTTTGTAAAACAAATTACAAAAGGAGATTTTGATGTAAACGGAATTATAGGCCAGACGGGCAATGCATTGATCGTTAGCAGAACCGATATGAACCATGCTGCAGAAATTTACAGCGTTGATATTTCAACAGGAAACATGGCACAACTAACCCACGTAAATGATGAAACCTACGCATCGCTGAGCATGAGTAAAACCGAAAGACGTTTTGTAAAAACAACCGATGGAAAAGATATGCTGGTTTGGGTAATCTATCCACCTGATTTTGATCCGGCAAAAAAATATCCTGCATTGTTGTATTGCCAGGGCGGGCCACAATCTCCATTAACACAGTTTTATTCTATGCGCTGGAATTTGCAATTGATGGCTGCCAATGGTTACATTGTTGTAGCGCCAAACCGCCGGGGCATGCCGGGGCATGGTACCAAATGGAACGAAGATATCAGTGAAGACCATGGCGGCCAGGCTATGAGGGATTACCTGAGTGCCATTGATGCAGTAAGCAAAGAAAAATTTGTTGATAAGAACCGTTTAGGTTGTGTAGGCGCCAGTTATGGAGGCTATTCTGTTTTCATGCTTGCGGGCATGCATAATAACCGTTTCAAATCATTCATCAGTCATAATGGAATTTATGATTTTAAGAGTATGTATGGTACCACAGAAGAAATGTGGTTTGTAGACTGGGATTATGGTGGACCATACTGGGATAAAAAAAATGCAGCTGCACAAAAATCTTATGCTCAATTCTCCCCCAGCAATTTTGTAGAAAAATGGAATACGCCTATTTTAATTTACCAGGGTGGTAAAGATTACCGGGTGCCTATAGAGCAGGGCCAGCAGGCATTTCAGGCGGCACAGTTAAGGGGGATAAAAAGTAAATTTATTTTACTGCCCGACCAAAACCATTGGGTGCTTACCGCACAGGATGCCTTGGTTTGGCAACGGGAATTTTATAAGTGGCTGGAAGAAACGTTAAAATAATTTTTTTATAGAAGATGCAGCTCCCTGGATGCATTTACCGTCTATCCTATTTTATTGCTGTATGCAAGTCTTCCGGTTTGTTTAGTTTAATATTACATACTTTTTAATCAAATAAATGCAAATAACAATATCCCGCATGAAAACAGGCAGACGCTTTCTAAATATTTTTCCGCTAATATTATTCACTTCACTATTAACTTTTTCACAAACAAGTTTTGCGCAGACGGAAATAAAAGGTAGGATCATTTATGGCAATGATGATGCCCCTGCTGCCTTTGTAAGTGTTGAGCTGGCGCATGATAAAGGCCCCAAAGCCATGTCGGATAATGCAGGAAATTTTCATTTAAACATCACTGAAGTACAAAAAAAAGACAGTCTAATCATTTCATCGGTTGGTTACAGAACAATAAAGATGCTGGTTTCAGCAGCGCTTAAAAAATCAACATTTACTCTTTCAGAAATAGTAAAAACCATAGAAGGGGTTACGGTATTCAATTCGCATGAAGTGATAGGTTCCATGTTGGAAACTGTTGGATATTACAGAAGCTGGAACCCAAAAAGAGGCGGTGAGATAGGACGTACTTTTAAGCTTCCCTACAAAAAGTTTAAGATAGATAAGATACGCTTTAAGGGTAGTAACACCTGCGATACCTGCCTGGTGCGGCTTCACATGCGTTCATTAGAAAAAAACGGGGAGCCTGGAGAAGAAATTCTTGCAGATTCTATTTCGGTTTTTGTACATAATTTATCGCTTGATTCTAAAGTGTCGGAATTTGACCTGACGCCCTATGATTTAACTTTTACCGAAAAGGAATTTTTTGTTGGCATTGAACTCTTAAACTGCGGCAATGGTAAAAAAGGATCTTGCGCATTTAATTTTGCCGGTACCGAAAAGGGCGAATACATATTTAAATCTACTACCGACGGCCCCTGGCGGTCAACAGATGATTATACTATTTATCTGAAATTGTTTTTAAGGTATTAGTTACGAATCCTCATTTTCTTTTTCGTTTAAAAAACTTTTACGGTAAAACCCGTAAAGTTGAAGAAGCATTAAAATTGCAAAAATTATAAACGAGAGTAAAATTAAAATTTGCTGAATCCGGTTAAAATTAAACCTGGCGCCGGGTGGAAATTCGAAAAGCATAGATATAATAAAAAGAAAAAAAGTTACTATCCCAAAAATTCGCAATTTGAATAAAGTTCTACTCACAGGTTTTTATTTAATTGAATACGATACTTCTAATATTAATGCGCAAAATCCTCTTCAAAGTTTCCTTTTATCCTTTCAATAGATGGATTAAAATAACCGAATTTTAAATTGGGGAATTCTTCACGGATAAGTTCCATCATTTGCTTTACGCCCATACATTCGCCGGTATCGGTAACGCCGATTTTACCCAAATACCAATCGGGATCAATATTAAAATTGCGCCACTGTATCATGCAGAGGTCGGTTTCTCTTACCAGCTTTCTTAACGCTTCGTATTCTTCAATGCTTCGCCTTGGTTCGTGTCCTCATGAACCACTCCTTCACAATCTCCGCTTAAATAAAAGCTCAATAAAGATATACTGTACAAGAGTGCGATCCCGATAAAAATCGGGACTGGCTGCCAATGAAGCAAAATAGAATTACCAAAGCTGGGCTCAAAAAAAAACTAATGCGCAAA
>Ga0105048_10012927_pt1 | contig 13053 bp, 11 predicted proteins | sample MAT05_FD_78382 | JGI IMG/M metagenome (GOLD analysis project Ga0105048, IMG submission 78382) | Freshwater microbial communities from Lake Fryxell liftoff mats and glacier meltwater in Antarctica - MAT-05 | ecosystem: Environmental > Aquatic > Freshwater > Ice > Liftoff microbial mat | place...
CAAGAGGTAATTCTATTTGGTGGAACCATCAAAGAAAATATTGCATATGGAAAACCAAATGCTACTGACGAAGAAATTCGTCAAGCGGCAAGGAATGCGAATGCGTTGGATTTTATCGAATCATTTCCACAAAAAATGGAAACAATTGTTGGTGAACGCGGAATTCAACTCAGTGGTGGTCAGCGTCAGCGTGTTGCTATTGCCCGCGCTGTACTTCGCAATCCAACCATTCTTATTTTGGATGAAGCTACAAGTTCGCTTGATAGTGAAAGTGAAAAACAAGTTCAAGATGCTCTTGATCGACTGATGAAAAACAGAACTTCAATTGTAATTGCTCACCGACTGAGTACAATCAGAAATGCCAATAAAATTCTAGTGCTCGACCGAGGTCAAATTCAAGAAAGCGGCACCCATGAGCAATTGTTGGCTTCAGGAGGCCTTTACAAACATCTCAATCAACTTCAATTTGAGCAGGAGAAAGTGTCGGAAATCACCGCAAATCAATCTTGATCACGGCATTTTGACTCGAAAAACCTTAGATTTGCCCTTATCATGAAAAAGAAGGCCCTCATTACAGGAATTACAGGTCAGGATGGTGCATATTTAGCAGAATTACTTTTAAGTAAAGGCTATGAAGTGCACGGAGTCAAAAGAAGAAGTTCTCTTTTTAATACTGACCGTATCGACCATCTATATAAAGACCAGCACGAAAGCGGTGTGCGCATGTTTCTGCATTATGGAGATTTGACAGACAGCACCAATTTGATACGTCTTGTTCAAGAAACTGAACCCGATGAAATATACAACCTTGCCGCACAAAGTCATGTTCATGTATCCTTCGAAACTCCGGAATACACGGCCAATGCAGATGCCATTGGTGCTTTGAGATTACTTGAGGCGATTCGTATTCTCGGTCGTGAGAAAAAAACCAAGTTTTATCAGGCTTCAACCAGTGAATTGTATGGACTTGTTCAGGCTGTTCCCCAAAACGAAGAAACTCCATTTTATCCTCGCAGTCCTTATGCTGTAGCAAAACTTTACGCATACTGGATCACAAGAAACTACCGCGAAGCATATGGCATATTTACATGCAATGGTATCTTGTTTAACCACGAATCACCCTTGCGCGGTGAAACATTTGTAACCCGCAAAATAACACGTGCTGTAGCAAAAATTTCACTCGGATTACAGGACAAAATTTATTTGGGAAACCTAGATGCAAAGCGTGATTGGGGACATGCCAAAGATTATGTTTTAGGTATGTATCTTATGATGCAACATGATGAACCGGATGACTTTGTGCTTGCAACAGGAGTAACACACACCGTGAGACATTTCTGCGAACTTGCGCTAGCTCATGTTGGTATCACTGTCGAGTGGCGTGGAGAAGGTGTTGATGAAAAAGGTATCGACGCCAAAACCGGAAGAGTACTGATCGAAGTTGATCCAAAATATTTCAGACCAACTGAGGTAGATCTTCTAATTGGTGATCCTAAAAAAGCATTTGATAAATTGGGCTGGAAACATACACACTCACTCGAAGAGCTTGTAAAAGAAATGGTGCAAGCCGATGTTGATTTGTTTAAACGCGACAGATACCTACTTGAGGGTGGGCATAAAGTGATGAATTACAACGAGTAATTCAACTCGGCTTGTTTTAAATAATCCAATTCTTATTTTATTGTTCTTTATTACAAGGGCAATAAATCAAACATTGCGAATGAAGGCACTGGTGGTTAGAGAACACGAAGACGGCTCGTTTTCAAAAAGTATTGAAGAAAAAAATATTGAATCACTTCCTGCAAATGAGGTGTTGATCAAGGTTCATTATGCTGGCCTAAATTTCAAAGACGCACTCTCTTCGTCAGGACACAAGGGCATCACAAAAAATTATCCTCATACACCTGGAGTGGACGCTGCCGGCAGTGTTGTGTGGGACGCTACCGGAAAATTTTTAGTAGAAGAAAAAGTAATCTGCACGAGCTACGATTTGGGAATGAATACTTATGGTGCATTTGCTGAATATATTTGTGTTCCTGCGAATTGGATTGTAAAACTGCCCCAATCTATGTCTCTTGAAGAGAGCATGACGCTTGGAACTGCGGCTTACACAGCGGCGCTTGCACTTTATAAAATGGAGCGCTGTGGTCAACATTCTGATACAGGAGAAATTGTTGTAACAGGCGCTAGCGGAGGGGTTGGAACAATGGCGATCTCTATTCTCACAAAAGCAGGTTACTCTGTTATTGCCTCTAGCGACAAAGTAGATCAATATGATTTTCTACAACAACTTGGAGCACAGCGTTGCATATCACGTTCAGAGGTAAATGACCAATCAAACAGACCGATACTACGAAGCAGGTGGGCAGGTGCTATAGACAATGTTGGTGGCAACACCTTGCAAACATTGATAAAAGGATGCTCGAAAGAAGGATGTGTCGCTAGTATTGGGCTTGTAGATTCTCCAAATCTCAGTCTCACAGTTTACCCTTTTATCCTTAATGGCGTGAATTTACTTGGCATTGATTCGGCCGAAACAAAAATGGTAACGAGACAACATATTTGGAACAAACTGAGCGATGAATGGAGACCAAAGAACCTTGATATTGCAAAACGAATTGTGACTTTGGATGAAATTCCAATGTATATGGACATGATGCTGAAAGGGCAAACCTCAGGCAGAATAGTTGCTAAAATCGCCAATTAATTGACCTCACAAAAGAATCAAAATATTCAAACAGGAACATTGCTCTACAGGATGTTTAGAATCCCTGTGCGAATATGTACGAGACTGTTTTTCAGAAAAATTACTATTAGTGGTCTTTCGAATTTCCCAAAAAACAAACCCGTACTTCTAGTCGCCAATCACCAAAATGCAATGCTCGATCCGGTTCTCATTTGTTTGTTCTTGCCAAAACAATTGCACTGGCTGACTCGCGCGGATGTTTTTAAAAAACCTGTTATAAATTTTTTGCTGAGAAAATTTAATATGCTCCCTGTTTATCGCGAAAGAGACAGAGTGCCACAATTACGTGCGCTAAACAATCAAACTTTTGATGAGGCGTATGCTAGACTTTCTCTTAACTCTGTTGTTTGCGTATTTCCTGAAGGAACTCACAGAGGTAAAAAACAATTGCACTCCTTAAAAAAAGGAATAGTACGAATGTCAACCTCGATCGTCGAAAAAAACATGCACAATGCGGTTATACTTCCCGTTGGCCTTGAGTACGAGGACTTTTATAGCTACCGTAAAGATATCATGATCAAAATCGGAAAACCTATAGAGCTTTCGAATTACAAAATTGATCTCGAAAAGGATCAAGCCAGAACACAAAATATTTTGCTCTATGATATTCGAATAGCGCTGAAATCTGTCATGATAGATATTGAAAAAGAAGATCTGTACAACACACTAGCTCACCTTCGTGATCTGAGTTATGAAGCATCTTATTCTCAGAATGCCGAACAACAGTTTGATCATTATCAAACCATTTGCCAGTTGCCAAACACCAGCGAGAAATTTGCCCAAACTCTTGGATTAACAGGAAAAGAATATGTCCGTCTTTCAGGAGAATTGAATCTCACTGATGCCTTCTATTCTGCAAAAAAACCGATAAAGCAAATTATTCTTTCAATCATTTTGGCACTGCCCTCTTTGCCGGGAATTGTTTTCTTTTATCCGGTGTATCTATTTACTGAATGGGCGCAACAAAAGATTGTAAAGGATCCATTATTTATTAATTCAATTCGTGTTGTTTTTTGGACTTTTGTCACACTGATTTGGATAATGCTATTGCTTTTAATTATGCAGTTATTCGTTCGGAATTTAATGCTTTCTTTGTTGTTGGTTGTGAGCACTATTTTGAGTGGCATTATTGCACTGCACTGGTCAGAATATAGAAAATGTGGGTTGGCTTGGAAACACCGACAAATTGTAAAAAACAAAATTTCAGTCAAGTATCAGAAATGGACTTTGCTAAGAGCAGAACTATTGGAGATACTAAGTCTGAAAAATTATAGATAAGAAATGTTCAAAAGAATCAACGGTCTTCAGCATATTGGTGTGGCAGTTAGGGACATGGATTCCTCACTGAAGTTTTATAGAAAATTTTTCGGTCTCGATATTCCATTCTTCGACAGTGTGCAAACTGCTCCTTTAATGGATTATTACACTCGAAATATTACCATTACAAAAAGGGCGAGTATGATCATGAATCTTCAAGGTGGATGTGCCATCGAAGTGATCAGGCCAACTTCATTCGAGCCTCGAAGTCCAATTAATTCATTACAAGTTGGAGATCTTGGGATTTTTATCACTCAACTTAAATGTAAAGACATCGACAAAACATTTGAGTTTTGCAAAAATGAAAATGCTCCGGATATTACTGAACTATCTAAAGATCATTTAGGAAGAAAAACATTCTACATCAGTGATCTTGATGGAAATATTTGGCAGTATCTGCAAGGGGATAATTGGTACAGCGCCGGTAAACACCATAGCGGAGGAGTAATTGGGTGCACCACGGGTGTGAGCGACATCAATCTCTCAATGAAGTTGTACGCTGAAATTCTTGGGTTTGATCACGTAGTCTCTGACACAATCGATGTATTTGAGGACTGGAAATCCCTTCCAGCCGGAAAAGAAAAATATCGCAGAGTTATTCTCACGCAATCATCTCAACCTAGTGGCGGATTTGCAAGAGTTACCGGAAAAACTCACATCGAATTAGTCCAAGCGATCGATAGAAAACCAAACTTCATTTTTGAAAATAGAATTTGGGGTGATCTCGGATTTGTACATATTGGTTTCGATGTAAAAGGCATGCAAGCGCTTGGAGAGGATCTTGCGAAAAATGGATTTGCCTTTACTTGCGATAGCCAAAACGCTCTTAGCATGGGACAAACAAAAGTGCATTGCACCTATATCCACGATGTTGATTACACTTTAATTGAGATGATTGAAGTGTACAAAGTTCCGATCATGGAAAAATGGGGACTTTATTTAAATGTTGAAAAAAGAGATCCTCTTAAACCTTTGCCGGACCTTATGTTGAAGGCGCTGCGTTTTGCTCGTATCAAAGACATCTGACAAGAGGCTAGCTTCCCTATCTTGCTGGACTTTTACGAAGTAATTTTTCGAATAGTGAAGGAAAAAACCTTCTCACCAATAATCCTTTTACTTCTTTGCCACCAACGGCAAATTCGTTTTTCCTTGTGGCAACACCTTGCAATATTTTCATAGCACAATCTGCCGCAGACAAGCCCGTAGCTTGATTATTGTCCATCTCATTAGTGCGATCTCCCTTTTCGTTAAACGAGTGAAGAGATATTTCAGTGGCAACAAATCCGGGTGTGACTAGTGTAATAAAAATTGTATGTTGCTCGAGTTCCATCCTCATACTCTCATAATATCCATGCAATGCATGTTTACTGCCCGAATATGAAGAGCGCAACGGAAAGCCCCATTTGCCCAATAAGCTGGAAGTGATTACCAAATGTCCTGAACGCCTAGCGACCATTGCAGGGGCTACCAATTTGGCCAATAAAATATTGCTAAAAAAATTGATCTCAAACATCTTTCGCTCCAATTCTAATGGTGTTTGCAAAACAGTGCTGCGTTGGCTTATTCCTCCGTTGTTAAAGAGAATATCCACGTCCCCTACTGTTGATTTCACAGTTTCAAAGGCTAATCTTATTGTGCTCTCCTCTGATAAGTCAAGCGGCACTACAAAAACAGACTCAGGATGCTTACAAATGGAACGAACACGCTCCAATTCGGCCTTTCTGCGTGCTGATAAAACGAGTGTCGCGCCTTGCGATGATAGCTGCACTGCGAGTTGTTCGCCTATTCCTGCGCTCGCTCCCGTAATCCAGATTATTTTATTTGCGTAATATGAAGTCAATTTATTCGGATATTTCGGTGCAAAATGCATCCGTTTTCGTTGCGAATTACTGCGTTATCGTTCTTTTTCCCATAAAACGTTATTAACCTTCCGGTAACTTAGAAGCCTTTGCTTTGCCTGCCGAATAATTGTGCGAAAAGCATATGACAAAACAAAAAATACTTCTTGTTGATGATGAACAAGACATTCTTGATCTGATTGGATTCAATCTTGAACGCGAAGGTTTTGAAGTCCACATTGCTAACAACGGTCGCCGAGGAGTTGAAGTGGCCCGTCAAGTGCAGCCAGACCTGATCTTATTGGATGTGATGATGCCAGAAATGGACGGCATGGAAGCTTGTCGCGAAATGCGAGAAGATCCAAAGCTAAAAAATACACTTATTGCATTCCTTACCGCTCGCAACGAAGACTACAGCCAAATTGCAGGTTTTGATGCTGGAGCTGACGATTACATCGCAAAGCCTATAAAACCAAGGGTGCTGGTTTCAAGGGTAAAGGCTCTGCTCAGGAGAAATTCAACAACAGACCACGATCTCCAAATCAAACCTTCGACTGGCATTGTAATAGACAAAGAGAGATACGTTGTTTTTAAAGAAGGCGAAGAACTATCACTGCCAAAAAAAGAATTTGAACTACTAGCGCTCCTTACATCACAACCCGGACGAGTATTTACAAGAGACTACATCCTTTCCAGTGTTTGGGGTAACGATGTAATTGTTGGTGACAGAACCATTGATGTGCACATCAGAAAACTCAGAGAAAAACTCGGCGACGAATATTTTAAAACTGTAAAGGGAGTTGGATATAAATTTGAAGCTTGATGGCCTTCAAAACAAGAACACCCAAAGATGTAGCTATGCTTTCTGCAAGTCTGATAACCGGACTCATTGGAGCTTGCTTTTTTCTAGTTATCTTCTTTCTCGATCGCGAATTCGAAATCTTATGGATTGGGTCCTTTCTTGTGATAAGTTTCAGCATTTCATACTTTGTGATCTACCAAATCATTGAAAAATTTCTTTATCACAAAGTTAAAATTATTTATAAAACTATTCACTCGTTCAAGACAGCCGATGTCAAGCCAAAGATCGAAATGAGCTCGGACGTGCTCAATGATATCAACGTAGAAGTTGCAGATTGGGCCAAAGAAAAACTAAAGGAAGTGAAAGAGCTGAAAAATGCGGAAAACTATCGCAGGGAATTTATTGGCAATCTTGCTCATGAGTTAAAAACACCTGTATTTAGCATTCAAGGTTATATAGATACCCTTTTAGATAGTGATTTGATTGACCTCGAACTCAACAGAAAATTTCTTCAAAAAGCAGGATCTAGTTGCGAAAGACTTACGGATCTTATCCAAGATCTTGATCAAATCACAAATATCGAAAGTGGTAAGATTCCACTCAACGTTACTAAATTTGATCTTATCGAACTCACCAAGGAAACCTTAGAATCATTGGATGTTAAGGCAGAAGAAAAAGAAGTCAAATTAAAGTTGAGAAACGCCAATGAAAAACCAATTTTTGTAGAGGCTGACCGAAGCAGAGTTCAACAGGTTTTTGCAAATCTTTTTGTTAACAGCGTAAACTATGGCAAGCCAAAAGGAGAAACTATTGTCCGTTTTTATGATATGAGCGATACAACACTAATTGAGGTTGCAGACAATGGAATAGGAATGACCCAAGAACATTTACCAAGAGTATTTGAACGCTTCTACAGAGTAGATAAAAGTAGATCTCGCAATGAAGGTGGAAGTGGATTGGGATTGGCTATTTGCAAACACATCATCGAAAGTCACAATCAAACAATCAGCGTGCGAAGCACTCCCGGAATGGGAAGTACTTTCTCTTTTACATTAAAAAAGGCAAACTAGCTCCCTATCGGTGTCTTTAATGGTCTAGAATCCGCTATATCCAGGTCGAACAAATGCATTGTGCAATTTTTCGCCTCCAATTGTTGTCTCCTCGCCATGTCCTGAAAATACTACATAATCATCAGGCAGAGTATACAACTTATTTAGTATTGATCTCTCGAGATCCTTTGCATTACTACCCGGCAAATCCACCCTGCCAACGCTTCCCTTAAACAATACATCTCCACCAATAATCCACTTTTTTGCATGCGAAACAAAAACAATATGACCGGGGGCATGGCCAGGGGTAAACAAAACTTCCAATTCATCTTGGTCTATGATAACTCTGTCACCCTCGTCTAAAAACTTCTGCGGCTGGGGTGATAGACGATATGGAATTCCCCACATCATACTCGCAGATGGCGCTCTTTCCAGCATTGCCAATTCGTTTCGATGTGCAGACAACTGGATTCCATAACGCTCGCAGGTAGAGGCATTTCCAAGTATATGATCAATATGACAATGGGTATTGAGCACCGCGATAGGCTTGAGTTTATTAGAAGAAATAAATTCGAACAATACATTATCCTCCGTCTCATCCATCATCCCCGGGTCTACCACAAGACAATCTCCATTAGCAGCAGCCAACACGTAGGTATTTTCCGAAAAAGGGTTAAAAGTGAATTTGTATAATTCCATACTGACTTTAATTGATAATGTTTGGCAAAGAAAGTGAAGGCTACGCAATACCGGTTCATGGTTTTTTTGGGTTCATTGACACCCCACGGTATGGTTTAGCGTCTCCAATTTGTAAGCAAAACGGGGCATTCTGAGACAACAAATTATCCGATTTTTGGTTACCTTTATCCCCTTCCAATTAAAAAAACGTGAAGAAATTATTTGCTCTCTTTAGTTTGATTTGTGTTTTAGGCAGTTTGCCTCTTGCGAGGTTATCTGCACAATTCTATCAAGGAACAAATATGGAATTTGGAAAAAATCGTATTCAATACAAAGATTTTGTTTGGTTCTATTATCCCTCCAAAAACTTCGAAGTTTATTATTACATCGGTGGCGAAGATCTGGCCCAATACACATTGCTTTCCGCAGAGAAAAATTTGATCGAAATCGAAAAATTCTTTGATCACGATCTAGATGATAAAGTTCAAATTGTTTCTTATCTCAAACAAACTGAATTCAGACAAAGCAATATCGGTCTTGGTGCAGGCGATCAGTTTAATATCGGTGGATCTGCTGCGATCATTGGCAATAAAATGTTTTCATTTTATGAGGGTAGCCATGCAGCCATGGAAAACCAATTGCGGAAAAACTTAGCTCGCGTAGTTTACAGCGAAATGATGTATGGTGGTGATTGGAAAGATGTATTAAAAAGTTCAACTCTTCTCTCGCTTCCCACTTGGTTTGAAGAAGGCATAATTTCATATGCCGCTGAAGGTGCCCCTGAATCGTGTCAGAATTACATGAAGGATATTGCTGCAACAAATCAATTTAAAAGTTTCAATTTTCTCGAAAGCCAAGACGCATTGCTAACAGGACAAGCATTTTGGAATTATATAGGGGAAGTTTACGGAGAGTCTGTTATTGCAAATGTTTTGTACATGACCCAAGCTAGTAGAAGCGCAGAAAATGGATTTTTATACATCTTGGGTTTACCAATTGAAACAATAACAAACGACTTTCTTCAATTCTATCGTCAGAAAGCAATTTCACCAAACATCAACCACATTCCATCAGACCCTGTGCTACCCGAAAATTTCGATAAAAAAACTTACAGTGCTTGGAAAAAAGATCAGAAAAAAATGGGTGATCTTAAGGTGAAATACAAGAAAAAGTTCAATTACACCCAAATCAAAACTTCGTCTAACGGCCAAAAAATCGCATACATCACTAACGAACGCGGTCAATATAGAATTTGGATTTATGATGTCGCTACCAAAAAAACGAAGTCTATTCTAAAAAACGAATACAAGCTAGATCGACCTGCAGACAAAAGTTTTCCGGTGTTGGCGTGGCACCCATCAGGTGAAGTGCTGACATATATCTACGAAAAACATGATGTAGTGTACATCGGTAACTACACTATATCCGAGAAAAAAAGCATTGAGAAAAAAATGCTACGCATCGAAAAAGTAATTGACTTACAATACAGTCCGGATGGCAAAAAAATGATTTTCAGCGGAGTCAATCGCGGTAAAACCGACCTGTACCTCTACCAAGTTATTGGCAATAATTTTGAACAATTGACACGCGACATTTGGGACGACATGCATCCTAACTTTATTGATGGCGGAAAGCGCATCATTTTTGCAAGTAACAGACCGGATGATACGTTGCGCACAAAAACGGAAACAGACGTTTATGCAACGGATAAAGACATCTATATCTACGATCTCGAATCACGCTCAACTATCCTCGAACGAATAACAAATACTCCTGATATTGATGAGCGTTATCCGGCTGAATACTCCGATAAACATTATACCTATTTAAGCAATATTGGTGGACATTACAACAGATATCTGGCCACTGTTGACAGTGCAATCACTGCAATAGACACTGCAATTCATTACCGATATTTTACCGAATCGTCTTCAATAAGTAATTATGTAAGGTCACCAAAAAGTTATCAATATTATGGTGCTTCTCAAAACTACGATTTGGTATTCGAAAAAGCCGGAAAACCTGTAGTTCACGTCAATAATAACAGTGCAGATAATAGAGTATCAATTCCAACATCCAAAGGCGATCAAAATAAGATTGAAGGACTAGATCTTACCAGTGATTTTAAACTATCACTCGACACGCTAACTGTTGGTAACATTAATATCGACAAATATGAATTTGAAGATGAAAGAAAAAACTACACGATAGAAAAACAAACCATTCGTTTGCAAGAAGCGGCTACTACTCAAAGTTCTGTTGTTAAAAATGATTCTGCAAAAACAAAACCCGAACTTCCTAGATCAAGAAACTATCGATTAAATTTTGCTGCCGATAAAATTGTTAGTCAACTTAACAATACATTTTTTGCCCCTGTTTATCAAAATTTCACCGGACCAAGCAGCAGTGTACCAGGACTTTCAGGTCTTACGCAAATTGGTATTACTGATCTGTTCGAAGATTTCAAAGTTGTTGGTGGATTTAGATTTAGTCTTGATCTTACCAACCAAGAATATGGTTTAAGTGTCGAAAATTTAAAAGGCCGTTGGGATAAAAAACTTCAATTCGTGCGTCAAGTTCAACGAGAGTTAAGTGGTTTTGATGTGTTCAAAATTCAAATGAATAATTTCTCGTACACACTTAAATATCCATTCACGGAACTTTCAAGTTTCAGAATTAGAACCGATTTTCGTTATGACAGAATTATTCACCAAAGCAACGATATTATTAGTCTTTCTGATCCTAATCAAGACGAATTTAATGTTGCTCTGAAACTTGAATATGTTTTTGATAATGTCTCTAACAAAGGCCTCAATCTCTACACTGGAACTCGATTTAAAATTTGGGCAGAACGTTTTCAGCAACCGAACGTTGAATTTGCTCGAACTGATTTAAATGTTGTGGGATTTGACTTTAGACATTATAAAAAAATACACCGCTCGCTTATTGCCGCTTTGAGAGTAGGAGGTGCAACAAGTTTTGGCACAAAAAAGATAATGCATTACATGGGCGGTGTAGACAACTGGTTAGGTCAACGAATAGATAACTCCACACCAATCGATTATCAAAATAATGCTTATCGTTTCCAATCTTTTATTGGTCCGGTGCGCGGTTTTTATGTGAATGCTCGTAATGGAAATTCTGCTGCTGTCGCAAATGCAGAATTGCGCTGGCCGGTATTTAAGTATTTTATGAGGAAACAAATTAAAAGCGACTTTATTGAAAACTTCCAAATTATCTCTTTTCTAGATGCTGGAACTGCATGGTCAGGCAAAGATCCATACAGCGATGAAAATCTATTCAATCAAACTTCAGTTAGTCAGCAACCGGTTAAAGTGTCCGTGATGAATAACAGAGAGCCAATCGTTTATGGCTATGGATTCGGATTGCGTTCAAGGATTCTAGGATACTTCGTTCGCGCCGATTGGGCTTGGGGTGTAGATGATGGACTGGTGTTGGATAGAGTTTTTTATCTGTCGTTGAATTTGGATTTTTGATTTAGCAAACTTCTTACTCACAAGGTCACTGTCCTGTTCGCCGATGCTCCTCACTGCATGTTAATAGAAGTCTCCCCATTTGTTTTATACCTATTACTCCAATGCAACATCTAATTTAGTCCAACCCATATTTTCGGATTGCAGTGGTAAATGCCTTAAGCGTATATGTTGTATGCTATTGACGTGAAACGACACTGGACTATAACAGATACCGATACGGTATCGGAACTTGAACGTTTAGGTTTTTGATCAACACGGTCAAGGATCATGGCAGACCATCTAATGATTGGAGCATGTTTCCCAAGATATAGACCAATAGACTTATAAAATGGTCCAACCTATTTTACAATTTACAGTGGTACACATTCACCGGATTAACTGGTATACTTTCATCGGAATGAACTTATAAATGTTCCCAATGAAAAAAATCTACGCTTAACTTTTCTCTTACCTGATCAAATATCACGAGTGATTTTTATATCTGTAAAACAAAAATCAATATGCGTTGTAAATGCATCCGCTGTGCGCGCGTCCATGGCAACTGCGCCTACGTTACTTGTGCCCACGTGACCTGTGCCCATGGTATAAAGTGTTTTTGTAAAAGTCAATCGAAAGGAGCGAAAGTCCATATCTATACTAATTTCCTTTAACCTACCGCTACTGAATGTTCTTTATGAATATGTATTTTTTAAATATTAGCATTCATGCTGCTTCGCGGTCAACAATCTGTGGGAGCGCTCAGGATCAAATCGCTGCTCCGTTGCACTTCACGCGTTTGATCCATATATGTTAGGCGTATGTGCTTTGTTTCTATTTACATTGTTCATTTACTAATTATTGATTTATATAATGTATTAGTCAGCAAAGAATGATGCAGCAAAGGGATTGTCTAATAGCCAAAGCCAAACTCCGTCTGCATTTTTTCGCATTAAATGTGCGGAAGCTCCTTGCATTTTGATTGGATTTCCTTGTTGGTCGCTAGCTGTCCAAGTCCACTTGTCTAAACGATATATCAGGTCTTTGCCGACAACTATATTTTTGTGCTTGTAAATTTTAATGTCAGGTTTCATATTGCAAAGATTGGCAACCACTTTTTCTATGTTCGCAAGTCCACTAATTGCATTTC
>Ga0105048_10012929_pt1 | contig 13052 bp, 5 predicted proteins | sample MAT05_FD_78382 | JGI IMG/M metagenome (GOLD analysis project Ga0105048, IMG submission 78382) | Freshwater microbial communities from Lake Fryxell liftoff mats and glacier meltwater in Antarctica - MAT-05 | ecosystem: Environmental > Aquatic > Freshwater > Ice > Liftoff microbial mat | place...
CCTGCCGTCGCCGATGGGCAACCTGATCGACGTCACGCTGCGTGACCTCGAGAAGGTGATCTACTACAGCAACTACATCTGCATCGATCCGGGTTCGCAGGAAGTCCGTGCGAACCAGCTGCTGAACGAGGATGAGTACCTGGACCTGCGCACCCGTGCGAAGGAACAGGGCGACACCGCGTTCCTGGCCGACATCGGTGCGCCGGCCGTGCGTGAGCTCCTGAAGCGTCTCGATGTCGATTCGCTGGCGGACTCACTGCGCCTGTCGCTCACCACCGAGACGAGCCAGCATCGCAAGAAGCAGATGCTCAAGCGCCTCAAGATCGTCGATGCGTTCCGCAATTCGGGCGACAACGGCGAGCAGCGCAATCGTCCCGAGTGGATGATCATGGACGTGATTCCGGTGCTGCCGCCGGATCTGCGTCCGCTCGTTCCGCTCGATGGTGGCCGCTTCGCCACGTCCGACCTGAATGACCTGTACCGCCGCGTCATCAACCGCAACAACCGTCTGCAGAAGCTGATCCTGCATCGCGCGCCGGAAGTCATTCTCCGGAACGAGAAGCGCATGCTGCAGGAAGCGGTCGACGCGCTCTTCGACAACGGCCGCCGCTCCAAGGCGATCCGTGGCCGCGGCAAGCGTCCGCTGAAGTCACTGTCCGACATGCTCAAGGGCAAGCAGGGCCGGTTCCGTCAGAACCTGCTCGGCAAGCGCGTGGACTACTCCGGCCGCTCGGTGATCGTGGTGGGCCCGGAGCTGAAGCTGCACCAGTGCGGTCTGCCGAAGGCGATGGCGCTGGAGCTCTTCAAGCCGTTCATCATCCACAAGCTCGTGGACAAGGGCATTGCGGAGACGGTCAAGCGCGCCAAGAAGATCGTGGAGCGCGAGAGCCCCGAGGTGTACGAAATCCTCGAGGAGATCATCCGCGATCATCCGGTGCTGCTGAATCGCGCTCCGACGCTCCATCGCCTTGGCATCCAGGCCTTCGAGCCGGTGCTCGTCGAGGGCAAGGCCATTCGGATCCATCCGCTCGTCTGCGCGGCGTTCAACGCCGACTTCGACGGTGACCAGATGGCCGTGCACGTTCCGCTCTCGTTCGAGGCTCAGATCGAGGCGCGCGTGCTCATGCTGTCGTCCAACAACATTCTGAAGCCGGCCGATGGACGCCCGGTGGCCGAGCCGTCACAGGACATCGTGCTCGGCTGCTACGTCGCGACCAAGGCGCCGGCGGACTTCGATCAGACCGCGAAGGATCCGGCGAAGTTCAATGCGCTCAAGCACTACAGCGCGATGGCCGACATCGAATCGGCGCTGACGCTCGGCAACCTGATTCGCAAGGACGTCATCCGGTACCTGCACGACGGCGCCTGGGTGACCACGACCGCCGGCCGCGTGCTGTTCAACGCGATCGTGCCGCCGGCGCTCGGGTTCCAGAACAAGGACATGAAGAAGAAGGTGCTCGGTGAGCTCGTCTTCGAGAGCTACCGCCGCGCCGGACTCTCCGAGACCGTGACGTTCCTCGATCGACTGAAGGAGTTCGGCTTCAGCAATGCGACGCGGTCCGGCGTGTCCATCGGCATCGAGGACCTGCACATCCCGCGTGAGAAGGACGAGCTGCTGCGCGAGGCCGGTGAGCGGGTGGACCGCTTCCAGCGCGCGTACCAGACCGGCAACATCACGAACGGCGAACGCTACAACAAGGTGATCGACACCTGGACGCATGCGAACACCGACATCGCCAACGCGATGGTCGATGCCATGCGGGCATCACAGGGCGGGTTCAACCCCGTGTTCATGATGTTCGACTCCGGCGCCCGTGGTTCACGGGACCAGATCCGTCAGCTCGCCGGCATGCGCGGCCTGATGGCGAAGCCGCAGAAGAAGCTCACCGGTGGTCTCGGCGAAATCATCGAAAGCCCGATCAAGTCGAACTTCCGTGAAGGCCTGTCGGTGCACGAGTACTTCATCTCGACGCACGGTGCCCGCAAGGGGCTGGCCGACACCGCGCTGAAGACGGCCGACGCCGGGTATCTGACGCGTCGTCTCTGCGACGTCGCACAGGACGTGACGATTGCCGAGGAGGATTGCGGCACGCTGCTGGGGATCGACGCGGAGGCACTGAAGGAAGGCGAGGACGTGATCGAGTCGCTGAGCGAGCGCATCGTGGGCAGCTTCGCTGGTGAGGATGTGTACGATCCGTTCGAGCGTGACGACAGCGGCCGTCCGAAGCTGCTGGTCGAGGCGGGCATGATGATCGATGAAGACCTCGCGAAGGTCATCGAGGAGTCGAGCATCGAGAAGGTGAGGATCCGCTCGGTCCTCACCTGTGAGAGCAAGCGCGGTCTCTGCCGCATGTGCTACGGCCGCAACCTGGCCACGATGGCAGTGGTCGACCTCGGCGAAGCGGTGGGCATCATCGCCGCGCAATCGATCGGCGAGCCGGGCACGCAGCTCACGCTGCGCACCTTCCATATCGGTGGCGCGGCAGCCCGTATCGCCGAGCAGACGGTGAAGAAGACGAAGGTGCCGGGTGTCGTCGAGTTCGGCGATCGCCTGACCTTCGTGACCGACAAGGACGGCAAGAGCATCGTCACGTCGTACGAGGGCGAGCTGACGATCAAGGGTTCGGCCGATGCGAGCTACGGCGTCGGCGCGCGTCTGCTGGTGCCGCTTGGCGCCGAGCTGATGGTCGCCGAAGGCCAGGTCGTGAAGAAGGAGGACACGATCTTCAGCTGGGACCCGTACTCGAACCCGATCATCGTGGACGTCTCGGGCAAGGTCCGCTTCGTGGACCTGGTCGAGGACGAGTCGATGTCGGACGAGCTCGACGAACTGACCGGCATGCGCGAGCGCCGCGTCATCGAGGACCGCGACAAGAAGCTGCACCCGCACATCGAGATCATCGATGCCAAGGGTGCCCGTGTCCGCGACTTCGTGGTGCCGGTGGGCGCGAAGCTGGAAGTGAAGGACGGCCAGGACATCCAGGCCGGTACGATCATCGCCAAGGTCAACCGCGAGGCCTACAAGACGCGCGACATCACCGGTGGTCTGCCGCGGGTGGCCGAGCTGTTCGAGGCCCGTCGTCCGAAGGATCCGGCAACCATCACCGAGATCGACGGCGTCGTGCGATTCGGCGACATCAAGCGCGGCAAGCGCGAGATTCGCGTCTACCCGGCCGACCCGCGCAACATGTGGGCAGAGGTCGAGTCGGCCGAGCCGAAGCAGTACGAGGTACCGTCGGGCAAGCACCTGCGCGTGCACGAGGGTGACCGCGTGCGTGCCGGTGACCGTCTGTCGGAAGGCCCGGTCAATCCGCATGACATCCTCGCGATCAAGGGACCGCGTGCGGTGCAGGAGTACCTGCTGAACGAAGTGCAGGAGGTCTACCGCCTGCAGGGCGTGAAGATCAATGACAAGCACATCGGCGTGATCGTGCGTCAGATGTTGCAGAAGGTTCGGATTTCGGAGAGCGGCAACACGGAGTTCCTGGAAGGGGAGCACGTGGAGCGCGCGATCTGGCTGGCGGAGAATCTGGTCGTCGAGGGCAAGGGCATGACGCCGTCGCAGGCCGAGCCGCTGCTGCTGGGTATCACGAAGGCGTCGCTCACGACGCAGTCGTTCATCTCGGCCGCCAGCTTCCAGGAGACCACGCGCGTCCTCACCGATGCCGCCATCCGCGGCTCGCAGGACGACTTGCTTGGACTCAAGGAGAACATCATCATCGGGCACCTCATTCCGGCGGGTACCGGTGTGTACCGGTACAACGACGTGGAAATCGACGGCATGGAACCGGCGCCGATGCCGGAGACGCCGTTCGACGCCAGCGCCTCGTACCTCGAGCCGCCGGCCACCACCCCGCTGTCGATGCCGGTTGCCGCCGCAGTGGCAGACCAGGGGTAGATCGCTGGTTGAGTCACGAAGTCACGGCCCGGAGCGTACTGCTCCGGGCCGTTGCTTCATGCGCTTGCTGCGCGCGCATTCCGGGTGCGCACGGTGCCGCGAGGTCGCGACGCGTGCCACGCGCGCGGACAGGCGCACGGTCACCCCGGTGGCGATGCTGCTCACGGATTGCAGTGGTCGCATGTCGCGGCCGACGCGGTTCGTGGTCCGTCAATCGGACGCTCCTCCACGTGCCGACAGCCGGAACAGCGGAGAATCTGGGCGCGCGGCCGCGAGGTCGGCAGCCCGCAGTCGTGGCACGCCAGCCCGCGCCGTACGTCGACCACCACGAACCCCGGAGAGTCACACCGCGGACACACACTCACCGCCGCGAGCGCGAGTGCCGCGGTAGCGCGTTCGATGCTTCGCATCCGCGTCGGATTCCGGTCCGCTCGCATGTCGGTCTCGATCCACGCAGCGCCGTCGGCGCGCACCAGTCGATCGACCTCCCGCAACACCGCGTCGACGTCCGTGATGTCCTTCGTGATCATGTCGCCGGAAGGTGCACCATCCCGCACCCGCATCGTGATCACGCCATGTGCCGGGAAGCCAACGCGCTCGACGAACGTGCGAGCGGCCGTGTGGCTCCCGATCAGGCAGCCGGAATAGTTCGTCTCGAGTGTCAGGTCGGTGCCCATCAGTGCCAGCGTATCGTCGCGTGCGATCAGCATCACGAGTTCCAGACCCGCCGCCGCGAAGGGAATCTCCGGGTGCGGTCCGAAGCTGCCTTCACTCGCGATCGCGAACGCCGCCGTCGGCATGGCCTCGAGCGCGGCGAGCGCTTTCGCGCGGACGGTCTCATGTGCGGTGCCTGCTCGCCCCACCTCGCGCGTGAAGGTTCCAAACACGTCGCTGTCGAACGACTCGGCCGTGACGACGCGCAGACCGAGCGTGTCGACGAGGATCGGTCGAATCACCCGCTCCTTGCCATGTTTCGTGCCGAGAACGGCGGTCTTGCCCGCGAATCGTGTCATGCGGACCAAGATGCGCTCCGGGCTCGTCATGCGGAACACAGTCGTGGAGGGATCTGCCTTCGAGTGGTTACCGCTGCTGGGCGTGCCACGCTTCACGGAGTCTGCCCCCTTGATGAACTGCCGAAAACCACAGGGACTCGCCCCCCTGAGCGGGACTCAGTGACCGACCGGGGCCCCGGTCGCGCGGCCCAGGTCGCCGCGCGTCATGACGGTCCCGTCACGACCACGTCGTGATCGGGGCGCACCTGCCCCTGCCGACTCGACGGCGCCGACGCCGTGTGCGATCGTTGAGCATGTCACCCCATCTCCGCAGTCCGCGTGGCCTGGTCGCCGCGCTCCTCGTCGTGACTCAGGTCGGGTGCACCGCGCCGGCCAGCGAGACGATCGCGTCGCGCATCGACGCCCCGCGCCTGCCCACCGGCACGCGGCTCGACCCCGCAGGCCAGCGCGTCGACGTCGGACCCCTGCCGCTCGCGGCGGTCCTGTCTCCGGACTCGACGCACATCCTGCTGCTGCTGAATGGCTGGCGCGAGCAGGGCGTGCAGGTGGTGAACCGCCGGACCGGCATGGTCACCCAGACCCTGGCGCAACCCGCCGCGTTCATCGGGCTCACGTTCGCACCTGACGGACGCACCGTGTACGCATCCGGCGGCAACGCCGACGTGATCTATCGCTACGACTGGGCGGCGTCCCGACTGACACTGCGCGATTCGCTCATCCTCCGCGTTCGCCCCAATGCGCGCAGCAACGGCAGCAGTTACCCTGCCGGTCTCGCGCTCGATGCAGACGGAACGACGCTGTTCGTGGCCGAGAACCTTGCTGACTCCGTGGCCGTGATCGATGTCGCCACCGGCGCCGTCACGCAGCGTCTTCCCGCCGGCCGGTATCCATACGGCGTGGTCGTGACCCGCGATGGGACCGTGTACGTCTCGAGCTGGGGCACGTCCCAGGTGCACGTCTACGTGCCTGCTGGCGACCGCCTGCGCGCCCACACCACGATCACCGTGGCGCGACACCCGTCCACCCTGCTCATCAGCGCGAACGGCTCGCGACTCTTCGCGACCTCCGCCTCGACGGATGCGATCAGCGTGATCGACACCCGCAGCAATGCCGTGGTGAGCACACTGCGCGACCCGACACCGGCCAACCTCGGACAGGGCAGCGCGCCGATCGGACTGCTGCTCTCGGCGGACGGCACGCAGCTGTACGTGACCGAAGGCGACAACAACGCGGTCGCGCTCTTCTCACTGAGCGCGCTGACGGCAGGCACGGGCAGTGGCACTCGCGACTCGCTGCTCGGCCGCGCGCCCGTGGGCTGGTACCCCTCGGCGCTGGTGCGGGTGGGCGACACGCTCCATGTGATCGACGCCAAGGGCCGCGGCACCGCCCCCAATCCGAAGCTCCCGCAGCCCGGGCGCACGGGAGCCGCCGCGGATCGCGCAAACAGCTACACCTCGGGACAGATCAACGGCACGATCACGACGTTGGCGCAGGCGCAGTTCGCGCAGCCGACACTCGCTGCGCTATCGGGACGGGTGGCGCGCGCGAACAACTGGGACGCGCCGGCCGTGCGCGGCGGCATGCCGCCGATCACGCACGTGATCTACGTGATCAAGGAGAATCGCACCTACGACCAGGTGTTCGCCGACATGCCACAGGGCGACGGCGATACGACGCTGCTGTTCTTCCCCCGCCCCATCTCTCCCAATCACCACGCACTGGCCGATCGCTTCGGCCTCTTCGACCGCTTCTTCGTGAACGCGGAAGTGAGTGCCGATGGGCACAACTGGACCACGGCCGCATACACCACCGACTACACGCAGAAGACCGTGCCGTCGAACTACTCGGGGCGAGGACGCTCGTACGACTACGAGGGGACCAACCGCGGACGCATCGTGATGGACGATGGTGACGACGATGCGGCCGAGCCGGCGAACGGCTACCTCTGGGACCTCGCGCAGCGAAAGGGCATCACGTTCCGCAACTACGGCGAATTCGTGGCCCCCGTGGGTGCGACCGGTGCTGCACCGGCCGGCTATCGTGGGGTGAAGCCGTTCCTCATCGCGAACACGAGCCGGGAGTTTCCCGGGTACGATCTGGACATTCCCGACCAGCGTCGCGCCGACGTGTTCATCCGTGAACTCGGTGGGTTCGTGACGACGGGCGCCATGCCGCAGCTCCAGATCATTCGCCTCCCCAACGACCACACGCACGGCGCCTCCGCCAACAAGCCGACGCCGTTTGCGCACATGGCCGACAACGACCTCGCGCTCGGTCGCATCGTCGAGGCCATCTCGAAGACGTCATTCTGGAAGAGCACTGCCATTTTCGTCGTGGAGGATGATGCGCAGAACGGGCCGGATCACGTGGACTCGCATCGCTCGGTGCTGCTCGTGATTTCACCGTGGGCACAGGGCGGGGCGCACCACCGCTTCGTGAACACCACCGACGTCATCGCCACGATGGAATCGATTCTCGATCTCACGTCGCTGTCGCCGTATGATCACTACGGACGGCCCCTGCGCGAGATCTGGCGCACCACGCCGGACGCGCGACCGTACACGGCGCTCGTGCCGGCGACGCCACTCACCGATCGCAATCCGTCGCGCGGCACCGGCGCGATCGAGTCGCGCCAGCTCGACCTGCGCTACGAGGATGTGGCCGAGGAGGATCTGTTCAACCGGATCCTCTGGTACACGATCAAGGGCACGAAGGCGGCCTACCCCGGCCCGACACGCATGTCGGCGGGCGAGGTCCTGCGGAGCTGGTGAGGCGCCGCGCGGTGCGTCCGAGGCAGCAGGACGCACCGCACGTGCACGGTCAGGGCGCGACCGCGTGGAATTCGAGCGCGGTGACGCGGTCCACCGTCCACCGCTGCGCCCATTCGCTCTCGAAGAGGATCACGGCATTGCCCAGCGAGTCGTAGATGCGCAGCCGGCCCGGTTCGGCGGCGAGGCGGTCGATGTCCGACTCCTTGCCTCGCACCCAGCGCGGATAGCGCGCGCTGATCGGCTCGAGTTTGCAGCGCACGCCGTACTCGTGCTCGAGCCGGTGCAGCATCACGTCGAACTGCAGCACGCCGACCGCACCGACGATCGGCGTCGGGCCCACGACCTCGGTCTGCGACGTGTAGAACACCTGCGCCGCTCCCTCCTCGGTGAGCTGGCGCAACCCGGCGTCGAGCTGCTTTCGCTTGATCGGATCCTTGAGCACCACGCGCGCGAAGTGCTCGGGCGGGAAGCGGGGGATGTCGCTGAACTCGAGCTTCTCGCCCTCCGTGAGCGAGTCGCCGATGCGCAGGCTGCCGCGGTCCATGATGCCGATCACGTCACCCGGCCACGCTTCCTCGATGATGGTGCGCTCACGCGCCATGAACTGCTGTGGCGCGTTCAGCCGCACGGTCTTGCCGGTGCGGACGTGCAGCGCCGGCATGCCTGCCTCGAACTTGCCGCTGCAGACACGGACGAAGGCGATGCGGTCGCGGTGCTTGGGGTCCATGTTCGCCTGGATCTTGAACACGAAGCCGGTGAACTCCTCCTGCGTCGGTTCCACCGGGCCGATCGTCGATTCACGCGAGGTCGGTGCGGGCGCGAGCTCGAGAAACTCCCGAAAGAACGGCTCGACGCCGAAGTTCGTCAGCGCGCTGCCGAAGAACACCGGCACCAGCGCGCCGGCAAGGATCTCCCCGTGGTCGAAGGGGTGACCGGCCGCCTCGAGGAGCTCGAGGTCGTGCAGCAGCTGCTGATGTGCTTCATGGCCGAGCAGCGCGATGATCTCCGGGCTGTCCAGCCGTCCCTCGTGGCCGGTGGCGCGCTTCGCACCGTGGTCGTCACTGCGGTCGAAGAGATAGATCTGCTCCTTGCGACGGTCGTACACGCCGACGAAGGCGCCATCACGATGGATCGGCCAGGTCACCGGGTGGCAGTTGATGCCAAGGTCGGTCTCGACGTCGCTGACGAGCTTGAGCGGATCCTCGCCCACACGGTCGCACTTGTTCACCAGGGCGAAGATCGGCATCCGGCGCCGCTTGCAGACCTGGAACAGCTGCCGGGTGCGGTCCTCGACCCCCTTGCGGTTGTCGAGCAGCATCATGGCGCTGTCGGCCGCCACCAGCGTACGGTAGGTGTCCTCGGAGAAATCCTCGTGGCCAGGGGTGTCGAGCAGGTTGATGTGGAACCCTTCCCAGTTGAACTGCATCACGCTCGACGTGACCGAGATGCCGCGCTCCTGCTCCAGCGCCATCCAGTCGGACGTCGCGTGCCGCTGGGCGCGCCGGGCTTTCACCGACCCGGCGAGGTGAATCGCGCCGCCGTAGAGCAGCAGCTTCTCGGTGAGCGTGGTCTTGCCGGCGTCGGGATGGCTGATGATGGCAAACGTCCGTCGGCGCTCGATGGTGCTGGCGATGGCGGCGGAGGTCGTGGAGACAGGCATCGAAAGTGATGGCGGGTAACGGGCAGTCCGAGGCTCGGAGAAAGATACCGACCCCGGCCTCCCTCGGCTGCCTCGGGAGGAGGGACCTCCGTCGGAGGTGAATGCGTGGCGTCCCGATGAATCACGGTGCAGCCGGCTTTTTGTCTCGGCAGGCATTACAGTCAGCCTACGGAGCCCGACCATACCGCTCCTGCGCCTCTGAACCCTTCACGGCGGATGTGATGGAGACAGGTCCCGAGATGGGCGATCCCGTGCTGGTGGCCGCGATCCTGGATGCGGCGCCCGCGCCGGTGTTCGTCCTCGACCGTGCGTTCCGGCTCCTCTACGCGAACCCGGCACTCTGCCGCCTGCTGCGTCAGGACGGTGGCAGCGCGCTGCGAGGCCGTGCGCTGCTGGCCCTCGTCCCGGCGCTGGCCGACACGGCCTTCGTCCCGCAGGTGGAGACCGCCTTTGCCGGACAGGCGGTCGCATTCGAGCTGCACCACGCCCGCAGCCAGCGCTGGTTCGCGGTGACCGCCACACCGCTGGACGGCGGCGAGTCCGTGGTGGTGCACGCCATCGAGTTCACGGAGCATCACCGACGCGCCTCGGAGCTGACCGCGGCCAAGGCGCGGCTCGATGCCATCATCGACGGCTCTCCGGGTCTGGTGCTGGCCGTCGATCAGGACCTGCGAATTCTGGCCTTCAACCGTGCCTACGCCGACGAGGTGTCGCAGCTCTACGGCCGCTCGATTGCGGTCGGCATGACCATGCAGGACGTGCTCGCCGACCATGCGGAGGCACAGGCCGAGGCGATCGCGCGCTGGCGCAGGGCGGCCGTGGATGGGGAGGAATTCACGCTGCTTCGCGAACTCGCCGTACCTGGCGGCGAGACGCGCGTCTACGAAATTCGCTACGGGAACCTGCGTCACGCTGACGGAACGTTGAGCGGCGCGGTATCCACCATGCACGACGTGACCGACAGGGTGCGCTCCCGCAACGCCCTCGCCGAGCTCAGCGCACGCCTGGATGCCGTGATCCGGTATAGCCCCGATCGTGTGGTGGCGGTGGACGCAGCGTTGCGCGTCGTCGCGATGAATGAGCACGCCACGGCGGATTTCGTGGCGCTGTGGGGGGTGCCGCTGGTCGTCGGTGACTCGCTGCGCGAGAAGCTGGCTGCGCTGCCGGGCGCCCAGCGGGACCGCGCGATCGCGATGTGGGAGCGCGCCGTGGCCGGGACCGCCGTCAACCACCTCGCCGCATTCGGGACTCCGCCCGCGATGCACCCGGCCTACGAGATCAGCTTTGGCGCGCTACGCGACGATCACGGGCGCCCCGCGGGGGCGGTGATGGTCGCGAAGGACGTCAGTGACCGGGAGATCGCGCTCTTGGCACTCCGTGAGAGCGAGGCGCGCTTCCGCGCACTCGGTGACGCCGCACCGATCGGTATCTTCCTCGCGGATGCACACGGCCGTTGCACGTATGCCAATCCCTGCTTCCAGCAGATCTGGGAGTTGCGCGAAGCGACGCTGCTCGCGGAGGGCATTGCCTCGCGCGTACACCCCGAGGACACGGCGCTCGTCAACCAGTGGCTCGGCCGTGCCGGCGACAGTCATGACTTCCGTGGCGAGTTCCGGCTGGTCATGGCCGATGGGCTCGAGCGCTGGGTGCTGGCACACAGCGCCGCCATCCGCGACGAGCATGGGACCGTGAACGGATACGTCGGTACCATCGACGACATCACCGACGCGCGCCGCGATGGTGAGGCCCAGCGACAGCTCGAACAGAAGATGTTGCACGCCCAGAAGCTCGAGTCGCTCGAGGTGCTCGCCGGCGGCATCGCACACGACTTCAACAACCTGCTGGTCGGCGTCCTCGGCAACGCCAGCCTCGCGCTGCTCGACATCGCCCGGGATTCGCCGGCGCATGGCCCGATCACCGACATCGAGCGTGCCGCCGAGCGGGCGTCCGACCTCACGCGCCAGATGCTCGCCTACTCGGGGCGCGGGCAATTCGTCGTGGAACCGGTGGAGCTGTCGGACATCGTGGCCGAGATGGTCGTCTTGCTCCGCACCGTGATCGTGCGCGGCGCGGTGCTCGAGACCGACCTCGCCCCCACGCTGCCGTTCATCGAGGCCGACGCGACACAGCTCCGGCAGGTCGTGATGAACCTCATCACCAACGCCTCCGACGCCATCGGTGACCGCGGCGGGCGCATTCGTGTGCGGACGGGACGGCAACAGGTAACCGGTCTCACGGGTCCGGTCACCTACCCTGGTGACGCGCTGACGCCTGGGGACTACGTGTTCGTGGAAGTTGCCGACTCCGGCGAGGGCATGAGTGCCGAGACGCTCCCGCGCATTTTCGAACCCTTTTTCACGACGAAGTTCACCGGGCGCGGGCTCGGGCTCGCCGCCACCCTCGGGATCGTGCGTGGCCACCACGGCGGCATCTGCATCGACAGCACGCTCGGGACGGGTACGACCATCCGGGTCCTGCTGCCGGCCACCACGATGCTGCAGGCCACCGCCGTGCCGCCGGGATCGCCGTCGACGCTGTCGCACACCGGCTCGGTCCTGGTCATCGATGACGATGAGACGGTGCGTGTGGTGGCGCGCCGGCTACTGGAACGTCGCGGGTTCACGGTCGTCGCCGCTGAGGATGGCCAGCGGGGCATCACGCAGTTTCGCGAGACCGTGCCGCGGTTCACCCTCGTGCTGCTCGACCTGACGATGCCGGGCCTCGATGGCACCGCAACGCTGCACGCGCTGCGGCACCTCGATCCCGACGTGCGAGTGCTGATCAGCAGCGCCTACCGCGAGCGCGACGTCAGCGCCCACTTCGTTGGAATACAACCCGCCGGGTTCGTGCAGAAACCGTTTCGTGCCGAGGAACTCTACGCCGCCGTGGGGCGCGCGTTGCGCGCGTGAAGCATCAGCCGGCCACCGCCTGTCGACATGTGCCGTCCCGCCCGCTCTGTCGCCCTGCTGCCGCGCCGTCCGTGTTCGGCACCCCTCGGCTTGCCTTCAGCGACGGCCGGGAGACGGCCAAGCGTCCAGTGCCGACGGTCTGAGCGGCTGGAGCCGGGGCTGGGGCCGGCCTCGGGGGCGTGGCAGTGGCGAGCGCGCCAGGTTGACCCGCCCGTCGGCAGTGGCTAAGTTGTCAGGTCTGTTCCGTGCCGCCCCCGCCCCGGGGAGCGATTCACGTAGATGTCGGGGTCCGAACACTCAGAGGCAATGCCTACCATCAATCAGCTCGTCCGCCGGTCCCGCAAGGACGTGGTGGAGAACAGCAAGTCACCGGCGCTCAAGTCGAACCCGTTCAAGCGTGGTGTCTGCACGCGCGTGTACACGACGACGCCGAAGAAGCCGAACTCTGCGCTCCGCAAGGTCGCCAAGGTTCGCCTCACCAACCAGATCGAAGTCATCGCCTACATCCCGGGCGAAGGCCACAACCTGCAGGAGCATTCGATCGTGCTCGTGCGCGGTGGCCGCGTGAAGGACCTGCCGGGTGTGCGCTACCACATCGTGCGCGGGTCGCTCGACGCCTCGGGCGTGAACGGCCGTAACCAGAGCCGGTCCAAGTACGGCACCAAGAAGCCGAAGGCGGGCCAGCCGGCGAAGACCGCCGCCAAGGGAGGCAAGAAGAAGTGAGCCGCCGCAAAAAGTCCGTCAAGCGCATCATCCTGCCTGATGCCCGCTACGACAGCCAGACTGTCAGCAAGTTCATCA
>Ga0105048_10012930_pt1 | contig 13051 bp, 17 predicted proteins | sample MAT05_FD_78382 | JGI IMG/M metagenome (GOLD analysis project Ga0105048, IMG submission 78382) | Freshwater microbial communities from Lake Fryxell liftoff mats and glacier meltwater in Antarctica - MAT-05 | ecosystem: Environmental > Aquatic > Freshwater > Ice > Liftoff microbial mat | place...
GATAGTTGTTAAAGGCGAGAAGGCGATCGCATTGTCTCTGTCTGAAATCACCAAGAGCTTTAACGAGGCAATTCCTAAACGGATGGGACATGCTTTATAGGCTAGTCTTACTCACTTCCCAGTGAAAGATTAGACGGTGCGGCGCTCCGCGCCGCACCGCTAATTCTTGAGTTTTACAGCAAATTGCGAACAAACGAACCACAATATTTTTATAAAAGCCCTGCGAAGCGGGGCTTTTATAAAAAATCTGGGTTTGGTTTCATCGCAAAGCTCTGTAATGTCTATTTTTCTACTGAGAGGGGAGTAAAAAGGAAAAAGGGACTTTTATGATTTTTTGATTTTGAAACTTAGTAGCGATCGCAGTAAGGCAAAAACTTCATTACAGCCGCAAATATTAATTTGTTTTAAGTTATCTCACAAACTAAGCATCGAATGTAAACCTCTACGATAAACTTGGGATTAAACATCCCGTGCCTAAAATAGGTACATATATTGATTGGAGCAATAGCAATATGTCGCATGCAGTCAAAATTTATGACACCTGTATCGGCTGCACACAATGCGTGCGTGCATGTCCCTGTGATGTTTTGGAAATGGTTCCTTGGGATGGATGCAAAGCGGCTCAAATCGCTTCGTCTCCACGTACCGAGGACTGCATTGGTTGCAAACGTTGCGAAACTGCTTGCCCCACTGACTTCCTAAGCATCCGTGTCTATTTGGGAGCTGAAACCTCTCGCAGCATGGGTCTTACTTACTAATTTTAGTTAGTTAGATTTGTGTTTATTTTCTGTTAAGTGCAATTATTTTTTATCCTGCATTTAGATTTAGGAGTGTCATTTGGCGCTCCTAAATTATTTTTAAAGAAAAAGGCACGCAAAGCGTGCCTTTTTCTTATAGTGATAGTAAAGGCGGTGCTTAGCGCCGCCTTTACTATTTAGGTTCTGTCATGCTTGATATTTTTGATCAAATTCCCGACGGCTTACTCGAACTTGAATCTAATCAGCTTTTTAAATTGCTTAAGCGCCCCACACTTATTCACCTAAAAGGCGATCGCCAACCGCCATTATTTGTTTCGATTTTGTTACATGGTAATGAGACAACCAGTTGGCTAGCGATGCGTGAATTACTTCGCAAATATGACACTCAAAACTCAAACAAATTTTTAGGCAAGCGTCTTCCCCGATCGCTTTCAATATTTATCGGCAATATTGAGGCTGCCAGATATCGGCAAAGACATTTAGCCGATCAGCCTGATTACAATCGCATTTGGCAAGTCGGGGACTCGCCAGAGCAAATTATGGCGCAGCAGGTAATTACAGAAATGCGATCGCGTGGAGTATTTGCAAGTATTGATATTCATAACAATACGGGTAAAAATCCGTATTATGGCTGTATTACACGCTTAGACAAGCATTCTCTACAACTTGCCCGACTATTCGGCAAAATCATCGTGCATTACACCAATCCCAAAACGGTGCAGTCTTACGCTTTTGGAGATTTTTGCCCTGCGATCGTGCTGGAGTGCGGACAGCCTGATCAGATCGATGGTACTGCCCACGCTTTGGAATATTTGGAAACTTGCCTCTATCTCGATAGTTTCGATAATCTGCCTGACTCCGCGATCGCCGACATTGATTTATTTCACACCGTAGCGATCGTCAAAGTACCTAAACATCTTAATTTCAGTTTTACTGGTGAGCCTAACGATGACATTACTTTCCCCGTCGATATGGATCGATTGAACTTTTGCGAGTTAGCGATCGGCACAAACTTTGGTAAAGCGAAAAATAATCAAGCCTGCGAAAAATCATATCTGTCAGTTTTGAGCGAAGAAGGGGAAGAAAAAGGCGATCGCTATTTCCAAATTAAAAATGGTGAAATCACTTTAAAGACGGCGGTCATGCCATCGATGATCACCCTCAACACCGATATTATTCGTCAAGATTGTCTTTGCTATCTTATGGAACGTTTACCAAAACCTTAAACCGCAGATTTTAGCTTCGCTCAACCTTCAAAATCTACGCAGGCTGAGCGAAGTCGAAGCCTAACGTCCAAATGGGAACTTAAATGGCAAAGGTTTAATAAGAGCTAACTCAGCAACCATTTGCTCATGCAAATGACGATTAGTTGCTAGCAATCTTCCTGATTTGGGAATATGTTCGCTGCCATCATAGGCAGTCACAACACCACCAGCCTCGCGCACAATCACTACACCAGCCGCTAAATCCCACAAAGATAAACCACGCTCCCAATAGCCATCTAATCGGCCACAAGCAACATAGGCTAAGTCCATTGCTGCCGAACCTCCACGCCTCACGCCTTGGGTAATGTGAGTGAAATGGCAAAACTCGGCATAGTTGTTGTCGTCAGTGCGGGTGCGATCATAAGCGAAGCCTGTTACTAATAGACTGCGACTAAGTTCTGATGTAGTAGACACATGAGTTGATAGACGATTACAGGTTGCCCCTAAGCCTGTAGCTGCGCGAAAAATTTCATCGCGAGTAGGATCGTAAACCACGCCAACTGAAGGAATTCCATCAATTAATAAAGCGATCGATACTGATGAGAACGGATATTGATGAGCAAAATTTGTTGTGCCATCAAGCGGATCGATCGCCCATAAATATCGACTCTCTGTATTCCCTAATACACCCGATTCTTCTGCCAAAATTCCATGATCAGGAAAGTGACGCTGCAAAATCGATAGAACCATTGCTTCCGATTCTTTATCTGCGATCGTGACTAAATCTCCAGGTCGTTTTTCTTCGACTTCTTTATCCTTGAGATTTCCCGAATAAGATTTCAGGACTGCACCACCCGCGCAAGCAGCCTCAGTAGCAATATCTAAGAAGGTTTGTAGTTGCTCTTTACTAATAGAAGCTTGCGAATTTATCATGATTTTGGAAAGTGATTTTTTGATTTATTTCTTTAGTCTATTTCTAAGGCAATAAAAACATACCCCATAAAATAATGGTCGTTTAATGGTCGTTGATATGGCTTCTACTTTTTAAAATCACCTGTCAAAAAGTAAAAACACAAAAAAGTAAAAATAATGTTTTGCCCCCTTAACTTTCTTAAATCACTCTATAGATGCTGCTAATAAAAGCGCGATCACTGCGAGAATATCTAGGTACTGACTTTGTGAAGATTCATGAAGCCATTTTGGAAAATCGCCTTACTTTTAGTTGCGATCGCGAGTTCACTTCCTTCTCCTGTTCTGGCAACCTCGTCAACTCCAAATCTCCCTGTCGATCAGTCTACCGCCAAGGAAGCTGAAGAACTATGTGGGAAACCAACCCTCGATGACTTGCAAAAACATAAGGTTAAACAAGGCGAAACCCTTGAGGCGATCGCCAAACAATATGAATTAAAAACCGCAACCTTGATGGGTTTAAACCCAGAAGTCCGCAACGGTAATGTCACAGTTGGTCAAACCCTATCGGTTCCGCCAATAGACGGTTTAACTTATCGTTTCAAAAACGAAGAAAACTACACAACCGTTGCCAAAAAATATAATATTCGCGCGGATGTCCTCTTTGAGCGCAATGGCTGCCAACGCCGCCCCAAAGTTGTATTTGTCCCTGGCGCAATCTGGAAGCCTGACCTAGTTCCTTTCAATCCTGCGATCGCGGCTAGAGGCTCAGACAATCCATCCGTAATCTTTCAAGCAGGTGGCTATCCCTTACCCTACTCTGTCCCTGTTACCTCAGACTATGGTTGGCGCATGAACCCTGTGACCATAATTTGGTCATTTCATAGCGGCATCGACCTCGGTGCGCCTTTTGGCACTCCCGTACTGGCGGCAAAAACAGGACGAGTTGAATATGCAGGTTGGGGTGATGGTTATGGCAACCTAATTGAACTTGATCATGGTTCTACAGGCACACGCTATGCCCACCTTGAAGCCATTTATGTATCTCAAGGTCAAAGAGTAGCTCAAGGTCAACAAATTGGTGTTGTTGGCTCGACTGGGCGGTCAACTGGCCCACATTTGCATTTTGAGCTTATGGTTTCTTCGGGCGATGGATGGGTAGCTCTCGATCCAGCACCCTACCTAAATCGGCTTGCATCGGTTATGACTAATTTATTTTTGCTCTAAAGCATTTGCTTTAAAGTAACCGTCGTCAACTTTAAATTAGTAAATAAACTCAGAAACCAGAGAAGACGCCTTTTGCCTCCTCTGGTTTCTGAGTTTTAAGTTTTAAATTTGTTTGGACTTACGCAAAAACCCCTGAAAACCTTAATTATTCGTAAGGGCAATTCATGAATTGCCCCTACATTTCGTATCTAATGCGTAAGTCCTATTTTTTGTGTAACTAAAATTTAGAGTTAGCGATCGCTCAGAAATACTGTTCGCTAGCATGGTCTTTGATATTTTTTGTGCCAGCCTTAAAAATTAGATGTACACCTATGAATTTTTCCCCAAGTACACTTGCCTTGATTGTCTATGGAGTCGTCGCGATCGTTGGCGGCATTATTGGTTTTGTCAAAAGCCAAAGCAAAGCATCAATTATCTCTGGCACTATTAGCGGCGCGGGATTGCTGATCGCAGGAGCCGCCGCCGCCCAAAATCAAGAGTGGGGCAAAATTGCTGGTATGGCGATCGCATCCCTGTTAGTGATCGTCTTCATGGTGCGTCTAATCAAAACTAAAAAATTTATGCCAGCAGGCTTAATGATCCTCGGAGGTGTTATAACCCTTGGAATAGCAATACTTTCGAGCTAATTAATCCCGCTTTTTAAGTCTGGTGTTAGCATAATAATTGTTAAGAAGTGTGATCAAGAAAAGCTTGTAGACAACGCAATGCTTCAAAATGTTTTGGTAATCATTTCATTTGACAAAGAAACCTTCCATGTCAGATGCCTATATAAGCTTTTTGCGATTGTTCTTCGGAACAGGAGCTAAAGCTAGAGGATATCTGCATGGTATGGCATCACATCAATCGTTTTTATTCACATTTTTGATCGGAGAAAAATTAAATGAGCGTAGTCACGAAGTCTATCGTGAATGCAGATGCTGAAGCCCGTTACCTCAGCCCTGGCGAACTAGATCGTATTAAGGGCTTTGTAAGCTCTGGCGAACGTCGTCTTCGCATTGCCCAAACTTTGACCGAATCTCGCGAGCGTATTGTTAAGCAAGCTGGCGATCAACTTTTCCAAAAGCGTCCTGATGTTGTTTCTCCTGGTGGAAATGCATACGGTGAGCAAATGACAGCAACCTGTTTGCGTGACCTCGACTACTACCTCCGTTTGATAACCTACGGAGTTGTTTCAGGTGATGTCACTCCTATTGAAGAAATCGGACTCGTCGGCGTTAAGGAAATGTACAACTCTTTAGGAACCCCTATTCCTGGTGTTGCTGAAGGTGTACGTGGCTTGAAAAATGCCGCAGCTTCCTTGTTGTCTGGTGAAGATGCAGCTGAAGCTGGCTACTACTTTGACTACGTCATCGGTGCTATGCAGTAAAGCGATTTCTGAACTATCTCAGATTTCTCTTGGACTGTTCTCGAATTAATTGTCTTTAAAAACAGAATTTTAGTTATTCAGAATTCTGAATCTCTGATTCAAAAAAACTAATTGCAAACCTAAAAGATATACAAAAATGCAAGACGCAATTACTTCCGTCATCAATTCTTCCGACGTTCAAGGCAAGTACCTTGATGCTTCTTCACTCGAAAAGCTAAAGAGCTATTTCGCAACTGGCGAACTTCGCGTTCGTGCTTCCGCAGCGATCTCTGCTAACTCTGCAACTATCGTTAAAGAAGCTGTTGCTAAGTCCTTGTTGTACTCTGATGTCACTCGTCCCGGTGGCAACATGTACACCACTCGTCGTTATGCTGCATGTATCCGCGACCTCGACTACTATCTGCGCTATGCAACCTATGCAATGCTTGCAGGTGATGCTTCGATTCTTGACGAACGCGTACTTAATGGCTTGAAAGAAACTTACAACTCCCTTGGAGTACCTGTAGTTTCCACCATTCAAGCAATTCAAGCAATCAAAGAAGTTGCTGCTAGCATCGTTGGTTCTGAAGCTGGTAAAGAATTGGGTGTATATCTTGACTACATCAGCTCTGGCTTAAGCTAATTGCTAATATGGCGTTGATTGCTATTTATTTGTTAATTTCTTAATTAATTAATATTTACAAGACGGCGAGGTAGGTAGCTTACGCTTCTATCTCGCCGCAAACGCTTATGTAAGTTAAGATTTTTCTTTGTAATTTATTTTTAATAACTGGCTCTGAAGGAGATCGCCGCTATGCGGACTTTTAAAATCACTGCTTGTGTACCTAGCCAAACCCGCATTCGTACACAACGAGAGTTGCAAAATACATACTTCACGAAATTAGTATCCTACGATAACTGGTTCGCTGAACAGCAACGCATTATGAAAATGGGCGGAAAGATTATAAAAGTTGAACTAGCTACAGGCAAGCAAGGCGCAAATACTGGCTTACTTTAGCTTTTTTCTTATCCCCAAATAGTAGAAGCTCGCTAAACGAGCCGCTACGCAAAAGCCGAAGGGGGCGCATAGCGCCCCCTTCGGCTTTTTGAGTTTTTTATTGTCTGTAGATAATTTATATACCGCGTCTAGAATGAAACCCATAGTTATTTTAGAGGTCGCAGGGCGAAGCCCCGCTTCGGGTTTCTTCTGCGTCCATGTTGAAAACTTCGGTTTTCAACATGGACGCGGTATAACGGGTAACTAAGTCTGAGAATAGTTGACATAAATCAACCTCACGTTAAGTTTATTTGTGTTCACTATAAGAAATGCTTCTAAAAGCTTTTTATAAAATGTTTCTTTGGGTATATCTAAAAAAAATGTTTGTAGTGATACACTTATTTCAATGACTTTGAAGTATTGTTAATTTATATTGACATAGGGGCTAACATCCGCTGTCAAATAATTTAGTCTTCTAATCACTGTTATTGTTGTTTGTTTTGTAAAAGAGGTACTTATGAGTGATTTACCTGTAGAAAAGCAATTTACACATATGATGTTTTGCCAACAGATTCAAAGCATTGATTTAGATTCGGCTAAGCAACTGCTTACTGAGTTACATATGCTTTATTTAGGACAGCAAGCTGTAATGGTAAAGATTGCCAAACAAGAATTTTTAGGTGGAATATAATCTGGAAAACATAGATAAGTAATTTTTGCTTATCTATGACTCGATGATGGCTGTTATTGATGTCATTAAGTCGGGAGCGATTTGATTTGGTTTGTACTTTTCTAATTGAGTGTGATTTCGGATTCCACTGAGCACAGCGATCGCAGGAATATTATGGCTTTGTGCGGCGATAATATCAGCCTCTGTATCGCCAATCATCCATTGATGTTCAGCTACGGTCAAAGTTGCTTGGGCGCGCTGCATCAATTTCAGCTTATCTTGAGTATCAATGGTTTTGACATAGTCATCGTCAAGACAAAAAATATGATCGATAGTAAAAAAACGCCTTAAATTATATTTATCGAGTACAGGATCAAGTTCGTGACGACGGCGCATAGTCATTACAGCGAGATCTATACCTGCATCTTGAGCTTTTTCAAGAGCTTTTACTGCGTTTTCGATTAGGCGATCATATTTGAAATATGGCTTTGTATGTACAGTGGCACTTCGCAAGTGAGCGAAAGCGATCGCCCTTTCTTCATCTTCAAAACCTGAGATCGTAGCGATTTCTTTTTCAGGTACTTGCGATCGCTTTAATTCCCAAAATTCAGACTTTGATAAAATATTAATTAACTGTGTAGGTTTGCGAATTTTTTCTAAACAGTACAAATAAACTTGATAATAGCGCTCTGATACGTCCATGATGGGACCATCAAAATCTGTAAATATGCGTTTTCTCATATAAATATATTGTAAATATATTGCTATACCGCTAGATGTTGAAAACCAAAGTTTTCAACATCTACGCAACAGAAAACAGAAGCGGGGCTTCGCCCTGCGACCCTCTAAAATAAATATGAGTTTCATCCTAGCGCCTGTCGAAGAAATGATTTTTCGGCAAACTGGTTTCCTGTAGGGTTCGTTAGCGGCAGCGTAACGAACCTTGATCTGTTGAGTCGTGCGTTACGCTACCGCTAACACACCCTACGAAGGCAATTACGAAGGCGATTTTGGGTTTCTCCGACAGGCTGGCGCAGTATAAAAATAGCGGCTAGAGCAAAGTTTGTCTCTATTCTTGGGGTTCAGCTATCCAAGATCCATAGTGATTTAAAATATTTTTGATTAAGACTTGAGATTGAGCAGACATTTTTTGGTTACATGTAAGCCACATCCCTCCAATTTGACTACCTAGATAACTAAATTTTTTGCTGTCTTGCCATACTAATTCGGTAGTAACATTTTCAATTTGTTCAATATGTGAAGCTAGCTCTCGATACATTGCTAAAGCTATATCGGGATTATAAATAATCTTACAGCGAGTAAAAGTTAGTTCCTCGCTAGGCACTTTCTAGTTCCTGCTTTAATTCTTTTTTATCTAAAACATTTGTAATTGTTTGAGTATCAATGAGGCAGCAATTAACTTCGTCAATGCATACCTTCCCCCATTGCAAAGCCCAGCGCACTAGAGCAACACGGTTGTCAGTCTTAGTTTTAGTCAAAATGTTACTAATGTGGTTATCGACAGTGCGCTTACTGATGGCAAGATTGATGGCAATATCTTGATTGGTTAAGCCCGCAGCTACTAATTCAATCACTTGAAGTTCTCGATCTGACAGGGTAATTGATCTGTTTGTCAATGTCGTTGGATTTAATTCGGCAGAATTGGTCATAGTAGCGAGGGTAGATTGCGCCAATATTTCAGAACATTACTTATTTTGGCGGTTAGGTAATGAGTATAATTTCTTAGTCGAGATTGTGTCAATTAACTCAGATTGTACGAGTTAGGCTAAAAACTAGCTTTAGATTTAATCTTTATATCTAAGCTAACAAAGATTGTATCCATTTGGGGGGATTGGGGATCGGGTTGCCAAGGCGATCAAGGACGATCCAAGCAACTATATGAACAAGTAATTGGTAAGCAAAATTACTAAAGAGGATTGCCGCGATCGCAAAAAGTTGAATCGTTGCGAAATCTGGTTGTTCGAGTGAACCAAAAAGTTGCATCAACCAATTCAGTAACCCTGTAACTTGGACAATTGAATAAGTCCAGACATTTTCGCCTAATAAAAGTGATAAGAATGCAAACTGAAAAGCACTGCCTAGTGAGCCAATGATCGTCGCAATACTCAGCGAACCTGCCCAAGGAAAATCTCGTTTCCATAGATAACCTAAGGTTATGCCAACTAGCCCATGCGGAACAATATATTGAATGCTGCGAGTTGGTCCCATTAAGATCGCAAGTAGTAATGCGGTGACGATCATTGCCATGCGGGAGGCTCGTCCATTCCAGCGTAAATAGGCTAGAGCTGTTGGTAACGGAAACAGCATTCTTAACAATGGTCCAAGGGGAAAGTAATAATTAATTAAAAACAACATGGCGGTGGTACTAGCAAGGAATGCAGTTTCCACCATTTCACGAGGATCTGTGTGCGGCGATTTGAACATTTGTAAATTATGAGTTTTCGGTCGGCATTTCTTTGGGTGTGGTGTCGGGGAAACGGCGGCGCAATCCGTATAGCCAGACTAAGCCAAAAATACCTGCAGCGATCGCCACTAAGCTGATTATCTGTGCAGTCCGAAGTGGTCCAATCATCAGGCTATCAGTTCGTAAACCTTCAATCCAAAATCTACCAAGGCTATAGGCGATCGCATAGATCATCGTGATCGTACCCGTCCTAAGCTTGGGAAATCGTAGAAAAGTAAACATCAAAATTGCGAAGACCCCGAGGTTCCAGAGAGATTCGTATAAAAATGTGGGATGAAAGTAAGACTCACCAAGTAATTCGGGCGGACGACGATTTACGGGAATAAATAATTTCCAAGGTAAATCGGTGGGACTACCAAAAGCTTCGGAATTAAAAAAATTGCCCCAGCGCCCAATTGCTTGCCCCAAGATCACCGCAGGCATAATCAGATCTGCCATTAGCCAAGTGGAAATTTTTTGACGCTTACAAAATATAGTTGCGGCGATCGCACCACCAATGATTGCGCCATGAATAGCGATGCCACCTTCCCAGATCGCAAATACTTTGTACCAAGGTTGAGTTTGAAAGCGGTTCCATTCAAACAAAACATAGTAGAGACGAGCGCAAGGAATTGCTCCCACTACTAACCAAATCGCCAGATCGCCCACCAGATCTGGATCAACATTGCGCTTTTTGGCAAGGTTTTGCGCTAGCACTGTCCCCAAAATAATTGCAGAGGCAATCAGCAATCCATACCAACGTACAGAAAGTGGTCCAATTTCAAAGGCGATCGGACCTGGGGAAGTAAATTCAAAGGCAAAGGGTAATAGATTAAGCACTTTTCATTTTCTACTTTTTAGTTAAATGTCAGGATAAGTGTCAGGATGCAAGACGCCAAGCGATTCATATCCTAACGTAGTTATTGGTAACGTATCCCTGCTTGCTTGAGGCGATTTAGTGCTTCGCCAAGGCGATCGCAGTCAGCGATCAAACTGATTCTCACATAGCCTTCGCCACCTTTACCAAAGGCGCTACCTGGGGTGAAAACTACGCCCGTGCTTTCTAACACTTTTAGGGCAAAGTCTGCCGAGCTCTGCCCGTTAGGTACAGGAATCCAAAGATACATCGTGGCATAGGTTTTGGGAATATCCCAGCCTAGCTCGGCAAGTTTAGAAATCATAAAATCACGGCGCTCTTTGTAGCGATCGCATACAGCCTCTAGATAAGTATCAGGCAGTTGTAATGCTGTCTCAGCCGCCACTTGGATTGCTGAGAAGATACCGTAATCGAGATTGGTTTTGAGGGTGCGTAAACCTTGGATCACGTGACGATTGCCAACCACAAAGCCAACGCGCCAGCCTGCCATGTTGTAGGTTTTAGAAAGAGTGTGAAATTCTACACCCACATCTTTGCCACCTTCGATTTCCAACAGGCTAGTAGGTTGATAGCCATCAAAGGCAAGTTCAGCATAACAAAGATCATGAACCAGTAAAATTTCGTGTTTCTTAGCAAAGGCGACTACTTCTTCAAAAAATTCACGTGGGGCAACTGCACCAGTCGGGTTAGCGGGATAGTTGAAATACATCACCTTTGCTCTTTGCGCGACTTCTTCAGGAATTGCTGATAAGTCGATTAGCCAATTATTTTCAGCGCTAAGGATCATTTCGTAGATTTCCCCACCCGCTAGCAATGGTCCCCGAAAATGAGCAGGATAAGCAGGGCTTGGCACAAGGACGACATCACCTGGGTCGATATAGGCGATCGCTAAATGTCCCAGTCCTTCTTTAGATCCAATTAAAGGTAACGCTTCGCCTTCAGGATCAAGTTGAACGTTATAGCGGCGCTTATACCAGTCAGTAATCGCTCGTCGAAAACTTGCCGTGCCTTCAAAAGGTGGATAGCCATGATTGAGCGGATTTTTTAAAGCCGCGATCGCCGCTTCGACTACTGGCTCAGGCGTTGGTCCATCGGGATTACCCATACCGAGATCGATCAAATCTAAACCTTGCTCTTTCGCTCGTAGCTTCAACTCATCTAAGCGAGCAAAAACATATGGAGGGAGTTTTTCTAATCGCTGAGCAGGTTTGAGCCAAGTCTTCATTTGTATTGTTAGAGCTTATAAGGTGTGTAGAACATTGCGATCATTGGCATGATCTTGGGCATTCCAATGGCATGTAGACTTTCGATCTTAATAGAAATTGTCATAAAAATTGTTATAGAAATTATCTTGCGATCTTACTTGCCCTATAGAAATATGCCATAAACCGTAATTTGCGACGAGAAAATAATCGTTTATCTCATCATCACCACATTCCTTTGGGTATCGGTATTTAAATCTTTTAAATCAAAAGTGCGATCGCAATCGTTAATTTCTGCATAGCTTGTGTATCCTAATTGCTGTAACAATTGCTTGAGTTCTTCTCCAGTTGCGCCTGCTGCTTTCAAGCTGGTGGGATGAACTTCGATAATTAGAATTGGCTTTAGGGATGTAATCATTTTGCTTGCACCTAAGAGAAATGCACACTCACTTCCTTCTACATCAAGTTTCAGTAAAACTTTTCCCGAAAAGCTTTGCCAATCTACCAAGTCATCAAAACGTCTGAGTGGAACCTTGATCGCATTATATTTATGGGTTGCGGAATGTTCAGGAAAGACTCCTGCTGCTCCTGATGTGCCAATTGGAACTAATAATTCTATTTCTCCATCTGAATTCCCAATCGCTAAATTATGAATCTGAAATTTACATAATGCATTAGCAGTAAGCGATTTTTCTAAAGCTTTGGCAAGGCGCGGCTGCGGCTCTACAGCGACGACAAAACCGCTAGTGCCAACCAATTTACTCGCCACAATCGCAAAGCTGCCATGATTTGCGCCAACATCAAGAAAAGTATCTCCTTCAGCAAGTAAGTGCGACAAAACTTTCGTATCTGTATCTTTGGTTGCGAGTTCATTAACTACCTGAAAGAGCCTCATATCGAGTGGATCTAAAAATACTTTATAACCCGATAGTTGTAGCTCTAAATATTGATTGGGTGAAAGTTTAAAGAAAACTCCTGATAAGAACCTAAATAATTCTCTTCCCCCTTTAAGATAGTTTTTGCCAGTGAGATTGAAATATAAATAGCAGTACAGACCGAAGATTTGGTATAAAAATGGTAATTGTTTGCTAAGCGTAGGATTCAGTATCCATCCCAAAACTGAGCGATCATAAAGCCATGCATCGGGTTGATTTAAATGATCTGGTTTGGTAATATGAAAATTTTGATTCATACAAATTAGGATTAATATCACAGATAAACAGCCTTTGAGTCTAACGTGAGTTGGGGCTAAATTGGGGTAGCGATCGCTATAGCTCTTAAACAATTAACTTAATCTCAGCCTCATTAATCCTAACCAATTGCTCAAATTGAATAAAAACTTAGGAATTATTCTTTTTCTCATTATTTAAGCCTTTGAGAAAAAGCGCGATCGCCTA
>Ga0105048_10012933_pt1 | contig 13049 bp, 12 predicted proteins | sample MAT05_FD_78382 | JGI IMG/M metagenome (GOLD analysis project Ga0105048, IMG submission 78382) | Freshwater microbial communities from Lake Fryxell liftoff mats and glacier meltwater in Antarctica - MAT-05 | ecosystem: Environmental > Aquatic > Freshwater > Ice > Liftoff microbial mat | place...
AAGTCGTTGATAATTTGACCCCGGGCTGTTTATGGCCGTGGCGACTCAGTGCCGTGTCCCCGGTATTCATTCTATATCCCCGGTATTCGTTTTTGATCGGGTAGCCGATAATGAAAATTCAGCCCCTTGGCGAGTCCATCGGGCTTCCAACGCTCGACTTAAAGCGATCATTTTGAGTATCTTGGGTCTCTCCGAGACGGTTCTGGTCGAACGCGCCAAGCTGACTGACGACGGATTGGCCCGCGCGGCTGCCACGTTTTACCTACGTTAAACGCACAGCCTCTCTTCTAGCCAGGATGTTGGTGGCGATGCCGATTCCAACGCAAATAAACGCGTAGAGGATCGGTAGTCCGGAGTAGGACGGGTCTTTCGGGTTGATGGATACCATCACGAAAAGTGCAGTCGCCATGAACGACGTCAAAGATATTCCTAAATACGCCAAGTACTTTGCATCCTTCAGTTTTTGTTCTTTTGAAACGATCATTGATGAACCTTTATAGTTAACGAGAAACGAACCTATTCCAAACCTTGAACCTGTTGCATAGTCGACCAGACTCGATAGCAAACCATTGCACCCGAGATACGCGAGTCGCAGTCTTGGTACCGCGATGCGGCCATCCATGACGCGAGTCTCTCGCCGCAAAATCTCCCGGCCGATCTCTCGATACAGTTTGGCCGCCAAAGAAATCGCGAGCCGACAGCCTCGTGGCAACATTCCTACTCCTTCCAGTCCGCTGGCATAACGGACCTCGGCCATCGACAACAGGCGTTCCACGCTCGCGCGAACGGTTGCGTTGGAGGGGGCCTCAACCGAGTCATAGAAAGCATCCGACAGATTCGAACACGGACTCGGTAACTTGATATCGACCCAAGTTTTCGGAAGATAGCTTCTTCCGCGTTCCCAATCCTCCGCCACATCCCTCGCAATGTTGGTCAATTGCATCGCTATCCCCAGATCGATCGCATGCTTTGCGGCGGATTGGTTTTCAACTCCCATCACCCGGCACATCATCAAGCCGACGACCCCTGCAACACAGTAACAGTAGCGCAGCAAAGCCTCTTCATCTTTCACTTGTCCCAAATGCAAATCCATTTCCATACCGGCCAACAGATCCAATGCTTCCCCCTGACGAATTCCCTTGGATGCAACTAAATCCGCGAGCCATTGTGACGCCGGGTGCCGGACCGTTTGTCCGTCGAAGACCCGCTGTACGTCTTCGCGAAGGACGGCGAGCCGAACAGTCGCATCCTCCTGATTGCGAGCGCTATCGACCGCTTCATCGCACCATCGACACCACGCATAAAGTTTTTCTACGTTGCCTCGAACTTCCGCAGGTAGCCATCGTGAGGCCATCGAGAATGAGCGGCTATGCTTGCGAATAACGCTTGCATCGTCCAGCGGAATGACTGTGAAGGAATCTCGAACCGCTTCGATTGAATCGACGGCCTCATTCGGCAGGATGCATTTCGGTTGAATGTTCATTGGACTGCGACTCCGAAATCACGAGCCACTAGGCCACACGTCGCTTTGGCCGTATTGATAACCCCAGGCACTCCCGCCCCGGGATGAGTCCCGCTACCTACAATATAGAGTCCCGGGATTGAATCGGATTTGTTGTGTGGGCGAAAGTAGGCACTTTGGGTCAGCGTTGGTGCAACCGAAAAGGCAGAGCCTTGGTATGCATTTAGTTCTCGTTGAAAATTGGCCGGAGTGAAATGCCGTCGCGTCACGATCGAATCTGTCAAACCCGGAAGCTGCTGCTCAAGCGATGCCAAGATAGAATCGCCATAGCTCTGCGCGACCGACTCCCAATCGATGTTGGCTCGACCTAGATGGGGCACTGGGCTCAACACATAGAAAGCTTCGCAGCCAGCGGGTGCCAGTGAGGGATCGGTTACGGTAGGGGCATGCAGATACAAACTAAAGTCGGACGGGAGCGTATGGCCGCGAAAAATGTCGCGTAGCAACCCTTCGTATCGATTCCCGAAAAGGATAGTGTGGTGGGCGAGTTGATCAAAGCGTCGGTTGGTCCCGAAGTACATGACGAAGAGCGACATCGACCATTCCATCCGCTCCAATCGCCGACTCGCCTTGCCCGACGCTGCATGGTTTCGATAGAGATGCGAGTAGGTATGATGGATATCTGCGTTGGAGACCACCAAGTCAAACCGTTCACGAGGCTGGCCCTCAGTGGACACATAATGAGTGCTGTTGGTTCCTGACGATTCGACCTCGATCTGTTCCACGGGTGAGTTCAATCGCAATTCGCCACCGAGTTCCTCGAAAAGAGAAACAAGACCGTGTACTAGAGCTCCTGTTCCACCCTTGGGAAAGAACACACCCCATTGCCGTTCGATCCAGTGAATCAGTGTGTAGATCGCGCTGGTGCTGTACGGGTTACCGCCCACGAGCAACGGATGGAAACTGAATGCCTGACGAAGATGTTCATTCTTGAGGAAACGTGAGACTGCACCGTGGACGCTTCGGTCTGCCCGCAGCTTCATCAGGTCCGGAGCGACTCGCAGCATGTCTCGAAAATTGAGAAATGGAACTGCTCCGAGTTCCTCATAGCCTTTGTGAAAGACCCGCTTGGAGTATTCCGCAAAACGCCGATAGCCTTCGACATCTGCAGGTTCGAAACGGCGAATCTGCTCAATCAATCTCGGTTCGTCTGAAACATAGTCGAAACTCGTACCATCCATCCAGCGCAGGCGATACATCGGGTCGACGGGCATCAATTGAACATAGTCCTGCATGGAGTGTCCAGAAAGCCCGAACAGCTCCTCAATGCAATGGGGTGCGGTGATGACAGTTGGACCAGCATCAAACGTAAAGCCCGCATCGCGATAGACGTAAGCTCGACCGCCGGGTTGGTCGCGGCCCTCGTAACAGACTGTTTCAAAGCCCATTGACTGCAAGCGTATCGCGGCCGCCAATCCGCCAAAGCCACTACCGATCACCGCAGCACGACCTCGCGTCCCAAGTCGGTTTGAACCTGAACGGTTGCGATGGTTTACGCCAGTTCGATCACTGAGGGAACCACACGCGTTGTTTTCAAACGATTCAGGGAGAGTGTTACTGAGCGAGTTTTGCATCGGCATCCTCTCTCGAGTCGCGGCTGGGACTTGAAATTCGCTCGAGCACCGTTTTCATTTCCGCGAGAGCCCGACCATCCACTTCATGATTGGCCAGTTGGCGGAACTGACGGTCAAGCTTTCGTTGGATCTCGCCCTCACCCGTTCTTTCGGAATACGACAGGAGTTGCGTTGCCAGCCGCGGCAGAGCGAGTCGATCTTCAAGCGATTCAGGTAGTTGCCTTACCAAAGCCGCGAACTCGTCCGAGGAGCAGACGCCGTGCGCCCAAGCCCATGGCCAAGTGATCCGGGCCTTACTCAGGTCTTCGGTTCGCATGGGTTGAAACTCGCTGCTATCGTTGGTCATGGACCTAAGTTCTTCGAGATCATTGCGCATCTGCAATGCGATACCGATTTGCATCCCAAATCGGGACAAGGTCTCTCGCAAGGGGCGGTCTGCTCCTGCAGCCACGGCACCAAAGGTTGCCGCCATGGAAACGAGACTGCCTGTCTTTAGTCGACTGATTTCGGCGACGACGCATTGGATGTCCGATGGCTCGATCCGATCGACGCGGGTTCCCAGATCCAACGACTGGCCGCGATGGCATCGCAATGCAGTTCGAACTAGGTGGTGCACCAAGCGATTCTGGAGAGTGCGATTCAGCGAGTCATCAAAAAGCTTTTCAAGGGCTTGGAAGTACATCCAATTGCCTGCGTTCAACGCGAGCGGTTTTCCGATCTGCACATGAAGCGATGGCTGTCCACGCCGCATGGGCGATTCGTCCTGAATATCGTCGATAACCAAGGAGCCTGCGTGAAGCCATTCGATCGCTTCCCCAAGACACGGTGGCAAGGGACCCGAACCACCGGCCATCGCAAAGACCAATTCGACGACCGAGTTGCGTATTCGTTTACCTGATCGTTCCAAGAACTGTTCTGACGGTTTCAGCAGGTCTCTACGAACCAGCCTCTCACAAACTTCGGATCGATTCATGCAAGGAATCGCGACTTCCAGCCGATCAACGGTACTCATATGCCAATGTCCTCAAGCGAATTTCTTACGGTTGTGGGGTTTTTTCGGGCTGACGCTTTGTCGTGGGCTGGCACGAAGGAGCTTAAGAACCGGATTGGCTGTAGTCCACCAGGTGGCCAACCAACAACGATTCGAAAAGCATCGCGCCAAGTGAATTGATGCGAGTAAAATCTCGCGATCGAATCGGTTGAAAGGACCTTGTAGAATCGTCGAAAGATCTGGTAACGGGTCGACGGTTTCACCAATCGGAACAGCAACCGATTCAAGAATCGTCCAAACTGTGAACGCGTGCGATGCATGTCAGCGAGTCGGGCGATTTCCAATGCCGCAGATTCGGGTGTGGAACTTGCGATGGCTTCTGCGAACGCTACTGCAAGAGGAAAAGAGTAGCCGGTGGCGGCGTGAAACCATCCACCTGCATAGCCTCCGCGGATCGCGTCCGCTTTTGTTTCGCTTGAAGGACGCAAGCACTCTCCTGGAAGAAGCTCCGAGCTCATGGGCATTGGTAAGATGCCATGTTCTTCGCGTAGGATCGACCAATCCTCGACACCGATGTCAGCAAGATACATTCGAATTTGAGTTAGACACTCATCCCGGTCGATCCCGGGTCCATTGGCAAATCTTGTGTCCTCAACCAACACGCGTCTAGGCTCCAATGGGAGACTGTAGATGAATCGAAATCCGTCCGATTGATCGACGTGATCATCCATCACCACGGGACCAGCAAACGGCCAGTCGGACTTCAATGCGATCTCAAGACCCCAGAATTTTTGATAGCCGCATTGCGAGTAGGGCAGCGTATTGGAAGGACTAGGACCGCGACAATCGAGAACAATTCGCCCTGAGTACCGCTCTCCCTTTGTGGTCGTGATCTCGTTTGAGGTGAGATCCGTCACTTCGGTGTGGGTCCGAACGAATCCACATTCGCCACTCTTTATCGATCGCATGACCGCGGCAGCAAAATACTCGGAAGAGATCGATGCGTACGAAAGACCGATTTCCTTTTCAAAGCGATTCAGTCGCACTTGGTAACTGGGCCATCGATACTCGATGACTGGACCCAACCAATCGTTAGTCGTCGTTGACACATCTTTCGGATGAAAGGACCAAGTATGATTTCCGCCCAGTCGGTCGCAACGCTCCACGACCAGCACTTTTGCATGCGGCTGATGGTGTTGGAGTGCCAATACAATCAGCCCGCTCTGCAATCCGCCTCCAACGATGATGTAGTCAAAGTTCGTCGTACTCATGCTGCACTCCGCATCTGAAGTTCGGCGTTGCAATTGGCCCGTCGAATCGCCATCGGCATGACATCGTGCAAAACTAAATGCGGTACCGCCATTCCTGAAAGCCCGAGGAACAGAGTTCGCGTCAGTTCTGGATTCAACTCGCGATCACTGTTCCAGAACCACATCCCAAGGCCACATAGGCCAATGGCACCTAAGGACATCGGGAGGGAGGCTAACGCCAGTTGCTTGAGAGTCAAGCGGTGATCTTGCATCAACTGCCGTAGACCGCGAATCGAATGCCAACCGCAAAAGAACAAACAGAAGGATAGAGGAATCGGTGTGGCTGCAAACATGCAGATCACGACGGATTGGCGGATTGCACGAGTCATCCCATCATGAGCTCTCGCAATCGGCGAAGCTATCGAACGAACAATGTCCGCCACCGCGAAAGGTATAAAAATAACCGCTAAAACTTGAGTCCAAAACACGATCGAAACGCTCGACGAACCAATCTCGGCCGGGATAATGGCCTGCAAAATCAGCTGCATTTCAAGCGGCCTGGTGATAGCCGGGATCCAAATTACCAACCCACCCGAACCGATCGCCGAAAGCGAACTCCAAACAAATGCCCTAGTACCAAATGGCTCAGCCGGCTGCTCTTCTCGTCCAAAATGATTCGCGGAAATCATAAAAAAGCCGATCGCAGTCCACAGCGGAAACACGAGCCATCCGACAATGGTCACCGCGGCGATTCCGAGGTAACCTGCGAAGAACGGAATAAACCAAAGGTTGCCCCAACGACCTGAAAACCATTGCCGGCCTGAAAGATGATCCAGCCCGCCGTGCGGTACTCCGATCACACAAACGGATATGAGTATTGCAATCATGAGGGCTGGCGCATTAAGCGGAACCCCTAGCCAAGCCAACACCAGCGTTCCTGCGCAGCTTGCGATAAAAAAGTTATTGTGCATTGTTTGCATGAAACCATTGATCTTGATGGAGCCTGCGCCGACCGTAAAGAGGCTGTCTCACTTTTGTTTCAGCAGAGACAGCCAATCGTAGCTCGGGACCATCGTCCCGAGCAGAATTTGACGGTCGGACGGGACAGATGGTCTCATCCTAGTTAAGGTCACGAAAGTGAGACGACCACTAAACCGCTGTGGCCATGGACGGTCGGACCGAATCGGCGGTGCGTGTGCTCTTGGCTCGAGCGATGAAGTAGATCAAAACTCCAAAGCCTGCTTTTGCAGTCATGTCCGCAATCGCATAACCAACTTGCAATCCGACAATCCCGCCGCCGTCGAGCGATCCCCCAGCCTTGGCCGCCAAAGCTGCTGGGGTGCCACCCATTGCGTAAGCAATTGGATAAACAGCCCAAGTGATCAACAGGACAAGTCTTGCAATCTCAATCAAACGCCGAGCTGCAACAGGCTGCGTTTCCAGGGAATTCGTCAATTCAACCCACAGGACGAAGAGAATGTAAAAGAAGGGAATTGAGGAAAGAACACCCCAAACAACGCGCATTGTCCAACCCTCGGGTGTGGAGATGACCTCGCCTGGATACCCCAAAGCAATCATGAGTGCGGCCGCGACCACAAGTCTAGTGAGTAGCGAAGTCGCCTTAGCTTTCTCCAATCTCAGAACCGCAACCAGCTCGACCATCAACAGCGGCACTGTAAGGATCCAGTCTGCATAGCGATAAAAGTCATTAAACGCGGCACCACTCCCTTTGTAAGTGCCCCCCGTCAATGCATAAGCATCCTGCCACGAGTGCCGAATCATAAAATAGTGATAACAGGCGATAGCTACGACCAAGCCCGAAATCAGCAACGCGGGGCGATATTCTTCGTCAACCGTCGACCGAGACAAGAATAGAAACAAAGCCGCTGCGCCCATCGTGGCAACGGTCATTGAGAAGATGTTATCGACGATGTTGTACTGAACCACAGAGAGTTCGGGCATACTGCCCAACAGAGTTGGAATCAACTGAAACATGGCAAAGCTCCACAAGGGGTGAAAGAAACAATTTGGGCGTCATCCTCGTGCACGGCTTCAACAATCCGCGGAACGAACGGAGGACTTGACGTACCTTAGCACCGTGTCAAGGGAGAAAAATCTCGCAAATCTTTGCCAGCTCGATTAATGGCGTATCAGCAACCCTTAGCCCTGGCTGACTTTCCAACTCGGCGAAACGAAATCGAGGCTAACAGTTGTCACATGCTGACACTGCTTTGTTGGAGATCGATTCTGGGATCAAGTGTTTGGGCAATGGAACGATATGAAACCCGCGATGATTCATCCGATCCTACGTGGTCTTGCCACGCTTTACGATGTTTGCAGTTCCGAGCATCAAAAGCGACGCATCGAGTCATGGACTCTTTGGTTGGCTGTCTCGGGATTCCTTATCCACTTGTCGCTGATCGCGTTGGTCAGTTCCCTGCCAAGCCTCCAAACGGGGTTGCTTTCTGATTTGGATCGCAACTATCTTCACGCGGTCTACACACCGTTCAGTTTCATTTTGTTCTACGAAGTTCTATTGTTGGTTTTTGCTCTACCGCGTTCGCACACTAGTTCGATCGCCATGCAGTACGAGATCCTTTCCTTGATCGTGATCCGTCGGGTGTTCAAGGACATTGGCGAGTTTCGCGATCCTGCGACGTGGCTCGAGCAGACCGATGCAGCGTTGATAGTGGTTCTCGACATGCTCGCGGCCTTAGTGATGTTCGTACTCATCGCTGTTTTTCGCAGAGTGCGTCGTACCATCCGACATGCTCCGGAACATCCGCACCTGGAGCAGTTCGTAGCGATCAAGAAGTCGGTCGCCTTTCTGCTCTTCGGGACCTTGCTCACGTTAGCCGCGTTCAACGTCTTTCAATGGCTGACTGGGGTTTTGGTGCCGAGCATTGACTCCGTTCATTCGGCCAAGGATCTCGACTACTTTTTCTTTCCCATGTTCTTCGAGTTTATGATATTTACCGATATCTTCTTATTGATCGTATCGATTCCATTTTTCGAACGCTACGAGTACGTCGTTCGCAATGCGGGCTTCGTCATTTCGACGGTACTGTTGCGATTCTCTCTTTCGACTCCACAACCTTATGATTTGCTGGTCGGACTCACCGCAATTTTGTATGGCTTGGGCGTTTTAAGCGTCTTTTCCTACAGTACCCGAATCCGCACTCACAGCGATGATTAGAGATCGGAAAGCTTGAGTGCCACTAGCCTCAATCGATCCAGCGTTTGGTGAGATCGCTGTAGGCGTCGATGCGTCGATCCCTCAAGAATGGCCAGTGGGTTCGCTGGGAATCGATTTGATCCAAATTACATTCTACGATGACAATCTCCTCGTCGACGTGGCCAGCCCGATGCAGCAAATTGCCGGCGGGATCGAACACAAACGAGGCCCCCCAGAATTCGATCGAGGACTCTACGCCAACGCGATTTGCAGCACCCACGAAAACTCCGTTGGCGATTGCGTGCGAACGCATCATGGTCTCCCAGGCTTCGTGTTGGCTGCGACCATAAACGGGTTTATCTGGAACACTCCAACCGATGGCGGTGGGATAGAGCAGAATCTCTGCACCCCGAAGGGCGAAGAGCCGGGCCGCTTCGGGATACCATTGATCCCAACAAACCCCAACTCCAAGGACACCGTAGCGTGTCTTGGCAACGGTGAAGCCTGTATCGCCGGGGGTAAAGTAGAACTTTTCGTAGTAAAGCGGATCGTCTGGAATATGCATCTTGCGGTAAAAGCCCACTTGGGTACCGTCCGTATCGAAAACCAGTGCCGTGTTGTGATAGAGGCCTTGAGCTCGGCGTTCGAAGACCGAACCGGTGACCACAACAGCGCATTCTTTCGCAACTTGACTAAGAGCCTCGCTGGTCGGTCCTGGGATCGGTTCAGCCCATTGGAATCGGTCGAAGTCCTCAGACTGGCATGGGTACGGTGCGTTGAACAACTCTTGAAGGCAGACGACGTTGGCACCCAGTTTCGCGGCGTGCTGCACGCGATTTACTGCTTTAGCCACGTTCTCGGACTGGTTTTCCGAACAAGTCATTTGGACCGTAGCCAATCGAACGATCCGCTTTTGTTTTTCCATTGGTAACTTTACCTTTTACTGCGGGGGTCTGGGACACGATTATCGTAACCCACCGATTGCATTTTGGCCAATCGAAATGCTATGGTCTGCGGGTTCTGCCCTGGGTTCTTCGAAGCAGATTCTCGATGTCTCTTTTGCTTTGCTGGGGATCATTTAGGTCTAGTTTGTCGAGTGCATCGCGATTGGATTTGCCAAGTTTTTCGTAACCTTCAATCAAACCCTCGGTGGTGTTCATTCGATTGGGAAATAGCCAAGCGGCCATCACATTGAGTTGCTCGTTCTTGTTGAGCCCTTCCAAAAGGGTTCGTCCCGTTTCCGAGAGAGTGGACGCGAGCTCTGTGAGCAAATCGCGTTCGTCCAGTTTAAAACCATTCCGCCAACTCTGACGATAGACATACATGCCGACTAGCTCGCGTGTATCGCTCGTTTGGACATCCCGCTCTTTGGACAGTTCTTTGATCAACTCAGGACGCAACACTCCGTGTTCCCATTGTTCGATGGCTTTTGTATCTTGCGGTGGCATCGTCGTAGCGTAGAACATGGCTGCTTTGAAGCAAAGCTGCTCGCGCAAGAAAACAAAGCGTTGCTCCGATGGCAAGTCCGTTAAGTCCAATCTTCTTGCATTGGGTAGTCTGTCCAGTACCATCCCGACCAAGTGGACTGCCTCCTGGATTTGCTTTCCGTCGACTCGGCTTTCGATTTGCGACTCCATGGCCGAAAGCCTAGCATACGTATCGCGATCGAGTTTGCCCAATAGTTCGCGGCCGCTATCGAGCTTTGCGACTTGAAGAGGTGTAAGTCCCTCCACCCATAAGCGGCGTTGCCATAACGAGTCTGGGGCGGGAGGCACCAATCGGTCTCCGAAGTTCTCTCGCAAGACCTCGATGATTTTAGTTTCCTTGCCTAGCTTGATGGCCATGCTCAGGTCGTTCACGTCAACGAGCCCCGGCATGCTGGCGATCAAGCCGATGTCGCGGAGGTCGCGGCTGGATTTTCCAAAACGGTAAGCCACACCTGCGATGGCCCCAAGGATTGCGCAAAAAGCGAGCAGCAGCAGCAGCTTCGGAAACGACCACCAGCTGGACTTGACTCTCTTCCCAGGCAGCGAGGATTTAGATGAGCTGGGTTTGCCGCTCGTCAAATCCTGAATCACCATCTCAAGCGTACTTTGGGTAAAGCGCTGGTTATGTGGGGTTTCAGGCAGTTCATCTAGCAGATCATACGCTTTCCTGAGTTCCGCTAATCTCAATCGCAGACGTTCGTCATCGACCAGGCTTCGCTCCAGCTCGGTGGCTTCCGAAGGGGATAGTTCGCCGTCCAGGTAGGCCGTTAACTGTTCGTCCACCGCCTCGATATTGGATAAATTCATTCCCGTTTGCTCCCTCGGTTAGTGGTCCCGGTTCCCAGAGGATCATCAGTCTCTTCCTGGCCAGGCAGGCTGTCTTTTTTGGGCAATGCGGCGATTTTTGGTAACTTGGTGCCCGGCGATAAACCTTCGGCCACGTAGGGTTCGAGCAGTTCCTTTAGATTCACTCTCGCTCGGCTGAGCAGCGATTTAATCGCTTTGACGCTCAGTCCCATGGTGTCGGAGATTTCTTGATAACTCATCCCTTCGAACTTGCTCAACATCAAAGCGGTCCTTTGTCGTTCTCCGAGCGCCTGGAGGGCTTGCAGGATGACCGAAGCCCGTTCGCTTTGGTCAATTCTCCGTGAAGGTTGGAAGCCGCTTGGAGCGATCGCAATGCTCTCGAGGATTGACCCAGTGGTGGAGCTGTTCTCGCTGGTGGAGAGCTGGTACTCATGTCGGTGGGATGAATCGCGAACATGGTTGGATGCAATGTTATTGGCGATTCGGTAAAGCCAAGTTGTGAATTTGGCGGTAGGTACATAGGTCTTTCGGGCCTTGTACACCCTTAAAAAAACATCTTGCGCCAAATCCTCAGATTGCTGAATATTGCTCACCCAACCCTGCATGAAGCGTTGGATTTTGGACTGGTGTCGATCGACCAGCATTTCAAAAGCGAACGCATCGTCTTCACGTACACGCAGCATCAACGCGACGTCTGGGTCAGCGGCTGCATTTTCCAAAGGATTAGACGAATTGGGCAAAATATTCTACTAGGCTAGGGTAACGTAGCTGCATCCTTAGAACCCAAATCGCCCCCAAAGGTTTTGACGTCAAGTTCGATCTTTTCAGCCAATCCCAATGATACCTCAAAGAAACGGAAAGCGATTGTAGCGAATCAGCAATTGACTTTTCCCGATATAGCGCTACGATCCCCCGCGCAGTCGAAACCCGACACTATTTCGCTGGCTTTCTTCCATTCTTTAATAAGACACTTGATTACAAGCTCGAACACTGGGATTCAATCCATGAAAAGACGATCCTTTATCGCCGCTGGGACAGCGTTTTTGGGGGCTGGAGCCGTGCAAGTTTCGCTTTTGGGGAATGAATCTTCCTCTTGGCAAGGCTGGCGAGGCCCAAATCGCGATGGCCTACTGACCGGCGATTGGCCTGAGTCGCTCGATGAGAAGACCTTGCGATCCGTCTGGAGCAAAGATTTGGGCGATAGCTATTCCGGTCCCATCATGACGGAAGGGGCCGTTTTCACGACCGAAACCGACTCCGGGAAAGAACGGGTCTACAGCTTGGCACTGGCCGATGGCAAATTGAACTGGAAGTACGATTGGGAAGGATCGATGACGGTTCCTTTCTTCGCGGCCAGAAACGGCAGTTGGATTCGATCGACCCCAGTTACGGATGGGAAAACGCTGTTCGTCGGTGGGATTCGCGACGTCCTAGTGGCCATCGACTGTGCAAACGGATCGGAGCGATGGCGGGTGGATTTCGGAGCGATCTCAGGCAAAGTCCCTGATTTTGGAATGGCATGTTCACCTTTGGTCGATGGTGAGTATCTGTACGTGCAAGCAGGAAAAGGCGTTCGCAAATTGAGGACTCTGGATGGCTCCACCGTTTGGACAGCCATGGAAGACGCGGGGGATATGATGTCCAGCGGCGCGTTTTCGTCTCCGGTTGTCCAGTCACTCAATGGCAAACGGCAATTGATCGTGCAATCGAGGACAAAGTTGGCGGGGCTCGATTTAGAAACGGGCAAAGTCGACTGGCAACACGAGGTCGCCGCATTCCGCGGAATGAACATTCTCACCCCAACTCTCTGGGACAATGCTATTTTCACGAGCAGTTATGGCGGGCGATCCTTGTTGCTGGATGTACCCAGCAACTCGACCACCAAAGTGCGATGGGAGAACAAATTGGAGGGATACATGTCCTCCCCCATCGTGATCGGTCAATATCTCTACATGCATCTTCGAAACAAACGCTTTGCCTGTATGGATTTGGCCAATGGACAAGAGCTTTGGACGACCAAACCCTTCGGAGAGTACTGGAGTATGGTGTCCAATGGAAAGCAGATACTAGCTTTGGACCAGAGTGGCAAGCTTCGTCTCATCGCACATAACCCGTCTGAGTTTCAATTGATGTCAGAACGCCGTGTATCCGACAATGAGACCTGGGCTCACATCGCTGTTTCCGGCAAACAAATCGCGATTCGCTCTCAAAAGGGGTTGGAACTTTTCAATTGGGGAGGCTAA
>Ga0105048_10012935_pt1 | contig 13048 bp, 12 predicted proteins | sample MAT05_FD_78382 | JGI IMG/M metagenome (GOLD analysis project Ga0105048, IMG submission 78382) | Freshwater microbial communities from Lake Fryxell liftoff mats and glacier meltwater in Antarctica - MAT-05 | ecosystem: Environmental > Aquatic > Freshwater > Ice > Liftoff microbial mat | place...
AGCATGGGCACGCCCGGGTGGGTGTGCTGCAGGGCCACCTTCAGGCCATCGGCCGTGTGGGTGTCCACCACCAGAGCGTGCCGCTGCCAGGTGCTGCGGATGGTGGCCAGCCGGTCGGCATGGGTGCTGGAGCCAGAAACAAAGCCGTAGCCCGGCAACCGTGCAGATTCTTCGGCAGTCAAAGTGAAACAGCCGTCGCGCGCCAAGGTCGGGCCGAACAATTCAGCCGTCCTTGCCGCGGCCGCTGCGTCGTGCCCCAACAGGTCAAACACAAAACGTTCGAAGTTGCTGGCCTTGCTGATGTCCATGGATGGGCTGGACGTCTCGAAGGTTTCGCTGCTGCCGCGCACGCGGTAAGTGCCGGTGCGGAAGAATTCGTCGAGCACATTGTTCTCGTTGGTGGCCAGCACCAAATTGTCGATGGGCAGCCCCATCTGCCGCGCCACGTGGCCAGCGCAGATGTTGCCAAAGTTGCCGCTGGGGACGGTGAAGCTGACACGTTGGTCGTTCGACGTCGTTGCCTGGAAGTAGCCCGCAAAGTAGTACACGACCTGCGCCAACAATCGCGCCCAGTTGATTGAATTCACCGTGCCGATGTTCAACGCCCGCTTGAAAGGCAGGTCGTTGCTGACGGCTTTGACGATGTCCTGGCAGTCATCGAAGACGCCTTCGATGGCGATGTTGTGGATGTTGGCGTCCATCAAGCTGAACATCTGCGCTTGCTGGAATTCACTCATGCGGCCATATGGGCTGAGCATGAACACCCGCACCCCGCGCTTGCCGCGCATGGCGTATTCGGCCGCGCTGCCGGTGTCGCCGCTGGTCGCACCCAGGATGTTCAGTTCCGTCCCGCGTCGGGCCAGTTCGTATTCAAACAAGCGGCCCAACAGCTGCATGGCCATGTCCTTGAAAGCCAGCGTGGGGCCGTTGGACAGGGCTTGCAGCCACACACCACTTTGCAGCGGCTTCAATGGCGTGATGGCCGCAGAACCGAACACCGCCTCGGTGTAGGTCTCAGCACACAGGCGCTTCAGGTCGGCGGCCGGGATGTCGTCGATGTACAGCGACAAGATCTCGAACGCCAACTCGGCATACGGCATGCCGCGCCAGCGGTTCAGCGTGTCAGTGCTGATCTGCGGGTAGGTCACCGGCAGGTACAGGCCACCGTCGGGCGCCAGGCCTTCGAGCAGGATGTCGCAGAAGCGGCGCGGTGTCGCTTCCTGGGCAGACAGGCCGCGGGTGCTCAGGTACCTCAATTCAGCTCTTCTTTCCTGATCCGCACGATCGGCGCCAGCACCGTCGGCAGCGCCTGCATCAGCGCCAGCGCAGCCTGCATGCGGCCTTCCACGGTGTCGTGGGTGAGGATGATCAGATCGGTCTGCTTCTCCCCTTCGGCACTTTCTCGCTGCAACACCGCGTCGATGGAGATTTCGTGCTCGGCCAGGATGCCGGTGATGCGCGCCAGCACGCCCGCTTTGTCGGCCACGACCAAGCGCAGGTAGAAGGCGGTCACAACCTCGGCGATTGGCAAGATTCGGGTGTCTTCCATCGCGCCGGGTTGGAACGCGAGATACGGCACGCGGTGACCGGGGTCGGCGGTGTGCAGCCGGGTGATGTCGACCAGGTCCGCGATCACGGCGCTGGCGGTGGGTTCACTGCCCGCGCCCTTGCCGTAGTACAGCGTGGCGCCGACGGCATCACCTTGAACCACCACGGCGTTCATGGCGCCTTCCACATTCGCAATCAATCGATTGGACGGGATCAGCGTGGGGTGAACGCGCAGTTCAATACCGCCCGCCATGCGTTTGGTGATGCCCAGCAGCTTGATCCGGTAGCCCAGTTGTTCGGCATAGCGAATGTCGGCCGCCTGCAGCGCCGTGATGCCTTCAACGTAGGCCTTGTCGAACTGCACCGGAACCCCGAACGCAATCGCGCTCATCAACGTGGCCTTGTGCGCGGCGTCGATGCCTTCGATGTCGAACGTCGGGTCGGCCTCTGCATAACCCAGGGCCTGGGCCTGCTTGAGCACCACACCGAAGTCCAGCCCCTTGCTGCGCATCTCCGACAAGATGAAGTTCGTCGTGCCGTTGATGATGCCGGCCACCCATTCGATGCGGTTGGCCGTGAGCCCTTCCCGCAGCGCCTTGATGATGGGGATGCCACCGGCAACAGCCGCCTCGAACGCCACCACCACGCCGCGCGCGCGCGCGGCGGCAAAGATCTCCGTGCCGTGCACCGCCAACAGGGCCTTGTTGGCGGTCACCACGTGTTTGCCGGCGGCAATGGCTTCGAGCACCAGGGTGCGGGCGATGCCGTAGCCGCCGATCAGTTCGACCACGATGTCGATCGTCGGGTTGGCAATGACGGCACGCGCGTCGGCCACCACTTCCACGCCATCACCCACGACCGCGCGGGCGCGGGCGATGTCCAGGTCGGCCACCATGGTGATGGCGATGCCGCGCCCAGCCCGCCGTTGAATCTCTGCCTGGTTTCGCAGCAGCACGTTGAAGGTGCCACTGCCGACCGTGCCGATCCCCAGCAGGCCGACTTGAATGGGTTGCATGGCGGGGCTCATGAAGACTGTCGTTTGCGGTACTGCGCCAGGAACCTGTCGATGCGGCCGATGGCCTCGCGCAGGTCATCGACATTGGGCAGGAAAACCACGCGGAAGTGGTCGTGTGCGATCCAGTTGAAGCCCGTGCCCTGCACGATCAAGACCTTCTGCTCGGCCAACAACTCGTAGGCAAAGTGCTGGTCGTTGCTGATGGGGTAGACCTTCGGGTCCAGCCGCGGGAACAGGTAGAGGGCTGCCTTCGGCTTGACCACGCTGACCCCTGGAATCTGCGTCAGCAACTCATACGCCAGATCACGCTGGCGACACAGGCGGCCCGTGGGTGCCACCAGGTCCTTGATGCTTTGGTAGCCGCCCAACGCGGTCTGGATGGCCAACTGCCCAGGCGTGTTGGAACACAGGCGCAAAGACGCCAGCATGTTCAGGCCATCGATGTAGTCCCGCGCGTGGCGCTTCTCGCCCGACACCACCATCCAGCCCGCCCGATAGCCGCAAGCCCGGTAGTTTTTGCTGAGGCCGTTGAAGGTGATGACGAGCACATCATCAGCCAGGCTGGCCAGGGCGGTGTGGGTATGGCCGTCGTACAGCGTCTTGTCGTAGATCTCGTCGGCAAAGACCACCAGCTGGTGTTGGCGGGCCAGCTCGATGATCTGCAACAGCAACGCGTCCGGGTACAGCGCGCCGGTGGGGTTGTTGGGGTTGCAAACAATGATGCCCCGGGTTCTGGGCGTTATCTTCCTGCGGATGTCGTCGATGTCGGGCAGCCAACCTGCGGCTTCGTCGCAGATGTAGTGCACCGGCACGCCGCCTGACAAGCCCACGACGGCGGTGTACAGCGGGAAGTCCGGCGCGGGGATGAGCATCTCATCGCCGTTGTTGAGCAGCGCCTGCATGCTCAGCTGGATCAGTTCGCTGGCGCCGTTGCCCAGGTAGACGTCGTCCACCGTCACGCCTTTGACGCCTTGCTGCTGCGTGTAGTGCACCACCGCCTTGCGCGGCGCGAATAAGCCTTTGCTGTCGGTATAACCGGCCGCTGCGGGGGTGTGCAGGTTGCGGATCATGTCCTGCACTATCTCGTCGGGCGGCATCAAACCAAACGCGGCGACGTTGCCGATGTTGAGCTTGATGATGGTGTGGCCCTCGTCTTCCATCTGCCGAGCCTTGTCCAGCACCGGGCCACGGATGTCGTAAGCCACGCAGGCCAACTTGGCGGATTTGGAGATCGGGTTCACAAGCGTTGGGCCCAGTGCAGCAACAAGAAACGGTCGACATTCAGCGGCGGATTCAACCGCAGATTCGGCCGCGGATTCAGCAACAGTTTCAACTGTCAAAGCCGAACTTAGAATTATCCACACATGAAGTTTCAGCCCGACATCGCCGATGGCGTCAACAGCATCAACCGTCACGAGCCACACCAGGTGTGGGTGGGCAACACGGCCTTCCACACGCCCGTGCTGGTGCCCTGGGTGGGTGCCGTGCAGGACTGGCCCGTGACGGGATTTGCCGCGCTGGAGGCGTCGCATTTCGAAGCCATCGTCGCGCTGCAGCCTGAACTGGTGATCTTTGGGAGCGGCCAGCGGCTGCGCTTCCCCACCCCTGTGCTGTTGCGCGCCCTCATTGACCGCGGCATTGGCGTGGAAACCATGGACACGCCAGCCGCTTGCCGTACCTACAACGTGCTCGTCAGCGAGGGGCGGTCGGTTGTGGCCGCCCTGTTGGTGGGGTCGGCAGCCACATGAAGAGCGCCGTGTGCCGCCGGACGGCCTGTACCGGCGGCATAGACAATATAATCTGCGATTGCGCCGGCTTCGGTACTGGCTTCCTACAGCGCTATCAGAGAACCCTCCATGACGCCCGTAGTCAATAAATCGCTCCCGGAATTCGAAGCCTCTGCCACCGGTGGCGTGAAGGTCACGCCAACGTCTCACCTCGGGCAGGCAGTGGTGATGTACTTTTATCCGAAAGACAACACTCCTGGCTGCACGACCGAGGCCATGCAGTTCCGTGACCACCACAAAGACTTCGTCAAGGCTGGTGCCATCGTGTTTGGCGTTTCTCGCGACAACATGACCAGCCATGACAAGTTCAAGCAAAACCTGGAATTGCCTTTTGAGCTGATTGCCGACACCGAAGAAAAGCTGTGCCACATGTTTGGCGTGGTGAAGAACAAGATCATGTACGGCAAGAAAGTCAAAGGCATCGAGCGCAGCACCTTCCTGATCGACGCCCAAGGCGTGATGCGCGGCGAGTGGCGCGGCATCAAGGTCGCCGGACACGTGGAAGAGGTTCTCAAGGCAGTGAAAGCGCTGAAAAAAGCCGCTTGAAGCCTGGCGACGCCACTGCCAGCCCCGCGACTGCGCGGCAGCACGGCTACTTTCTTCTGGGTCACACCGGTACTGACCACTCTCACCAGCCGCACAGGTTCTGTGCGGCTTTTTTCTTTCTACGCTGAACACGACACCATGCCCTTGCCCAAGCCCCCCACCAAGCCGGCCGACATGCTGAACGGTGTTGACTTCGATACCCAGGCAGCACCCAAGGCCGACAAGCGCTCACTGAAGACACGGGCCGCAGCGCAAGCGGTTGAGCCCGCCGTGTTGGCGCTGCATGACGGTGGTGCTGGACTGACTGCGCCGATCCGTCCTGCCGCCCTGTCGCCCTCGCCTGCTGCCGGGCGCCCGGCCGCGCGCCCGGCTGCGCCCGTGGCCTCACCGCTGGTCCAGCGTCATGCACGCAAACCACGCGGTACCGGCCCGGCCAAGCTGTTTGTGCTCGACACCAACGTGCTGATGCACGACCCGATGAGCTTGTTCCGCTTTGAAGAACACGATGTGTTCTTGCCGATGATCACGCTCGAAGAACTGGACGGCCACAAGAAGGGCATGAGCGAAGTTGCCCGCAGCGTGCGGCAAGTCAGCCGTGAACTCGACGCGCTGGCCAGCTTTGTCGAAAAGGACGGCACGCTGGACGCCAAGGCCGGCATCGAACTGTCGAAGACCGGCCACCGCGACGCCCACGGCAAGCTGTTTTTCCAGACCATGCTGCTGGACATCAAGCTGCCCGCAGGCCTGCCCCAGGGCAAGGCCGACAACCAGATCCTGGGCGTTGTGCAAGCCCTGCGTGAACAGGAACAGAAGTCTGCAACGCCGCGCGACGTGGTGCTGGTGTCCAAGGACATCAACATGCGCGTCAAGGCCCGCGCTCTGGGCCTGCCGGCCGAGGACTACTTCAACGACAAGACGCTCGAAGACGGCGACCTGCTCTACACCGGCGTGCTGGCATTGCCGGCCGACTTTTGGGAGCGCCATGGCAAGACCATGGAGAGCTGGAACCAAGGCGGATTCACTTACTACCGCATCAGCGGGCCGCTGGTGCCCAACCTGTTGATCAACGAGTTTGTGTACCTGGAAGTGGCCGGTGCCGCGCCGTTGTATGCCCGCGTCAGCGAAATCACCGGCAAGACAGCGGTGCTGAAAACCTTGCGCGACTACGCCCACGTCAAAAACTCGGTATGGGGCGTGGTGGCGCGGAACCGCGAGCAGAACTTCGCGCTGAACCTGCTGATGGACCCAGACTGCGACTTCATCACCCTCACCGGCACAGCAGGCACGGGCAAGACGCTGATGACGCTGGCCGCGGGCTTGAGCCAGGTGCTGGACGAGCGGCGCTACACCGAAATCATCGTCACCCGAGTGACCGTGCCGGTCGGCGACGACATCGGCTTTCTGCCGGGCAACGAAGAAGAAAAGATGGGCCCGTGGATGGGCGCGCTGGACGACAACCTGGAAGTGCTGGCGCGCACTGACGCCAGCGCTGGCGAGTGGGGGCGCGCGGCCACGAATGATCTGGTACGCAGCAAGATCAAGATCAAGAGCCTGAACTTCATGCGCGGCCGCACCTTCCTGAACAAGTACGTGATCATCGACGAGGCTCAGAACCTCACGCCCAAGCAGATGAAGACGCTGATCACGCGCGCTGGACCGGGCACCAAGATTGTTTGTCTGGGCAACCTGGCGCAGATCGACACGCCCTATCTGACCGAGGGCAGCAGCGGCCTGACCTACGCGGTAGACCGCTTCAAGGGCTGGCCGCACGGTGGGCACGTGACGCTGGCACGGGGTGAGCGCTCGCGGCTGGCCGACTTTGCGTCAGAGGTGCTGTAAGGCCTTTAGTCGCGCACGCGCAGGAAGCTGGCGAAGCGCGGTGTTCCGCCTGGTGTGAACCCGCGGTGGCTGTAGGTCACCCTGCTACCCACGGGCGGCGGGTTGTCGCGCTGGGTGTCGCTGAACCCCGTACCCAGGTCGAACACGGCGCCACTGTCGCTGCGCACGCGCAGCGCGCCCAGGCGCCCGGCGTGTCTGCCGCGCCCGCCCTCGTGCGCCAGCACCAGCGCTTCAGCGTCGTGCAGCGGTTTCAATTTCAACAGCGCGGTGCTGCGGCCAGGGCGGTGCAGCGCATCGGCACGGTGCAGCATCAGGCCTTCGCCGCCAGCATTTGTCACGACCGAGAGCTGAGCCGCCAACGCTTCAACGCTGGGCACCATGGCCTGCGGCACGGGCCGCAGCGGGCCGTCGCGCCAGCCTTCTGCCAGCGTCCTGATGGCCCGGCAGCGCTGTTCGAACACGCCGCCAGCCTGTGGCAGATCGAACACCATGTAACGCACATGCCGCCAATCCTCTGGCTGAGGTTGGGCGCGGCGCACGGTGCCTGAAACCTCGTCAAACCGTCCGCGGCCCAACCAGAGTTCGCCGTCCAGCGCCACGTCGGGCGGCAAGTGCGCCATGAAGCCGCTCGGCGCAGCGAGGTGCAGACCGCTGCGAAAACGCAAGCGCTCGCCGTCCCAGTAGGCGCGAACGCCGTCGTACTTTTCACTGACCAGAAAACCCTGGGGATTGATGTCGCTCGGCGCTTCGCTGGCCAGCATCAACGGCAAGCCGCTGTCCCTGCCTCTGGCTTTGGCGATGGCCGTCGATGGCCACAGACTGACCAGAACCGAAGCACCGCTGGCGACGAGCAGCGTGCGGCGGGTGCAGATCACGGAACCGAGGGCGGCATTCCGGGCGACATTCAGGGCGGTGTGCATGGCAGTGTTGGCGGTGTTGGCAGTGGCAAGGCATGCCAGTCTGCGCAAACCACAAAGGGCTGCCCATCGCCACTGCGGGCGGCTTGGAGAGGGCCCCCTTCAGGGTTGGATGCGGGCCCAGACCAGCAACAGGTTGTTGGCTGGCATGGCCACGCGGGTGCGCAGGGCCAGGCCTGCGGCCTGAGCCTGCGCGGCTACGTCGGCCAGCCTGCGCAGGCCCCAGCCGATGTCGCGACTGCGCAAGTCCGCGTCAAAGGCCACGTTGCCGGGCGCCGTCGGCACGTCAACTTCCAGGTATGGCCCATAGGTCACGAGCACGCCCTGTGCGGCCAAGTGCCGGCCGGCGCCCTGCATCAGCGCTGCGGTGCAAGCCCAAGGGGCGATGTGGATCATGTTGGCGCAGAACATGGCATCCACCACCCGGGGCAGTTCGGCCGACCACGGCATGGCCAACACGTCCAGTCGCAGGGCTGGCCGCACGCGGGCCAGGCCCACACAGTGCGCGTTGATCGACGCCAGTGTGTCGGCCTCCAGGTCGGTGGGCTGCCACTGCCAACCCGGCAGGCCATCGCTGAAGAAGGCCGCGTGCTGGCCGGTACCGCTGGCCACTTCCAGAAGGACGCCCTGGTCCGGCAGCCATTGCTGCAACTGGGCCAGGATGGACGGGCCATTGCGCTCTGCCGCCGGGCTGTGGCGACGCGGGTCTTCACTGCCCAGGGCGTTCAAGTCGGCGCTGACAGGCGCGCCAGCACCCGCTGCGGGCTGAAGCCCAGCTGCGGCTGCCCACGCACCAAAACAATGGGTGTACCGGGCGACATCAACACCTGGCCCATGGCCTGGTGCCTGGCGTTGCAGGCGGCATCGGTCTCGATCAGGCATTCGCTGAAGCGCACGCGGTGAGTCGTCAACCAGTCGCGAGCCGCCGCACACGGCGCGCAACTCTGCGAGGACAGCATCTCGATCTCACCCGGGCCGGCCAGCGCCGCCATCTGTTCGCCCACTTGTTCGGCGCTGTGGCTGGCCCACCAACGGCTGCCACCGCTGAACACCAGCACCAGGGCGACCAGGCCGAGCAGCGATTTGAGTGAAACGCCGACAGTCATTCAGCGCATCCCGCTTGTCGGGCACTCACAGCGCTGCCGTCACGACCATTTCGACGCGCCACTCCGGCCGGGCCAGATGGGCCTGCACCGTAGCCCGCGGCGGGGCGTTGCCGGCCGGCAGCCAGGCTTCCCACACGGCATTCATGGCCGGGAAATCAGCCAGGTCCTTGATGAAGATCTGGCACATCAAAAGTTTGCTTTTGTCGCTGCCGGCCCGGGCCAGCAGCGCGTCGATGGCGGCCAACACCTGCTGGGTTTGCCCGCCAATGTCCTGGCTGCCGTCACCGGCCACCTGGCCCGCCAGGTAGCACACGCCGTTGTGCACGGCCATCTCTGACAGGCGGGTGCCGACGTCGAATCGCTGAACCATCAAGAATTTCCTTTGTGGGTGGGGGCGTGTTCTGTGCTTTGGTGTGCTGGTGTGGGATCAGCCACCTTCTGGCCGAGTTTGCTTTCCGTACCGGCCAGCAGCTTGCGAATGTTGCCTTCGTGCCGCCAGATCATCAGCAGGCTCATGGCAGTGATGGCCAGCCACTGCGGCTGTATGCCCCAGATCAATGCCTGATAAAACGGCGCAAACACTGCGGCAACGATCGAACCCAACGACGCATAGCGCGTGAAGGCCACCATCAACGCCCAGCTGGCCACCACCGCCAATCCCAGCAAGGGGTTGATGGCCATCAACACACCGGCCGCGGTGGCCACACCTTTGCCACCCTGGAAACGGAAAAAGACGGGCCAAAGGTGGCCAATGAAGGCCGCCAGGCCCACCAGCGCCGCCGCCGTCTGGCCCAGACCGTAGGGCGGACCGTAGACCAGACACAGCAGCACGGGCACGTAGCCTTTCAGCGCGTCAAAGGCCAGGGTCAGCACCGCTGCGGCACGGTTGCCCGAGCGCAGCACATTCGTCGCACCGGGGTTGCCGCTGCCGTAGCTGCGCGGGTCCGACAAGCCCATCAAGCGACTGACGATGACCGCAAACGACAGCGACCCGACCAGGTAGGCGGCAACAACAGCGCCGAGGATCGACAGGCTTTGCATCACGCGATGTTAGGGGCTGACCACGATGGCGCAGTGCACAGCCCTCGCGGCCACAAGTCGCACCAGCACCACGGGTTCCAGACCGACCAGAAACCCGCGCCGCCCGCCGTTGATGCAAATGCGCGGCAGGTCCAGCACGCTGGACTCGACATACACCGGCATCACTTTCTTCAGCCCGAAAGGCGACGTGCCGCCGATCAGGTAGCCGCTGTGGCGCTGGGCCACCTCGGGCTTGCAAGGCTCCACGCTCTTGGCGCCAATCTCTCTCGCCAGGTTCTTGGTGCTGACCTGGCGGTCGCCATGCATCAACACCACCAGCGGCTGCGCCTTGTCGTCCTGCATCACCAGGGTCTTGATGACGCTGTGTTCGGCCACCCCCAGCTGCCGGGCCGATTCAGCCGTGCCGCCATGGTCCACGTAGTCGTACGGGTGTTCGGTGTAGGCCACACCGTTTGCCTTCAACCAAGCGGTGGCCGGGGTCTCGCTGACGTGTTTGTCGCGCTTGGCCATGTCAATTTCCTCAACCCCCTCTCCCGCAGGGCGGGAGAGGGGGAAAGTCAGTCACCTTCGACCCATTCAATCTGCGCGCCCAGCATGCGAATGTTCTCGGCAAACCGCGGGTGCGCACGCCGCACCGGCGTGGCGTTCTTGATGACCGAACGGCCGGGGATGCTGCAGGCAATCATCAACAGCGCAATCGCCACGCGGATGATGTAGGGGCTCTCCACTTCAGCCGGGGCCAGCTTCTTGCCGCCGAAGGTGATGATGCGGTGCGGATCGGCCATGAAAGCCTGCGCACCGAATTTCGAGAGCTCGCTGGTCCAGCCCATGGCGCCGTCGTAGACCTTGTTCCAGAACAGCGCGCTGCCCTCGGCCTTCACCCCCAGCGCCACGAAGATGGGCAACAAGTCCACCGGCAGGTACGGCCAGGGCGCGGCTTCGATCTTCTGCAGGATGTTCTGCGTGAAGGGCTCACGCACCCGCAAGGGCCCGTTGGTCACAGCACGCGACCAGCCGTCTTCATGCACCACGCTCACGCCGAACTTGGCGAAGGTGCGGTCGATCAACGGGAACTGCTCGGGCGCCGAGTTCTTGACCACGATCTGCCCACCGGTGATGGCGCCCAGCGCCAGGAAGGTGACGGCCTCATGGAAGTCCTCGGCGAAGGTGAACTCACCACCGCCAAGCCTGTCCACTCCGTGAACGGTGAGCTTGGACGTTCCACGCCCCTCGATCTGCGCACCCAGCAGCGTCATGAAAGCGCAGAACTCCTGCACATGCGGTTCGCTGGCGGCATTCATCAGCGTGCTGGTGCCGCCGTTGCGCACAGCCATGGCCGCGCACAGCACGAAGTTCTCGGTGGTGGTGACGCTGGCGTAGTCCAACCAATGGTGGTTGGCTTGCAGCCCGCCATCCACGTGGATCAACAAGGCTTCGCGGCTGCGTTCGACACGGCCGCCAAAACGTTCCATCACTTCCACGTGCGGGTCGATTTCGCGCACGCCCAGGGTGCAGCCGGTGACGTCGTTCTCGATCCGTGCCACGCCAAAGCGCGCCAACAACGGCGGCACCAGCATGATCGACGAGCGCATTTCTTCGGGCAGGTGGTGGCGCTGCGGGTCGAAGTGGGTGTCGCGGTGATGAACGTCCAGCACGCCGGTGCCGTAGTCCACGCTGACCTGGCTGCCCAGGGTGCGAAAGATCTCCAGCAGCTTGCGAACGTCGGTGATCTCGGGGATGCCGATCAGCCGAATCGGTTCACGCGAGAGCAGTGTCGCGCACAGGATGGGCAGGACAGCGTTCTTGTTGGCTGAAGGCGTGATGCGGCCCGTCAAAGGGGTGCCGCCGTGGACGATGAGGTGGGCCATGGATGGTGTGATTGCAGTGCCGGGTTTGCAGCGCGCTGGCGGCCTGCACACCGGCCGCCGCAGACGCGAAGGTCGAGATTGTCGGCGCATCTGCCGGCGCTCATGCCAACGCTGAGCCGATCGGTCAATCCAGGGTGATCACGGTCTGTCCGACGGCTCGGGCATCAAGTTCGCTCGGCCAGTGCCGAAAAACCTGGCAAGCCCGGCGCGCCCCTCGTGCCGTGTACTGACTCCCGACTGATCCCTACGTGCCAAGCACGGCTCCCATCATGCAACTCGCTGCCCTGGCCACTGTCAAGAACCGCGTCGTGCTGGGCGTACCCCTGCCCTTCAACGTTCGCAATGCCGACCAGACGCTGCTGCTGGCACGCGGCCATCTGCTGCAAAGCCAGGAACAGCTGGACGCGCTCATGGCGCGCGGTGCCCTGGTCGACCTGGCTGAGCTGCAAAGCCCCCGCGAGCTCATCCTCAAAGCCCCACGCGCGCAATTGGCCGCCTTGTGGTCACAGAGCATGGACGCGGTAGGGCTGGCCATCCGCAACAGCGCCAAGCCTGGCTTCACGGGTGCGCTCGAAAGCGCCACCGAACCGGTCCTGGCGCTGATCGACCGCGACCCCGACCTGGCCATCTTCCAAGTGCTGCGCCAAGGCGCTGCTGCCGACACGCAGTACGGTGCCAGGCGTTCGATGCACAGCGCCATCACCAGCCAGCTCGTGGCCTTGCGCATGGGCTGGGCCCCCGAGGAAGCCGAACGCGCGTTCAAGGTGGCGCTGACCATGAACATCTCGATGCTCGAACTTCAGGGCCAGTTGTCGCGGCAGCAAACCCCACCCACGCCAGAACAACGCCAGGCCTTGCAGACCCACCCGATGCGCAGTGTGCAGATGCTGGAACTGGCCGGCGTGACCGACAGCGCCTGGCTGCAAGCCGTGTTGCAGCACCACGAAAATGAAGACGGCACCGGCTACCCCAGCGGCCGCAGCGACGTCGCAGACCTGGCATCGCTGGCACGGCGCGCCGACGTCTACACCGCCAAGCTGTCGTCGCGCTCCAATCGCGACGCCATGGCCGCAGACGTTGCCGGCCGGCAGATCTTCATGGACGACCCGGGCCACCCCATGACGGCGGCGCTGGTGAAGGAATTTGGCATCTACCCGCCGGGCTGCCACGTGCGGCTGGCTTCAGGCGAACTGGCGATCGTGGTCGCTCGCGGCAAAACAATCACCACACCCATCGTGGCCTGCCTCAGCAACGCCCGCGGTGCACCCTTGCCGCAGCCCGTGCGGCGCGACACCTCCGACCGTGCCCATGCCGTGGAAGCGGTGGTGGGTGAACGCAGCGTGACCGTTCGGCCGACGCTGGAGCAGTTGCTGGCGTTGCC
>Ga0105048_10012936_pt1 | contig 13046 bp, 10 predicted proteins | sample MAT05_FD_78382 | JGI IMG/M metagenome (GOLD analysis project Ga0105048, IMG submission 78382) | Freshwater microbial communities from Lake Fryxell liftoff mats and glacier meltwater in Antarctica - MAT-05 | ecosystem: Environmental > Aquatic > Freshwater > Ice > Liftoff microbial mat | place...
AAGGCGTTGACGGCGCAAGTGCTCGATAAGGCAATTGCCAACGCGAATGCGCCAGATGGCAATCCCGAAGGCGAGCCCAAAGGAAGCAAGCCTGTTGAGTTAACTACGATGCAAAAAGGTGAGGCAATCCGCAGATTCGTGCATTCGTACATCAACAGCAAGACGCTTGGGGTAGGGTTTGCGAGCGCGACAGAAGTCGCCAAGACGCGCACAGGTGATTGCACGGAACACGCGGTGTTGCTCGTGGCGATGTTGCGAGCAGCAGAAATTCCATCGCGGGCGGCGTCCGGCTTGATCTATGCAGATCAATTCGCGGGCTCTGAGCACATCTTTGGATATCACATGTGGGCACAGGCGTTGATGGAAGTCAATGGCTTACCAACGTGGGTTGATTTGGACGCGACGCTGCCGAGCGGAACGCCATTTGATGCAACGCACATCACCATCTCTACAACAGACCTTTCAGGAGAAGATTCGACGACGGCGCTGATGCCGGTGGCAATGTTGATGGGGCGGATTGATGTGCGTGTTGAAGAGGTGAGCCACAAGTGAGAGAAGGATTGGACACATCGGCGTTGATTGCGCTACCAAAGCGGCCCGCGAGCGGGCACAAGGGCACATTTGGCAGGGTTGCGATCGTGGGCGGCTCGGCGGGCAATACTCGTGCCATTTCTGCTGCAGGCGATACTTCCAGCGAGCCGACGATGCTGGGTGCACCAGCCTTAGCCGGACTGGCAGCGCTACGCGCGGGGTGCGGGTTGTGCACGTTGGTCGTGCCTCAGCCATTGGTTACGAGCACGCTCGCACTGTGTCCAAGTGCCGTCGGCGTTGGGTTGCCCGTGGACGCTTCGGGGCATCTGGAGCGAGGCGAATCCACGCGTGTGATGGAAGCCGCTACGAGAAGTTGCGACGCACTGGCAATTGGACCGGGGCTTGGAAAGAGCGAACACGTAGCACAGCTCGTAGTTCGCGCATTACAGCGCGAAGACGTTGCGGTTGTTATTGACGCCGACGCGATCAATGCGATGGCGAGGATTCCAGAGTTATTCCGCGACTTTCGCGCGCCAGCGGTGCTCACGCCACACCCTGGAGAATTTGCACGGCTGGCAGAGGCCTTGGGCATCTCGCTCGACCCGATCACACCCGCGACTCGGCCTAGTGCGGCTGCTGGCTTGGCCCAGCGGCTAGGGTGTATCGTCGTGCTCAAGGGCGCGGGCACGTGCGTTTCGGATGGGCATCGGACATGGGTGTGCGCACGTGGGAGTCCAAGCCTAGCGACCGCGGGCACGGGCGACGTGCTCACGGGGCTATTGGCGTCGCTGATCGGGCAACATGTTGCAAGTGGCGGCACGCTTGCCAGGTTGTACGACTTGGCGAGGCTCGCCGTTGAAGCGCATGCGTGTGCGGGCGAAGCGTGGGCCAATGCTCGAAACGCGACCGGAGGCATGCTCGCGACAGAGTTGTGCGAGCAGTTACCGAGCGTACTCGAAGGTTTCCGGCGGTAACTCGCGCGAGCGAAGACCGGACATTCTGCATAAAGAAAGTTTGCGCAAAGAAAGTGCGCACAGTTTGTGCGCACGATGGTGGCTCATTACATTTAGCCTAGCCGACGCAATTCAATCCAATCGGCGAGGCGAAACCGACGAAACCAAGCGAATCGAGGGGGTTTCGAGGTCGCCTTGGATCTGTGCATCCTGGAAGTCGTTGGCACGAACAGTGAGATCAACAGTCGCGGTCTTGAGTCGCGGGCCAACGTCGTACTCAAGCTCGAAGCGAACTTGCTGCACGCCGGTTAAAAGCGGTCGCTGGATGCGCGAGGTTTCTACGCCGTTGGTGAAATCGACTTGCACGTACCAGAGCTCAAAAGGGCCCTCGGCTGCGATAGCGGCGTCGCGCCGTTCGACACGAAGTACCTGCCTGCGTAGGGTGTTGGGGTCGTTGATAGAGACAAACTCGATGAAGGTGGAATCGACCGGGTTTTGTGCACGGTCGAGCGGATCAACGGGGTAAGGCCCAAACTCACTGCCCGTACGGATCATGGTCATTAGACGGTGCATGACCATGCGTGTGATGACATTGGTTGACGCGCCTTCGGTCGTGGATTTGTAGCTCTTGAAGGACGTGTCGAGCGCGGCGAGCGTCGCGGTCAATAACGTACCCGTGATCGCAAGAGACACGAGCACTTCGATGAGGCTAAAGCCTCGCGCGCGAATAGAGCGGGCACGATTAGAGCAAGCGCAATCCATTGCGGTAGCTGTGCGAGTCTCGCGTCGAGTGGTTGAAAGACGTTGATTGGTTACCATGAAATGCCCTCCCGATAGCTTGCGGGGATGGTATCGAACTGCATGGGAAGCATGATCCCGTTAGGGAGCGTCATGTTGGGGTCGAAGCGAAGCTGGATTCGGCCAAGCCCAACGAAGGGAACTGCGGTAGAGCCTGGGGGCTGAGCCTGGTTGTATGCGACGTCGGCGAGGCCATCGGCGTTAGTATCCCAGCCGACGATTTTGACGCCGCCGACGGTCGGGAGAAGCGCGGGATCAAGTGATTCGCTATCGCCGTCGTCGGGGCCGAAGTAGCCAATGGTGGTGTTGAAACCGGCGGGGTTGCCGACAGGATTGCCAAGGGAGTCGCGCAAGGGGCCTTGGCCAGCGGTTGGCGTGAACGTAAGCAGCAGCGCACCATCGATGTCGGTGTTGCCACGTGCGTCCAAAATGCCCGCGATGATCGCACCCTTGAGTTGGATGTTCTGCGACGCGGGGCTGTTGAACGAACCAATGTCAACCGAGTAGTTAGGGAGCATCATCGAGCTCTTGGCGATCTCGGCGCGGTCAGCACTTTCGGGGTTCAGTGCGGTATTGTCCGGCTGGGTTGGGTGTTTCTGCGCGAAACGCGTCGAGCCGGTGAATTGAACCTTGTTTCGGCTTTGCGTGAATTCGGTAGGCGAGTCTGCGACGATCGACCCAACAAAGAGGCAGTCGTGGAAGCGGATGTTGTTGGAGTACAGCTTGGTATCGGTAACGCGCAAGCCGCTGATGATGAGGGGATCAGGGAGAAGGCTGTAGCCTGTGGTAAAGGCAACCTGGTTTGCCGGGATGTCGGCCTTGTCCAAGGGCTGGGTCGCCATGATGATCATGCGAGTGGGAGGAGTTGCGGTGCTTGGGAGCATGGATGGGTATGAAGTTTCGCCAGAGTTGTCGCCATAGATGTAACGTGTCGGGCTGGGAATGGGGCGTGCCTGGCCTGAGGGGATAGCGAGTTTGCCGTACTCGCCCCAGAGGACATGGGTATTCGTTGTGTTGGTGCGGCAATAAGTGACGCCGACGAAGGTGCAATTGCGGAAGAGTGCGTTGGTGCCTGCAGGGATTACCGTATCTTTGAAAACCATGTTTTCATAGACAGGGCGGTAGTAATAATCGGAGAAATTCGGGCTGTTGAAGGGCATTTTCTCGAAGTATGCGCTGCCATAGTTGTCGGGGAGCCCGTCGTTGTCGTTGTCGGGATCAAGGCGTAAGTAGCGGGGCTGTGATGAGTTTGCTGGGCTCGCTTCGACATACGTCGAGAGCGCGCTCTCAGCGACGCCTAGCTGGAGCGCAACTTGACGAGCGAAGGTCTGCCCGTCGGCGGCCGCCATCAAGTCTGTGCGTGAGCTATCGAACACCGCGGCGGAAAGATCAGGTAGGACGTCGTTCCCTACGTTGTAGCTTTGAGGCGCGTTTCCATCGCGCGGAATGATGGGCCCGCGAAGCTTGGGCTTGTTGGAGCCTTGTGCGCTTGTCCACGCGGACTCGGTGGTACGGAAGACAAGGCGGCCACTGACCTTGGCGTATTGATCTTTGCGATCAATGAAGCCGTCACGAAACCCGAGAACCTGATCGCGATTGGTGTTGGTGATGGAGTCAAAGTCCATCATGACTTCCCCCGCATCCCACTGGCCGTTGCTGTTGGCATCGACATAGCCGGAGATGCGGTTGCGGTTGCGGTCAGGATTTGAGGAATCGATGAGCAGCGAGAGGTCGTTGTCATCGGTGAATTCGGGAGTGAGCCCGTTGGCGGACGTTCCTGCGGTGAGGGCCGAGGAGAGAACAAGGCGGCCATCGTTGTTGCGGTCGTAGTGCTTGATGAAGATATCGAACTCATCGACGAAGCCATCGCCTGTGACATCGGCGAAAGCGTTGTCAGGCTGGCCATCGTTGTCGTAGTCGGTGCTGTTAGAAGGAATGCCCGCGCCTTCAATCGGATGATTGACGCGAAGGCGGTTATCGCTGTCGGTATCGTTCACAGTAAGTTGAGCGAAGAAAGCGTTGAGCTTGACATCGAGCGTTGCGTTCTTGCCGACAAAGTCGGAACGAAGAAGCAACGGGTCGCCGTCGTTGAAGGTGACGCCGGTGAATCGTGCGCCTAGATCGCCAGAGACCAAGACGTTGGAACCGATCATGATGCGCGAGGGGCTGATGATGGCATGGTTGACACGCTTGATCATCCGGAAATCTTGCGAGAGAGTGCGGGTGATGGGTTGGCCACCACGGGTGTAGGCAAAGTCATAGCCTGTGACGACGACGCGCACGTCGCGACCGTTGGCCAGAGGTACATACGTGATGGAGTACGACAAAGGTGGAATGGTGTTGCCCGAGATCCGCGGCTCGATCGCGACGGCGGGCGTAAATAGCCAATGCGTCGCCTGAAACTCGGTCGCGGATGCGTTCGCGGGGCGATTGCCGATGGTGGGCACGGTCCCGCCAACTTGCGTGACAACGTCTTGATCGAGGGCGTGCGCCTGCGCAATTGCGCCGACAAGGCTTGTTGCCGGAGACATGTCTTGCCGGCCCGTCGCGGGCGCGATGACCTGATAGTTGCCCACGCCACTCATCGAACCGTTCCAAAGACCCCAACCAAACTGCGTCACGTCAGAGTTGGAAACCATGAATCGAGCGGCACTCTCCGAGAGGCGAGCCCGCGCAACTGCAAGGCCGGTTTCAGCCGCAGCGTGCGCTCGGCTGACGTGCAGGTGTGTCGCCGCGGTCGTGAGGTTGCCCTGGCTGGCTATTGCCATCGCCACCGACAACGATCCGAACAAGATCAGGAACATCATCGCAAGTACAGCCGCTACACCACGTCGCGTTGCTAACCAGCGACGTACACGCGTCTTGGGCTGAACAAACGATGCGTTGTTTACGCACGCCTGCGCGATGCGATGGGCTCCGGTGTGTCGAATTCCAATGTGTTGTTTCAGTTGCATGATCGCCTTCCTTCACCACGCGCATCCGCACAAACATCAAGACGCCTGACGCAAATGGAACCGCTTGAACGATCGCCAGTCGTTCTCTATTTGGGAATAATCCACGTCAGCCGGGTGATCTCTTCGATTTCCGTGCTACCCACGCCTTGGAACTCGACAACGACCGTGACGCGGAGAGGAAACTTGTCAACCGCGATGCGCGGAAGCTGTGATGTGGCGCCCTGCTCATAACCGTCGGCGCGCACGGTTGAAAAGTTGTATGGATCGACCTTGTCAACGATGACGCGCTGGGTCCAGCCACTCAGAGGTACGATATTTCCTTGTCCGTCGAGCCGCTGCGTGCCATTGAGATTGATCTCGGGAACGATGAGCCCTTGTGCATCAATAGGACCACGAAACGTGCCTGTTGCGCCGAAGGACATGCCATCGAGATCGTCGATGTCATCGATATCGTCGATGGTGATTTCGCCATTCTGGCGTCCCCAGCCGGAGACAACCGGCGATCCGCCGCCGCCAGTGGAAATGCTCAGGCCCGTCGCGGGGTCATGCCTGGGGAGCCCGCGCGAGAGCTCGCGGATCTCGCCTGCAAGAAGCATCCCCGTCGCGGCACGGCTGGACCAGTTGTTGCTCTGGAAGAAGGAGCTCTGCGCATCGACAAAGGCGAGCACGCCGACACCGATGATGACGAGCGCCATCATGGATTCAAGGAGGGTGAAGCCGCCACGACCTTTGGCACGCCGACAAGAACAATGTACGTATTTGCGAGCCAAACCGGTTCGTTGTGCGCTCCCCGCGTGCCGTGCAAGCACCTGCGGCCCAACATGGTCTAGCTGCTGATCCAGATTCATGCGTGCGAACATCAGTCGATCTCCCTGTGCCCTCGCGAGTCCGGAAACCCGGCGTGTGCCGGGGCCGAATGGTGGGCTTGCCGCGTGCTCGCCCACACTGCTGCAAGGGCGCGGCTCCAGGCTAAAGATCGGCTATTTAACGATCTGGCTCATCTTGAAGATGGGAAGGATGATCGCCATCGCGATGAATCCGACGACCGTACCCATCATAAGGATCATGATGGGCTCGATCATTCCGGTAACCGCCTTGATGTTGTCCTTCAGGGCTCGCGAGTAGAAGGCCGAGATCTCGTCGAGTACTTCGCCGAGCTTACCGGACTCTTCACCAGCCGAAATCATCTGCACAACGCTGCGTGGTAAGATGTCATCCTTCTGCAGCGCGGTGGTGATCTTCTTACCTTGCTTGACGGCAGAGTGCACTCGACGCCACACGCCACGGAAGATCTGATTGCCCGAGATGTCGCCGGTGATCGCCAGCGTGTCCAGCATCGGGACGCCCGCGTTGATTAGCTGGCCCATCGTCTGCAACGAACGCGAAATGTACAAGCTTCGGAACATCGTTTTGAGCACGGGAATCGTGAGCTTGAGCTTGTCGGCCCAGAACGAGCCTAGTTCAGTCTTGAGGAAGCCATACACCGAGCCGCCGATGGCTGCGATTGCGACAATGATGAGCATGTAGTTCTTCACCATGAATGCCGAGAGGCCAAGCAAAAACTTGGTCGCCCAAGGCAGCACGTCTTCCTTGCCTTCAAAGACCGATGCGAACTTTGGCAAGACGAACGTGAGCAAGAAGACCGTCACGCAGACGGCCAGCGTGCCGATGATTGCGGGATAGATCGCCGCACCGATAACCATCTTTCGCGTTTCCTGCTGCTGCCCCATGTAAACTGCGATTCGATCAAGCATCTTGGCAAACGAACCAGACATTTCCGAAGCGCGGACCATGTTCACGTACAACGCGTTAAAGAGCCTGGGGTTCTTTGCGATGGCCTCACTAAATTGCTTGCCGCCTTCAACGTCCAGCTTGAGCTGTGTGATGACCTTTTTGAAGCCGATGTGTGTCGTCTGTTCGGAGATTCCGTCCAACGCGCTACGAAGGTTGATACCAGCACGGATCATGACTGCAAGCTGCGTCGTGAAATCAAGTACGTGCTTTTGCGTCGGCTTGCCAGCGTTGAGTTCTCTGAACTTCGCCATGAAGCTCGCGTTGCCGCCGCCTTCGCCCAGAGCCGTAAGCCCCATGACGTGCGAACCTTGGTTACGGAGGATTGTGGCCGCCGTCGCCGCGGTGTCCGCGGAGACAACGCCGGTTTGCGTCTGCCCGTTGCTCGCACGAACTTGGTACCTGTAATTCGGCATAGCTTTCACGAACCGATCTCGATGACGTGTGCTCGCATCGAGGGGCCCGCATCTCCTTCAATCAATCAAACCATCTACAGCGCGAACAGATGACACGATCTTTCAGCGATAAAACCAACCAGGCACGTTTCGAGACAGCACATAGCTAATACGCCTTACGCCAAGAGTGCCTGAAACTACGCGGCCTTACGCCGCGAGCTGGCGTTCCAGCTTGTCGGGGTGTGCAGCCTGTGCAATCGCGTCTTCACGCGAGATCAAGCCATTGAAGTACAGCTCGGCAATCGAGCTATCCAACGAGCACATGCCGATGGAGCGGCTCGTCTCGATAACGTTGGGAATCTCGAAGGTGCGCGCCTCACGAATCAAGTTGCGCACGGCGGGCGTGCACAAGAGCACCTCGACCGCAGGTATCATCCCCGCGCGGTCGATTCGCGCAAAGAGCGTCTGGCTTAGCACGGCTTGCAGCGTGCTCGACAACATCGAGCGGATCTGGTTCTGCTGCCCGCCGGGGTACATGTCGATGATGCGCTCGACCGTTTGGCTCGCGTTGACCGTGTGCAACGTGGAAAGAACCAAGTGGCCGGTTTCCGCAGCGGAAATCGCCAGCGCCGTTGTCTCAAGGTCGCGCATTTCGCCGACCAGGATGATGTCGGGGTCCTGACGCAAGACGTGCTTCAAGCCCGAGGAGAACGTGGGCATGTCCTGCCCTAGTTCGCGTTGCTCGATGATGCATTCCTTGCTCGAGAAGACGTATTCGATCGGGTCTTCCAGCGTGATGATGTGCTTACGATAGCGTTCGTTCATTGCCTGGATCATCGCGGCGAGCGTCGTCGATTTGCCCGAGCCCGTGTCGCCCGTGACCAGCACCAACCCGCGCGGCAGGTACGTCAGTCGTGCGATAACTTCGGGAAGATTCAGCTTCGCAAGCGGCGGTACTTTGGTCTTGATGCCTCGCATCGAGAAGGCCGCGTTGCCACGCTGCATGTGCACGTTCACACGATATCGGCTCAACCCCTCGGCGAAGTACGAGTAGTCCAGGTCCTTGACCTTCTCAAACGTCGCGACCTGATCGCGCGTGAGCATTTGCTCCAGGAACTTACGACCAACTTCCGGCGTGATCACCGGAAAGCTCATCGGCGTCATCACCTGATGCACACGCATCACCGGTGTCTGCCCGACGATCAAGTGCACGTCCGATGCTTCGCCTTCGTACGCCGCCTTCAAGATTTGGTGCAGGTCCACGGTGCTGCCTCCGCGTTTGGCCCGTTGAGATCAATCCTCGACAGGCACTCGCTGGTTTTGATTCGACTCGATCCGACGTATCGCCCCTTGCAGGTGCGCGTCCAGACAGAAAGGGCCACGCTCGTCAATCGGACCATCGCCCCCGAGTGTTGAAGCCAACGCATGTCTCATCTGTCACTTCGCGCAAACCTTAACGCCCGGCCCGCACACCCGGCACAAACCAACGGTGTGATAACTTCGCGCCCTTTGACCCGCGCTTTCCATCTACTATGCAACACAACGCACCCAAGCCCGGCAAGGCCCTCATCATCGCACTGCTGCCACACAGGAATGTACACGATGGTTGATTTCAACTCGGAACACAATCTCGTTGTGTGGACCGATATCCCGGTGTTCGACATAGTGCGTACATCTGCGTTCTACGCCACGGTTCTCAATGTTTCAATGCATCAGCAACAGATGGGCGAGTTCGTCTTCGCAGTTACAGACCATAACGCCAGCAACCGTTCGTGCCTGATATTTGCTACGTCGGCCACCGCCGCATCAACTGGCATGCTCGTCTACTTTAACGCTCACGAGCGAATCCGTGACGCCCTCGCCAAAGCCGTCGCGCAGCATTCATGCACCGATTCCTGATATTTTCTCTCTGCTATTTTTTCGAGGTACACATGCCGCCGATTTTCGATATCACCAAGCTTCTAGGCACATCATGTCCGACTATCGACATAATCGATGTCGGCGCGATGTCAATCGGTGAACAGCATGTTCCGTATCGCGAGTTCTTGCGGGCGAACCTCAGCCGAGTCATCGGCTTCGAGCCCGTGCAAGCCGAGTGCGACAAGCTAAACGCGCTCCAGCATCCTAACCACACCTACCTGCCCTACTTCATCGGCGACGGCTCTGAGCGAACCTTTCACCTTACCAACACGGTGATGACATCATCTCTCTATGAACCCAACACGCCGCTGCTCAAGCGATTCGTCATGCTACACGAACAAACCTACACGAAAGAAACATCGCGCGTTCAGACACGCCGCCTCGATGACATCAAGGAAATCGAATCAATCGACTTCCTGAAGATCGACGTACAAGGTGGTGAGCTCGACGTGCTCAAAGGCGCACGCCGTCATCTCAAAAACGTCACAGTCATCGAGTCTGTGGTCGAGTTCTTACCGATGTATAAGGACCAACCTCTCTTCGCTGAGGTCGATCAAGAGCTGCGATCACAAGGCTTTGTCTTCCATACATTCCAAGGCACCAGTGGTCGATGCTTCGCGCCTCTCGCCGTCGGTGAAGACAACTTCGGCATGCTCCGACAGATCATTTGGGCCAATGGCGTGTGGGTCAAAGACTTCATGCAATTCAATGAGCTCTCGCCTAGACAGCTCTTCACGATCGCTACCATTATGCACATGGTCTATGAGTCCTACGACCTCGCCGCCCTCGCCCTCCAGCATGTCGATAAAGACTACGGCGGCACGCTCTGGGAGCAATATTGCTCAGCCCTTACCAACGGGCACGTTCCCCCTCGCCCTAGTTATGACTAACGCATAATTCAATCATCACTTTCCTTCGTTTCCTCACTTTGCCACTTTACCACTTTGCACATTACCTTTCGCCGCTTCGCGCTTGAAGCCCACACCATGGACACGGCCACCGGATTTACCAAAGAAGAACTCCTCAACTCCGGCGAAATCTCGTCGAAGACCTTTGACATGATCCGCAAAGCCGCCCGCGTTCGTGGCCCGGCCCATGGCGGCCTCTCCTACGTCTTCACGCTCGACGATGTTGCCACCCTCGTGCTCACTGCCGAAGGCGGACGATTCACCGAACGCGGCGCACCCGCAGCCGTCGGCTGGCGCACGCTCCCAGGCGTCCAGCAATATCTCGACAACCCGCCTTCCGAACTCGTCACCCGCCCACGCAAAGAGCCCAAGCGCTAAGCCACTTGCACGTTTACTTCCCAACCAGCCACGCGTACTAACCGCACGAAATTACGCGTGTCTTGTTTAGCATCCAGCAAGTATGCAGGTTCACTCTTTACACTCTGCCACTTCCTACTCCTCTCCCACCTCAACCGCCTCGGCCCAACTTCGCAGCCCGCCCGCCATAAACTGATCAAGAATTAAGTGCACTTCCTCAGGCCCTTTAGCCATCCGCATCGCTTCCTTGAACGGCTTGACCCCTTCCATCCTGCCGTTCTCGAGCTTGCGTTGCAACCGCTTTGAAAACCAGCTTACGCGCCGACGAATCTGGAACATCGCATAGCGATCGTCGCGATGTTCGAGCATCAACACAAAGAACCGCCGAATGGTCTCGACCTTTTCTTCGAGCGTCGGCTCGCTAGGCAATTCTTCGCCCCGCAGCACCGCCGCCGCATCACGAAAGATCCAAGGCGTAGACAGCGCCCCGCGCCCGATCATCACTCCCGCGCACCCAGTCAATTCAATCATCTTCGCCGCGTCGTGCGCCTCGCGCACATCGCCATTGCCGATGATCGGAATCCTGCCGCTGGCTCGCTCGTTCATCTTCTCTACCACGCGCGCAATGCCATCATGGCGAACTTCGCCCTGGAATTTATCTTCCGTCGTCCGCCCGTGCACCGTAACCGCGACCACGCCCACATCAGCCAACATCCCCGCAAGCCCAGGCGAACACGCACGCCCGGCTTCATAATCACTCGTGTGCCAGCACAGTCGCATCTTGCACGTCAAAGGCACCGCAACCCGCACTCTTCGCGCATCCATCCTCATCCCATCTTCGCCCCCAAGCTCTGCCGCCGTCCACTCGCGCCCTTCAACCAGCAACTTGGCATTCCCCAGCCGCTTGCTCCACTCGCGCATCGTCAAAGGCGTGCGATCAAGTTCCTCGCGCACGCGCCTCGCAATCTCCGCAGCCCGTTCCAAGTTCGTCAGTAGTTTGCTCCCGCCATCCTTCTTGGTCACCTTATCAACCGGGCACCCCATATTGATATCGACAACTGTCGCACCATGTTCAAGCGCCCACGCGCCTCCCTCGGCCATCATCCCCGGGTCGCTCCCATAGAGCTGCATCCCCACCGGCTTGTCAAAGTCGTTGGTCTTGGCAAGGTCCAAGCTGGTCGCCGTCCCGCGAAGCAACCCCTCCGGGCTTAGCAAATCTGTGCATGCCAAACCCACGCCGCCCCATTCCCGGCAGACAGTCCGAAACGCCAGATCGCAGTACCCCGCAATCGGCGCCAACAGCACGTTCGTAGGCAGGCACACCGCCCCAAGTCTCAGCATGCCAAAGGGTAGCGACGAATTCGCCCAACTTCCCACACCGATTCATTCGCGCGCTTTTCACCAACACCAAGCGTGCATCTAGATATCCGACATTCACCATCGCACATTTCACGCGACCATGAAAAAGGGGTCAGCCATTCCTGGCCAACCCCGTTAATTTGCACCGTCTAATTGCCCTGTCGAGTTGCACCACTCAGCTCACGCCATACAACCCGCCACAGCAACATCACCATCATCATTCCAGAGCCGCGGCACCCGAAATAATTTCAGTAAGTTCCGTCGTGATCTGGGCTTGGCGAGCGCGGTTAAAGACGCGGGTCAGTCGCTTGCCCGCTTTTCCGGCGTTGTCAGTTGCCGACTTCATCGCGATCATGCGGGCGATATGTTCGCTGACCAGCGCATCATTCAAGCACTGGAAAAAGACGCTGCGAACCGCAGCCGGAAGCAGCACATTCAACAAGTCCGCCGCAGAAGGGCTGAACTCATAGAGCTGCTGCGTGCCCGTGGCTGCCACCGTTTGAGCAGCTTTAACCGGAGGCTGGAAAGGCAAAAGCTGGGTAACAGTGGGGATCTGCTTCCCCGCCGAGATGTACTTCATCGAAACAATGACCACCCGCGAAACTTCGCCCGCAAGAAACCGCTTGATGTATTCATCGGCGACCGCCTTGGCTTCATCGTACTTGGCCTTGTCGCTAAACTGCGTATGGTGCCGCGAGATCTTGATGCCCGCGTACTTCATAAATGAAAGGCCCTTTCGGCCGATCATCTCAACGTCGCCAGTCTTGGCAATCACGTCGCGCTTGAAGTTCGCCATCGAAAGACGAAGTACGCTGCCGTTGTAAGGCCCGCACAACCCGCGGTCGGACGTGACAATCAGCGTGAGAACCGGCGCGCCAGCCCTTCCTTCTTTAAGAAGGGCGTGTGACTGATCACCCAAGCCCGCAGCGAGCTTGCCGACAAGGTCAAAGATTGTGTCGGTATAGGGGCGTGTGCCGACAGACGCCGCCTGGGCGCGAGCAAACTTGCTGGTGGCGATCATCTGCATCGTCTTGGTGATGCGGCGGATGTTGCCGACGGCTTTGATGCGCTTCTTGATCT
>Ga0105048_10012937_pt1 | contig 13046 bp, 10 predicted proteins | sample MAT05_FD_78382 | JGI IMG/M metagenome (GOLD analysis project Ga0105048, IMG submission 78382) | Freshwater microbial communities from Lake Fryxell liftoff mats and glacier meltwater in Antarctica - MAT-05 | ecosystem: Environmental > Aquatic > Freshwater > Ice > Liftoff microbial mat | place...
AAAGCACGATCTTGCAAGCGCGCTGGCCGAGCGCGGTGACCGAGGTGCACACGGCGGCGAACGAGAAAGTCGCCGTCGACGGGCTCGCGACGACGGGTACGCAGCCGCTGCACTACGTGTGGCGCCACGAGGCGGACGCGCTACCACTCGCAGCTCGATCGCGCGTGCTCGCGCTGTGGCCCAGCGAGCTGGATCGCCTGCCATCGTCGCTGCGGCTCGCGCATCTGCGCCAGGCCGAGCAGGCGGGATCCGTCGCGCGTACCGATCTCGCCGCGCTCGCGAAGTCGTCCCATCCGCCGCTCGCGATGACGCTCGCGCCGATCCTCCGCGACGGGATGCCGCCACTCGCGGTCGAGGTCGCCGCATACGTACATCGCGACACGAAGTCCGGCGCCGTGTGGCTGCTCGCTGCCGACCGCGCGCTCGCTCGCACCGACGACGCCGATCGCGTCATCTCCGGCATGACGCTCGTCGCCCGCGTCGCGCTCGCCACCGAGCACGCGAGCCTCGCGACCGATGTCGGCGGCCTGCGGGATCTGGCGCGCGACGTCGTCACGCAGGTGCAGGCACGTCGCACAGAGCTCGTTGCGCACGTCCTCGCGGGCTCCACCGAGGCGCTCGCCGCCGTTCGCACGCCGTTCGTCGCCGACGCGATCGCGAAGCTCGACGCACGGACGCTCGGCCTGCGCTACGCGGGCCCTACCGCGCGGTTGCAGTGGCACGACGATCCGTGCCTCGCGATCGTCGTCGCGCACACGCGCGACGGTGCATCACGAGATCTTCGCGCGGCGCTCGAGCGCGCCGCGAACGTCGGTGGGCTGGTGATCGGTGACGGCGCCCGCCGGTGGTACGTCCTCGAGGTCGACGACGGCCTGCACGACACCTGGATTCCGACGCCGCAGGGCAGCGAGCTGCTCGTGCGCGTGCTGGGTCGCGAGGCGCTGTGGTCGATGCCGACGGTCGTGCAGGCGCACGCCCATGTCGCGCCGGTGAAGACGCAGTCGACGCTGCTGCTCGATCGCGAGGAGGCTGCGAAGCTCCGCGTGCGCAGCACCGGTGATGGCCACGCACGCGCTGCACTGCTCGCGCATGTGCTCGTCGCGATCGCGACCGGCGCAGATGCCCAAGGTCTCGCCGAGGTGCCGCTCGTGCACGTCTACGATCCGCGCGCCGTCGTGCCCGATCGCATCGTCTCCACCGCCACACTGCGCGCAGACGGTCGGACGTTCGCCGTCGTCCCGCCGGGCACGACACATCGAGATCTCGCGGGGCCGGTCGTCGTCGCACCACCGGGGCTCGCGTCGGTGCTGCACGAGGTGCTCGGGTTAGCGCTCGTCGCCGTGCCCGATGGCTCGGTACGCACAGCGAGCACGCCGGCTGCGACGCGCGCGACGTCGCGAGCGGCCGAGCTGATCCTGCGCTGGCCGATCGTGGACGTGCTCGCCGTCGGAGCGATGCATCTCGGTGGCGACGGTCGCGGCGTCGAGCTGTGGGCGCGCGGGCTGCACGTCGGCGAGCTGATGCTGCGCGCACCCCTCGCGGAGCTCGGCGGTCGGCTGTGGCTCACCGACGCGGGCATTCGCGCGGGCCGTCCCGCGATCGAGACGATGTTGCTCGCACAGGCGCGTCCGCTCGTCGAGTCCGCGCGCCGTCAGGCCGTGCTCGCGCCGCCGGGCAGCGCGCGCGGTCGGGCGCTCGATCGGTTCGTCGATCACGCGACCGCGACGGCCGACGGTCCGCTGGTTCATCGTGCGTCGCCGTCGCGCGTCGTCTCGGCAGATGCCGCGAGCGCGGCGCGCCTGCCCGCGCTACGTCGCCTCTGGCTCGGCATGCTGGTGCGTCATGCGCTCGGCCGCGCTACTGTGATCGATCGCGCGTGGCTGTCGTGGCGGCTCGCGAAGCTCGTCGATCCGAAGTCGCCGTCGTGGACGGTCGAGGTCGGTGGTCGTCATGCGTGGATCCGTCGCGCGATGGCGGACGATGCCCACGTCGTCGACGTGCATCTCGCCGCGATCGCGACGTGCGCCGACGTCGCGAGGCAAGCCGACCTCGATCCCGTCACGCTCGCCATCGCGATCCTTCGCATCGTCGCGACCGCGCACGTCGTCAGTCGCGCGTGATTGCAGCGCGCGCGTTCCTCCGGCACGCTCGCCGTCGCTTGAACCGCGAACGCTGGCTGACCGATCGCCCGTTCACGCTCGTGTTGTCCGCGGGCTTCTTCGGCTTCTTCTCGCACACGGGTCTGCTCTCGGCGCTCGAGGCGGTCGGCGCTCGGCCGCAGCGCATCATCGGCGTGTCCGCGGGCGCGCTCGCCGGTGGCCTATGGGCGGCAGGGCTGTCCGCAGAGAGGATCGCGACGGAGCTCCTCGCGCTGCGTCGGCAGGACTTCTGGGATCCCGGCCTGCCGCTCGGAGGTCTGCTGCGCGGACGCAAGTTCGACGCCGAGCTGCGCCGCGTGCTCGCGCCGAGCGGCATCGATCTCGTCGAGCGCTGCCCGACGCCGTTCGTCTCGATCGCGCACGACGTCGTCCGTCGCCGCACGTTCGCGGTGCAAGACGGCGATCTCGCGACGGCGATCCGCGCCTCGTGCACGGTGCCGTTGATGTTCCGACCGATCGTGTGGCGCGGGCGACTGCTCGTCGACGGCGGTGTCTCCGATCGCATCGGTCGCAGCGCGCTCACGCCGGGCGAGCGCGTGCTCGTGCACTGGATCCCGTCGCGCAGCCGCTGGCGCCGCCTGCCACCGCCGACCCTACCGGGTGTCGACGCGGAGATCATCGTTACGCCGGGCGTGCCCGCGCTCGGCCCGTTCGCGCTCGGGGAGGCAGCGCGCGCGCTCGAGGTCACGCGCGCCCACATGCACGCGTGGCTCCGCGAGTCGATCTGACGCGCGTCAGCCGACCGGCGTCGTCATCGGGTGATCGGTGCCCTCGCAACCCCACTTGAAGTTGTCGAGGAACACGTAGCTGTCGAGGATCGAGTCGGACAGGTCGAAGACCGCGAACACGACGGTGATCTCCTCGCCGGGTGTGACCGGTGCGGTCGACGACAGCCACCTCGTGCCAGCGTGCTGCCGCATGCAGGTGCCGGCTAGCTCCGGCAGGTTCTGACTGTCGTCCTTGAAGTCGAGGAACCCGGCGTTGAGGGAGATCGGCTGGCCCTGGTCGTCGAACGAGATGTTGCCCGTCCAGCTCTCGGACTCGAGCCAGCCGACGTACATGTCGTTGAACGCGCTGCCAAAGTAGAACGGATACTCGGTCGAGAAGAACGCGAAGTCGTAGGCGATCGAGTTGTTCGACGGCGGCACCGTCGCGACGATGCGCATCTCGGTGTAGTCGTTCGCGGACATGCCCTGGTTGAACTGCGAGGCGATCGTGTTCGAGCAGTCGCCGCTGCCGAGCAGGTTCGGATCGGTCGTGCAATCGCCGGTCACGTCGTTGGTGCGCAGCGGCACCGGGAGCTGTGTGCCCGGATCGAACTCGCCGAGGTCGTCGTTGCAGTACGTCGGTCCGACGTCGAGGTCACCGGGCGGCGTCGGCGTGTCGAGCTCGCCGACGAAGCCACTGCCGATCACGGCGTACTTGCTGCCCTCGCGGGGATTCCACGTGCCGGTCGAGCCGAACGCCGAGCGCATGCCGATCGCGGCGGGGTTGCCGTCGACGCTGCCCACGACCTGCGGCGTGCCGGGGCAGTTCAAGCCGAGCGCGTTGAACAGATCGGTGGAGTCGCCATCGCACGGCTCGTGCTCCATCTCGACGCACTCGTCGCAGACCTGGCCCTCCGGGCAGTCGAGCATGCCGCTGCTGCCACCGACGTCGAGCTTCTCGTCGTCGTCGTTGCTGTCGTTCGACGGATCGATGCCGGTCGCATCCACATCGGCCGCGCTCGCGCTGAGCGAGATGCCGACCTCACCACTGGGGTCCATCGTCTCGTCCTGGTCGCCATCGGCTGCGCAGGCGACCAAGAGTACGAACGACGACACGGTAGAGAAGACTCTCATCACAGCCTCACGCTAACAGGACGGGAGCAGCGAAGCCAAGCGCACGCAACGGGTTGCGGCGTGAGCACAGCAGGTGATGAGCCAAGTGTTGGGCAACTTGCCTCGTCGGTGCGAGTCGTCCTTTTGTTGTCGTTGCTCGTGCTGCTCGAAGGTTCCCGCTCGCCGCGTAGTTTCGGCTACGCGAACAACTGAACGCTTTGTTTCAGGTGCCCGTGATGTGTTATTGCCGTAGCGATGACCGAAGCGCCCTTGTCGCCCGTGCTCTCGCTCGCTTCGCTCGGGCCACGCTTCGATGCGTTCGTGGCCGCTCTCGTGCGTCCCGTCGTGTTCTTCGACATCGAGGCGACGGGCACCGATCCGAACGCGGATCGCATCGTCGAGCTCTCGGTCGTGCGGGTGAATCCTCCCCGTGAGCCCGGCGTGGCGGGCGAAATCGATCCGCCGCGGACGTGGCGGATCAATCCCGGCGTTCACATCCCGAGCGAGGCGAGCGAGATCCACGGCATCTACGACGCCGAGCTCGCGGCCGCACCGACGTTCGCGGCAGTCGCCGACGACATCGTCGCGATCTTCACGGGCGCCGACCTCGCCGGTTTCTCCGTCACGCGCTTCGACGTCCGCATGCTCCAGGCCGAGCTCATCCGCGCCTCGCGGCTCGTGGACTTCTCGCGCGCGCGCATCATCGATTCGCAGGTCATCTATCACCACCGCGAGCCGCGCAACCTCGCCGCCGCGCTGCGGTTTTATCGCGACCGCGAGCTCGTCGACGCGCACGGTGCCGAGGCCGACACGGTCGCCGCGCTCGAGGTGTTCGCGGGGCAGCTCGAGCGCTACGGCGATCTCGAGCTCGGCATCGACGATCTGCACGCGCTGTCGGCCCAGCACAACGACGCCTACTGCGACTCGGGACGACGCTTCGCGTGGCGCGATCAAGAGCCTGTGTTCAACTTCGGGCGCATGCGCGGCAAGAGCCTGCGCTGGGTCGCTTCGGATCCGGCCGAGCGCGCGTACTTGCGGTGGATGGTCGAGGGCAACTTCGACGAGGACGCGAAGGATCTCGTGCGCGAGGCCCTGCGCGGACACATCCGCTCGTCGATCCGTGCACGGCGACCCGATCGCGACGCAGCACGCAGCGCGTGACGCTCGTGCCGACGGGGCTCACGGCGTCGGTTTGATGAACACGAGCGATGGCTTGTCGAGCGTCACGGTGGTGCCCGCGGGCACGCCGTGCGTGAGCCACACGTTGCCACCGACCACCGAGCCGGCGCCGATGATCGTGTCGCCGCCGAGGATCGTCGCGCCGGCGTAGATCGTCACGTCGTTCTCGATCGTCGGATGGCGCTTGTGGCTGCTGCGCCCACCGCCGGTCACCGACAACGCGCCGAGCGTGACGCCTTGGTACAGCTTCACGCGGTCGCCGATCGACGTCGTCTCGCCGACGACGACGCCGGTGCCGTGATCGATGAAGAAGCTCGAGCCGATCGTCGCGCCGGGGTGGATGTCGATGCCGGTCTGGCGGTGCACGAGCTCGGTCATCATCCGCGGGATGAGCGGCACACCCCAGCGATGCATGCAGTGCGCAATGCGGTGGACCGCGATCGCCTCGACGCCCGGGTAGCTCATGATGATCTCGGACGCGCTCGCGGCCGCCGGATCGCCGGCGAGGGCGGCCTGGACGTCCGTGTCGAGCAGCTCGCGCAGCCGCGGGATCTCGCGAACGACGTCGAGCGCGAGCTGCCGCGCACGCTCGCCGCTGATCGGTGCGGACTCGGTGCCCGTCGACGAGAATGCGCGTGCCGCCACCTGCTCGAGGCGACGCAGCACGCGAACACAGCGCTCACCGACGAAGTAGCGGCACGTGAGCGCGTCGACCTCGTCCTCGACGAAGTAGCCGGGGAACACGATCGACAGCAGATCATCGAGCAGCCCGCTGACGAGCGCGCGCGACGGTAGGTTCGCGCCGTCGAGGTGGTTGATGTTGCCGTGCAGTGCGTACGACGCGACGATGTCGTCGATCGCTTGCGCGAGCACGCGTTGGTCGAGCTCGTCCGCCACCTCGGCGCGGAGGTTACCACCGGCACGACGAGGTGCCGGCGGACCGCCGTGGAAGGGCCCGATCCTTGGTTCCTAAATTGGGGTCGGCTATGCTGCGTCCGAGCCCGTCGTGAACGAACCCACAGCGATGCCGGACCCAGTGGTCCTGTTGGTCCGGCAGCTGCTTCTCGCAGGTTCGGATGGGTTGTCGGCGCCGCAGCTCGCGGCGTACATCGCGGGTTGGACCGCGGCACTCGAGCTGGTCGAACGTTCCGATCTGACGCTCGGCTCGGGCGCCGCAGATCCGACTCACGCGGCCGTCGCCCGTCTCGTGCGTCGCATCCGTGAGGCGCAGCGCGCCGCACTGGGCGACGACGACGACTGAGGGTCACCGTCGTCGCCGCAACGGCTCAGCGCGCATCGGCGGCGACGAGGCCCATGTCGGTAGCGCGGGAATCCCGCTCGTCCGACGACGGCATGTCGATCCGGTGCTTGATCATGCGGCGCTTGAGCGCGTGACGCGTGATCCCGAGCAGCTGAGCTGCGTCGACGATGCTCCCGCCCTTTTCAAGGGCCTGGAGGCACATGAGGCGTTCGGCTTTGCGCAGGTTGAGGTCTTCCAGATGAATCGCCATGTGTTGATAGTACACAAAATCGAGCTGGTGGAAAAGCCTTTTTTTGTATGAAAAAATACGTACGAGGCGTGACTAGAATGGGCGAAGTAGCGCACAAGTGAGGCGCGCATCCGTTCCTCAGTCAGGAAAAGTTCAACACTGCGCCGATCCACGAGCCGTATGGGCCATAGATCGGCCGATCCTGGCCTATATCGCAAGGAAACATACTCAAAGCACGAGTCTAGACCGATAGCGAACACGCGCGTCGATCATGGTGGATCGACGATAGTGGAGCCGAGCCGGATTCATGCGATCCACTATGCGGCGCGGCCTGTGCGCGTGCGGTCTCGCCCACATGCCACCTTGCGGGCCCGGCCACACCTGCCCGCGGTGCCGGTTTTCTTCGGGCCCTCGCGCGGCCCCAGTACCATGCGAACGAAGCGGTGCCTGATCACGGCAGATCCTCGCCGAAGACGGTGATGCGGGTGCTCGTCGTCGACGACGACGTCAGCACCCGTTTTCCGCTCGAACGTGCGTTGCGCAAAGCGGGCATCGAGACCGCCTCGGCGACGAGCGTCCGTCATGCGATGGACCGCCTGCGCAGCGAGCCGTTCGACGTGCTCATCACCGACGTGACGATCGCGGGTGTCGATGGCACGCCGCTTCTGCAGTGGCTCGGCAGCTACTCACCGTCGACGCACACGTTCATCGTCGCGGCGACGGTGACCGACGAGATCCGCAGTGTGTACGGCAAGGCCGGCGTGCGCATCTTCGACAAGCCCGTCGATCACGACACGCTGATCGCAGCGCTCGAAGAAGCGGGTCCACGTCGCGGCTTTTACGGCAACGCGGTCGAGGTCGAGTTCTTCGACTACGTGCAGATGGTCGCGCTGTCGGGACGCGACAAGCTCGTCGAGGTGCAGACGCCCGCGGGCACTGGGCTCATCTGGTTCGAGCACGGCGACATCGTCCACTGCGAGTACGAGGAGTTCCGCGGCGAGACGGCGTTCTACAAGCTGCTCGCCGTGAATCGCGGCACGTTCCGCGAGCAGTTCAACCGCCGCGCGCCGCGACACACGGTCACGCGATCGAGCACGCACCTGCTCATCGAGGCCGCGCGTCAGGCCGACGAGGGCACGCTCGGGCAGGATCCGCTCGCGCGCTCCGAGGCCTCGGACGTGATGGGCATCGGCGAGGCGACTGCGGCCCAGAGCCCACCCTCCGCGCGCCCGACGGAGGTGCCGGTGTCGGTTCCCGCGGTCGCCGCAACGGTGGTGCCGGCACCTGTCGCGGAGATCGTCGAGCGTCCGGGATTGCCGGTGCAGGACGACGATATTCCGCTCGAGGAGGAATCCTCCTTCGAGGAGCTGAACGACGAGGCGCTGCACGAAGCCGCGTCGTCGATGACCGCGAGCATCGATTCGATCGCAGCGCCGCGAGGCGTCGAGAATCGCGCCGCGGAGAGCCGCGCCGCCGAGGGGCGTGGGCTCGACGAGGCGACGCTGCCGCGCCCGCGACCTGTGAGCAAGATCGAGCCGCATGCGCTCGGCTTCGGCGAGAGCTCGATCATCGCGCTCGACGACTCGGCGGCGATGAGCACGGCGGCCGGCCACGCGATCTTCGACGATCCCGACACCCGCAGCGGGATGCTCGACCAGTTCTGGCAGTTCGAGGGCATCAACGGCGTCGCGATCATCTCGAGCACCGGCAAGGTGCTCGCGGAAGACATGCGCACGAACAGCTCGCTGGTGACGCTCGCCGGCTTCTACATGCGCGGTGCAGCTCGCATCGCCCGCACGCTCGGCTTCAACGTATTCGATGGCGTCGTCGCGCGCTCGGTCAACGGTCAACAAATGGTGATGGTCAGCATGGGCGCGGCGTCGGCCGTGCTCTCGGTCGAGCCCTCTGCGGATCCCGAGGCGGTGCGTGACGCAGTGATGGGGGTCGAGTGAGCGAGGGGACGCGCGAACAGCTCCTCGATCTGCTCGAGGAGCTCGGTGCGATCCAGGGCGTTCGCGGTGCACTCATCGCGACGGCCGATGGCGCGATGGCGGCCGGCGCTCGCAGCGGTCTGCCTGCGGTCGTTGCGAACGATGTCGCGAAGACGGTGCGGCGCATGACAGTCGCGTCGGAGACGGTCGGCGTGCCGCTACGCGAGCTGCTGATCAACTTCGGGCCTGCGCGCATGATCGTGATCCCGCTGACCGAGGACGCGACCGTCGTCGCGCTGCTCGAGCGCGACACTGCGGTGTCGCCGGTGCGTAGCCTGATCGCGGTGCAGGTCGACGCGCTACGCGAGCTGCTCACGGCGCACGGCGACGAGGCGCTCGAGGCCCCGATGTCGCAGGAGACTGAGGACGAGATCTCGCGGATCATGTCCGGTGAGCTCGCGAAGGTGCTCGCGCGCATCCGTGATCAGTTCTCCGAGCAGTACGCGCGGATCGGCCACGATGCGGTGCGCGCCGACTCGGTCGTGCGCGAGCAGCTCCGCGAGTGGCTTCTGTGCTGCAACCCGTCCGCGTACACGTTGCCCCTGCTCGCCGACGGCCTCGGTCAGCTCCTCGACGACCACCCGGTCGAGCGCGGCGCGTTCATGGAAGCCGCGCACGACACGATCCGCGTCGCACAGGGCGAAGGCAAGGCGTAGGGCGGCATCGGGGACATCCGATGCCCGCCCGCTTGCACGCCCGAGCGAAATCGCGTACCAAAGGTGCCCCGAGAGCACGCCCAGGTAGCTCAGTTGGTAGAGCAGCGGACTGAAAATCCGCGTGTCGGTGGTTCGACTCCGCCCCTGGGCACCGCGATCGTTGCACGATCAGCACATGTTCGCGAGTCACGGCGAGCAGCTCACGTCCTGACGCCAGCTTCCGGCGGTTGGCCCGGGACGACCAGGACCGGGCGGTCGGCACACCGCGCCAGCTCGCTGGCCGTGCTCGAGGCGAAGATGCGCTGCGCGAGGCTCAGGCAGCGTGAGCCGCATACGATGACCGCCGCATCTTGCTCGCGCGCCACGTCGAGCAACACTTGCACGCGCTCACCTTCGCGGACGATCGACTGCGTCGTCTCGATTCCATGGGACGATGTCCATTCGCGCACCCGCGCGACGGAGAGGCGTTCGATGACCGACAGCGGTACGAACGCCTCAGGCCTCAGCACGGGCACGTGGCGGGAGACCTCCTCGACGGCGACGACGACGAGATTGCGCTGCAGCGCCTTCGCGAGCGCGTCGGCGGCCGCAGCGGCCGGCACCGAGCTCGAGTCCAGAAGCGTCGCCAGCATGATCGGTCCCTTGCCGATGCCGCTCGCGGCGAGATCGCGGGGCACGACCATCACCGGCGCGGGCAGCTGGCGGAGCAGGCGACGCGCGACGCGGCCGAGGCCACCGAACACCGGCGCCGAACCGCCGGCCGCCTTGCCGATCAGCACGCCGGTCGCAGCGACGCGCTGTGCTGCGAAGCCGAGGCCTTCCTCGGCCGAGCTCGCCCAGTCCGCGCGGTACTCGGTGAACGGATCCTCGATGTCGGCCTGCGCGACGAGGCGGCGCATGTTCTCCACGACGACCTCGGGCGCGCTCGCAATCGCCTCGATGAGGAGCATCCGCCGCGCGCTGTCGGGCAAGACGTGCAGCGCGACGAGATCTGCCTGGGCGTTGGCGCGAAGCCACGCGGCCATCTGCAGCGCACCTGTGCAGCGGTCGTTGAAGTCGAGTCCGGCGATCCACCGCATGGTCGAAGGATGCACGCCACCTGGCCGAGTCACCTGCGCACGTGTTGCGCCGTCAACCGAGCACGATGTGTCGCTGCTGCGCGAGCACCCTGCGCAGCTCGTCGCGCGCGTCCGGATGCGCGACTGCGACGAGCGCCTCGCCGCGCTGGCGCAGCGTCATCCCATGGAGATCCACCGCACCATACTCGGTGACGACCCAGTGCACGTGGCCGCGCGTCGTGACGACACCGGCACCCTCGCGCAGCGCAGGCACGATTCGGGACACGGTGCCGGCTTTCGCCATCGATGGCATCGCGATGATCGGCACGCCGTCGTCGGCAGACGACGCGGCCTGCATGAAGTCCATCTGTCCGCCGATGCCCGAAACGATGCGATGACCGATGCTGTCGGCACACACCTGCCCGGTGAGGTCGATCTCGATCGCGGAGTTGATCGCGACGACCCGCGGATTCTTGCGAATGATCGCGACGTCGTTCGTGCGATCGCAGCCGTGGAATTCGACGAGCGGGTTGTCGTCGACGAAGTCGTACAGCCGCTGCGTGCCCGACACGAAGCTCGTCACAGTGCGCCCAGGATGAACGTGCTTGTACCGGTTGGTGACGACCCCAGCCTCGACGAGCGTCACGAGACCGTCGGAGAACATCTCGGTGTGGATGCCGAGGTCGTGCTTGTCGTGCAGCCGCGCGAGCACGGCGTCGGGGATCGTGCCGATGCCGAGCTGCAGCGTGGATCGGTCCTCGACGAGCGCCGCGACCTGCTCCGCGATCCGCTGCTCGACCTCGCCGGGGACCTCGATCGCGTGACACTGCAGCGGGCGGTCGGTGTGGACGAACGCCGTGACGCGGTCGAGTGCGACGACCGAGTTGCCGTGCGTTCGCGGCATCCGCTCGTTGATCTCCGCAATCACGATCGCGGCGGAGTCCACGGCGGCGCGCGCCGCATCGACCGAGGTGCCGAGGGTGCACAGACCGTGACGATCGGGCGGCGACAACTGCACGATCGCGACGTCGAGCGGAACTCGTCGCGTGCGGAACAGCCGCGGGATCTCCGAGAGGAAGATCGGCATGAAGTCCGCGCGGCCCTCGTCGACCGGGCCGCGCAGCGCAGGGCCCGTGAACAGCGACACCGATCGCAGCCGCCCGGCCTGATCGAGATCGGCGAAGCGTGCCGGTCCTTCGGTGTGCAGGTGGTAGAGCGAAACCCCCTCGAGGTCGGTGCGATCACACAGCGCGTCGAGCAGCGGCGAGGGTGTCGCGGCTGCACCGTGCACGAACACTCGCATGCCGCTCTTCACCAGCGACACGGCATCCGCCGCCGACTGGGCGCGCCGCGTGACATCGGTCATGGGGCACCGCGGTCGGGTCGGAGCACTTCTTCGAGCACGGCGAGCAGCGCATCGACGTCGACCGGCTTCGTCAGATATCGATACAGCCCCGCCTCCTCGGCGCGCTTGCGGTCGCGCGGCATCGCGGCGGCGCTGAGTCCGATCACCGGGATGTCGCGCGTGTCGGGCCAGGCGGCGAGCTGCCGTGTCGCATCGAAGCCGCTCATGCCGGGCAGGTTGATGTCCATGATCACGACGTTCGGCCGCACACGGCGGACGATCTCGATGCCGATCTCGGCGCTCGGCGCGGTGAGCAACGCGACGCGATCGAAGTCGCCGAGGAGCTGCTGCATGAACGCGACGTTCGCGGGGTTGTCCTCGATGTACACGACGGTGAGCTTCGGCGCGTCGAGGCCGTCGAGCACGCCCTCGCGATCGTGGGGGTGGGTCGGCCCCGTCACCTGCGGCCCGCTGCCGTCGAAGCGCGGCAGCTCGACCCAGAACTCGGAGCCGCGCTCGACGACGCTGTCGAAGCCGACCTCGCCATCCATGAGATGCGCGAGCCGCTTGCTGATCGCGAGGCCGATGCCGGTGCCTTCGATCGGGCCCGCCTCCTGGCCCGCGCGCTGGAACGGCTGAAAGATGCGATGGTGCTTCTCCGCGGGGATGCCGATGCCGTCGTCGATCACCGCGATGCGGACGTGGGAGCCGACGGCCGTCGCGCGGAACGTGACGGTGCCGCCGGATCGGCCGTACTTGATCGCGTTGGATCCGTAGTTCATGAGGATCTGCGTCGTGCGCGTGCGATCGGCCGAGATCTCGGCGGCATCGGGCGGCGTGGGCACGACGACGAGGCGGATGCTCGCGCGCGCGGCGAGGGGCTCGAGCGCCTCCATCACCTCGACGAGCACCGCAGCGACACCGACGGGCTCGGTCGAGATCGTGACGCGGCCAGCCTCGATCCGCGAGAGATCGAGCACGTCGTCGATGAGCCGCAGCAGATGCTCGCCGCCCTTGATGACGTGATCGACCATGGTGCGCTGCCGGTCGTCGAGCGGCTGTTTCTTGTCGCGACGCAACAGCTGAGCGAACCCGAGCACCGCGTTGAGCGGCGTGCGCAGCTCGTGACTCATCGACGACAGGAACTCGCTCTTCGCGGTGCTCGCGGCTACCGCGATCTCCTGCATGCGCCGCAGCTCTTCCTCGCGACGCACGTCGTCGGTGAGATCCCACGCCATCACGACCGTGCCGCCCTCGGGCGTGCGTCGCTCGGAGATCCTGAGGTTGCGTCCCGTGGACGTCGTCACGTCGAGCGGGGCGTCGGAGAGCCGCCGTGCCGAGAGAATCC
>Ga0105048_10012939_pt1 | contig 13043 bp, 11 predicted proteins | sample MAT05_FD_78382 | JGI IMG/M metagenome (GOLD analysis project Ga0105048, IMG submission 78382) | Freshwater microbial communities from Lake Fryxell liftoff mats and glacier meltwater in Antarctica - MAT-05 | ecosystem: Environmental > Aquatic > Freshwater > Ice > Liftoff microbial mat | place...
CTCTCAACTCTCAACTCTCAACTCTCAACTCTCAACTCTCAACTCTCAACTCTCAACTCTCAACTCTCAACTCTCAACTCTCAACTCTCAACTCTCAACTCTCAACTCTCAACCAACAACCTAATATTCCCCAATAAACGTAATCTTCTTTATCTGAATAATCTTGTCATTAGATTTTATAAAAACTTTCAGATTCTCTTTTCTTTTTGTAATTAGCTCTTTTGGGACTTTGATAAAAAATGTTTCTTCACTTTCAATACCCGATTTAAGTGAGTCTAATTTCTTACCAACATATTCTATGCGTGCGTTTTTATTGTTTAGTTCCAGATGATACGCTTCTGTGAAGCCGCTCTTGCTTACAATTTTTACCTTATATAAATTACTGATAGTACTATCTGCATTTTCCTGTAAGATTTGTCCCGGTACACGAAGTATGGTAGCATCAAACATATCCCTTGTTACCAACAAGCCGACCAATATTCCCAGAAGAACAAGCAATACCGCTATATAGGCTTTGATCCGATAGGTCATTTTAGGCTTTACGCCAGTGGCCACATCGCTTTCACTCGCATATTTAATCAGGTTCGGTTCAAGGCCTACATTCTTCATCATCATATTACAGGCATCAATACATGATGTGCAATTCACACATTCGAGCTGTGTGCCGTTACGGATATCAATACCGGTAGGGCAAACATTCACACACATTCCACAATCAATACAATCACCAATCTTCTCTTCTGTGGCCTTTCTTTTTTTAGTTCGTGGTTCACCACGCAGATAATCATAAATAACAATAATAGAATTCTTGTCAAGCAATACACCTTGTAATCTTCCATATGGACAAATTACGATACAACTAATCTCTCTTACAAATGCATAGACCGCATAAAATAAAAAGGTAAACACCATCAACATGGTAATGCCCAGGACATGTTCACTCATAGGCTCTTTTATCATTCGAACTAACTCATCAAGGCCAATGATATAAGATAAAAATGTATTGGCAATGACAAATGAAAGGCTAAAGAAGATAATATGTTTGATTGTTTTTCGTACATACAGTTCGGTAGTCCATGCTTTCGCGTCTGCTATTTGCTGCTTATTGGCGGGGCCTTCAATCCAGTATTCGATCTTTCGGAATACCATTTCCAGAAAGATGGTTTGAGGACATGCCCAACCGCAAAACACTCGGCCAAAGATTAACGTGAAGACGACTATGAACAATAGAAAGACCAACATGCCTATGCCAAATAAAACGAAATCCTGCGGTAGAAATACCTGACCGAAAAAAATAAATTTAGATTTTGTCACATCAAACAGGAAGACCGGATTGCCGTTGTATCTTACAAATGGAAGGCCAAATAAAAGCCCCAGATAAACTATGCTGAACCATGTTCTGAGATTGAACAACTTGCCTTTAGGCTTAAAAACATACATCCACTTTCTTTTTCCAGCAGTGTCGACGGTAGAAATTTTATCCCTGAAATTGGATTCAGACTGTGTGTTAGTATCTTTCAAGATGTTGCTTTTATTTTTTAATGGCATTCGTATCTACTACTACTGTTGATGTTGTTGAATCGGCTGGATGATCGATGTTTTCAGTATATAATTCACCCTGTTTTTCTTTGGGAGCTGGAGGGTTCGTTCCATGTAATTTGTTGACGAAACTTGAAAGCTGAGCAATTTGCATTGGCGAGAAATCTTCTTTCCAGCTCTTCATTCCTTTTTCAGCCCAGCCATATTTTATTGAGTAAAAGATATCTTTGATCCCGCCTTTATGTAGCCAATAGTCGTCTGTAAGATTTGGCCCGACCGTATTTCCTTGTCCTTTGTCTCCATGACAAGCCACGCAGTTCTTCGCAAATAAGACGGCACCCTCCGCTACTTCCGCATCACCCAGCATTTTTACAGAATTTTCATCTACATTATTGGCACCCTTTTTAAGGTATTCTAGTTTTGCTTCCGCCGCAATTTCATTTGCCTGTGCAAGTTCAACGTATTGGTTGGGTAATGTTTCAGAAACAAACATCTGGTACAGATAGACCACTGCAAACAGGATGCTTGCAATAAAGGTCCAGGTCCACCATGAAGGTACTTTGTTATCCAGTTCACGAATGCCATCATAATCGTGTGACATATCAAGGCTGGCTTCTTCTTCGATGGGTACAGTTTCATTAAACTTCTGAAACCATGTTTTCATTTTGCTCGCACTGCCTTCAGTTTCAACTTTTTCTGCACGTTTTATACCCATCAGAATAAAGAGAGACTTCACTAAGGTAAGTATCACTACAAAGAGTAAAAGGATAATTGCGATGAACAGATAGATATCCCATTTACTAAATGAGTTGGCTCCTGTATTGACAGTGATTTGGGCAATAGAGTCTTTAGATAACACTGAGAAGATAACTACGAGTGCAATAATTTTAGAGCCACCCGAACTGTCTTTTTTTAATTTTTGACGGTAGATAGTTCCGGCAACTTTAATTGCATTTGCTAATACTGCAATGATCAGCACAAGCAAGGCAATAACGCCTGTGAATACCCATCTCACCAAGGAGTCTGAATTCATTGAGTCAGACGTAGCCGCAGCAGAAGGGCCGGTAACTACGGCAAAGCATTGCATACCTGTTGTCAGAAGCATGAAAATGGTGAATACTAATTTTCTAATTTTTCTATTGTTGTTCATAAAGTTTCTCTGTATTATTTTAAAGGAATTCCTGCATGGTCGTTCATACGTTTCTTATCCGCCGTGAAAGCGTACGCCACTACTGCAATAAAGATTGCCCCAAAGATTACAAGCGAGATCAACGGGTAAATTTCAACGCCGTTTATTTGCTCGAGATAGGTTTTAAATTTCATGATGTTTGTTTTTTAGTTTTTAACTTGATTGACTATCGACCACTGACCACTAACCATCGACCATCGACCATTGATCACTGACTATCGACCATTGACCATTGACAACTATTTCCCTGTCTTCCTAATATCTGTTCCTAATCGTTGCAGATATGCAATCACCGCAATGATCTCTTTGTTTCTGTTGGCTTTTATTTTTTCCGATTTCAGGTCATTAGTAATGTCATCTGCCTGTTTCTGTAAATCACTATTCGCAATAGTTTCATACCCTTCCGGATAAGGAACTCCTAATTTTTTCATCGCACGAATCTTAGATTCCGTAGTTTCGATATCAAGATCATTTTCGAGCAACCATGGATATGCTGGCATCAGACTGTTCGGTGTCATGTCCTGAGGCTCACGCATATGATTGAAATGCCAGCTATTAGGATATTTGCCTCCAACCCTGTGAAGATCCGGGCCGCTACGTTTGCTGCCCCACTGGAACGGATGATCGTACACAAATTCGCCGGCTTTAGAATACTCGCCGTAACGTGCTTCTTCATCCCTGAAAGGGCGTATCATTTGTGAGTGACAATTGTAACAACCTTCACGGACATAAATATCACGTCCATGCAATTCAAGGGGTGTGTATGGTTTTACTGCTGCAATTGTAGGAACATTCTCATTGATCATAAAGGTGGGTATTAATTCAACTGCACCGCCTATAGTAACTGCAATGAGTGCAAACAATAGTAGTCGTAAAGGTTTTCTTTCGAGTATGCTATGCCAGTGCATTTTTCCATGTGGCATGGGTTGTGCAGAAAGTGCCATTGCCTCTGCGGACTCATTCGCGATGAAGGTTCCCTGTTTAATAGTCTTATAAATATTAAATACACCCATCAATGCACCAATCCAGTAAAGAGTGCCTCCGATGGCGCGAATGATATACATCGGCACGATATGGGTAACAGTCTCCATAAACTGAAACTGTAACTGTCCGCTATCAGTAAATTGTTTCCACATCAGGCTTTGTGAGAAGCCAGCCCAGTACATCGGAATGGCATACAATAGAATACCCACTGTGCCAATCAGGAAATGTTGATTTGCAAGTTTGACGCTGTACAAGGTCGTACCCCACATTCTTGGTATCATATAATACAACATACCAAAGATTAAAAATCCGTTCCAGCCCAGCGCGCCGATATGCACATGTGCCACAGTCCAATCTGTATAATGACTGATTGCATTTACAGTTTTAAGCGATAACATCGGACCTTCAAACGTAGACATCCCGTAAGCAGTCAATGCCACCACAAACATTTTCAGAATAGGATCTTCACGTACTTTGTCCCATGCGCCACGTAATGTATAAAGTCCGTTTAGCATTCCTGCCCAGCTTGGAATAATCAACATTACACTAAAGACAGTGCCCAGGGCTTGTGCCCATCCTGGCAATGCAGTATATAATAAATGATGAGGCCCGGCCCAAATGTATAAGAAGATCAATGCCCAGAAGTGGATGATACTCCATCTGTACGAATAGATAGGACGGTTAGCGGCTTTAGGAACAAAGTAGTACATCAGCCCTAGAAAAGGTGTCGTTAAGAAAAAGGCAACCGCATTATGCCCGTACCACCATTGTACCAATGCATCCTGAACACCGGCATAGAGGGTATAACTTTTTGTCAGAGAGATGGGCAAGGCCAGTGAATTTACAATATGTAATAAAGCCACAGTTACCCAGGTGGCTATAAAGAACCAGATCGCCACATATAAATGACGCTCTCTTCGTTGTAAAATGGTGCCAAACATATTGATCCCGAAAATGACCCAGATTACTGTGATCATAATGTCGATAGGCCATTCCAGTTCAGCATACTCTTTCCCGGTGGTGTATCCCATCACCAATGAGATCGCTCCAATCACAATAATCAGTTGCCATCCCCATAAATGAATTTTACTCAACGTATCACTAAACAAACGTGTTTTCAAGACGCGTTGAAGGATGTAATAGATTCCTGCAAAAATTGAATTGCCCACAAACGCAAAAATGACCGCATTGGTATGTAGAGGTCTCAATCGTCCGAACGTTGTATACGGGATACCTAAATTCAGTGCCGGAAAGGCGAGTTCAAAGGCAATGATTATGCCCACTAGCATGCCGATAGTTCCCCAGAAAAGGGTGGCGTAACCGAATTGCTTTACAATTTTATTGTCGTAATAAAACTTTTCTAATTCCATATCTATGGTTTGTGTTCTTTTTTGTTTTTATCAATCGTGTCGTCAAAAAGTATTCTGTGAGCCGGTGAATAATCATCATCAAATTGTCCGTTTTTTACACTCCATATATACGCACCGAGAAAGCAGACTGCTACTGATAAGCTTACAATGAGTAAAAAAATAATGACATTCATGTGTTATTTTCCTGATTAATTCGAGGCAAAAGTAGAGAGGGGAACTTCCTAGAAAAATGGTATTCGTCAAACAGAAATATGATTTTTATCATGAATCTTTAGCCCTCTGTTTTTCTGGCGAAACTAAAATTTTGAAGATGATAATGTGGGCGGCAGACATGCTTTCTGTTTCAATTCCGGTAGTTCGGAACTTCGGGCTTTCCTCTCCAATCATTGCCCAGTGACCGTCATAAATAATGTCAATCCCCATCTCATTTAATACGACTACCATTTACATTTTAGTCCAATTTAAAATGGTATAAGTCCTAATGAACATGGTGTGAAATTGCCTTCCGCTTATACATTTAGTTTAGAAATTTTTCATACTAAGAGAAAATGGCAGGAACAAAAATTCTTATTTGTCGAACAGTTTTCGCGCTATCAAGCGCGTTCCTGCATAAGCAATCAGGATCACCGTAATGGAGGAGGCAGGCATGAGAATGGCAGCTATAACAGGTTTTAGTTGAGCTGTTACGGCAAACGAAAGACCAATAAGATTATACAGAAGCGAGTAAACAAATAAAGCAATGATAAGTTTTCGTCCTTGTTTAGAAGCGTTCAAAAACCGATCGAGTTTGGCGATTGCCGCTTCCTGAAGAATTGCATCCGAAGCCGGAGAGAAGGTAAATTGTTGATGCATGACAGCAATGCCAACATCACTTTGTTTCAACGCACCCGCATCATTAATGCCGTCTCCAATCATCAACACTTTTTCGTTCTTTTTCTGAAGCTGTTTAATATAATCAAGCTTCATCTGTGGAGTTTGTGTATACAGAAGTGCGGCCCGGGAAGGAAACAGCTTTTCCATTATCTGGTAGGAATTAGCATTATCACCACTCAATAAACTGGTCGTGTACTGTTTGAGCGTTTTTATCATCGACGCAATCCCCGGTTTTATATCCGATGATAATAGAAAATATCCTGTCTTCTTTCCATAGGAAGCATGTACTACTGAGCCTGTTTCTTCCGAGTGTTTGTCCAAATTTGTAAATGCTGCAGAACCTGTTTTAATATGTTCTTCTTGCAGCCAGGCTTCAATACCCTTCCCAGGTGTTTCACGAAGATGCGTGACGGTTGTTAGTTTTTTGTTTGCATAAAAAGACGAAATGGCTTTGCTCAATGGATGCGTTGAATGTCTTAGTACAGATAGAATTAGACATAATTCCTGTTCACTCAGAACATCTCCTTTCCATACAACAGTTTTTTTGTTCACCTCAGTCAGCGTACCTGTTTTATCAAAAACAATATGATCTACCATTCCCATTGAACTGATGGTTTCTGCATTTCGTACAAAAAGTCCCTGTTCTGAAAAAAGCTCTATCAGGAATCCGTAGGTATACGTAGAAGCAAGCAACAAGGTACAAGGACAAGCGACAATCAATACCGCCGTAAACGCATTCCAGGCATTGGAAGGGTCTGTAAATTGCCAGTATACGAATGACAGTGAGGCAATGAATAAAAGTACCAATGAAAAATAATGGCTGATCTTTTCAATATAATCGTACTTTTTTTCTTTCTTCTTACGGAATATTGGATTATTCCAAAGCGTGGTAAAACTGTTACCTGAAAAAGGTCTGACTACCAGAACCTCAATTCCAGCCGATGTAATCTTACCACCGGCATAAATCAATTCTCCAGTTTGCATAGTTATCGGATCGCTCTCGCCTGTGACAAAACTATAGTCAATCGTCACATCTCGTGAACTAAGAAAACAATCTACGGGAACAATCTCTTGATGATGAAGGAATAAGAGATCACCTTCTGCAATGTCCTGAATCCTGACAAGTTGTTGTTGGCCATTTTTTACCTGTGTGACAGAAACCGGAAAATACGATCTGAAATCGCGGTTGAATTTCAAACCTGCTGCGGTGCGTGCCTGCAGTTTTCTGCCAATCAGCATGAAGAAAACGATACCACTCATGCTGTCGAGATAACCGCTGCCGGAGCCCGATAAAATTTCAGCAAGACTTCTTGAAAAAGTGACCAGGATGGCTAAGGCGATAGGCGCATCGATGGTGATAAACCGTTGCTTTAAACTATTCCATGCATTCAGGAAGAATTCGGAAGCTGCATAAAAGAAAACCGGTAGTGCAAGAAGAAGAGCGATATAGCGTAGCGAGTTAGTAAGAAAAGGCAGTTCTTTTATCGACAATCCAAAGTATTCAGGAAGACTTATCAGCATAATATTGGCGAAACAAAATCCCGCAATGCCTAATTTGATCATCGAGCTGCGATTCGATGGGTCTTGTTTTTCTTCTTCATAATCCTGTAATGAAATAAACGGTTCGTACCCGATACTACTCAGTAAACCAGCGAGTTCTTTCAAGGAAAGAGAATGATGCAAGAATGAAATTGTTACTTTTTTATCGGTGAAATTTACCCGCGAAGAAAGTATGCCATCATGCAACCGTGAAAGATGTTCAAGCAGCCATAGACATGAACTACAGTGGATCTGTGGAAGATAAAGGGTGACATGTGTTTGCGTGTCATTCTTGAAATGGATCAGCTTGGAGGCAAACGTATCATCATCGAGGAAGAGAAATTTGGAGGGGTCGCTTTCCTTTCCTTTACTTCCCGGTGTTTTATCGAGGCAATAATAATTTTCAAGGTCATGCCTATGAAGGATTGAATAGACGGTGCTGCAACCTGAGCAACAAAATGATTTTTCAAAAAGCAGAATCTCATTTCCCTGGCAGGCATCTCCACAATGTGCACAAGTGGCATTGATGGTATTTTCAGGCAAGGCTATATCTTCTTGCACAAACCACAGTTTTTCAGATTCTTGTAAAAGTGTTGTTCTTTAATATCCTGGATCTGTTTCATCCTGTTATAAAGTTCGTTTGCCGTCTCTTGAATGCCACGAACTATGCCTTCATTTTGTTGCGTGATAAAACAATTTCCGAGTGTTTCTGTTATCTTAAGAAGAAGTTTGGTCATTGCTGTGTAATGAAGTTTGACATTCTTGAAAGGAACGCAGTTTTCAGATTTGTCGCCACTCTCTTCCAACCCAAGCAGAAAAGGAAAGAGTACAAGTTTTTCTTTCCTGTAAAGTTCATCAAACTCTTCGTAGACCTTCAATTGGGCGCCGTCCAAAATCTCAAGTTCTGGTTCAATCACTGCCTGTCTGATCTGTTCACCCAAACGGTTTATGGAGTTATAGAAGAATGGGTAATAATCATTCAGCAGAAACTGCGTAAAGGATCTTAACGAAAGTTCCCTTAGATCGGTTAGCGGAATATCGGTAAACTGATTCATAGCCTTTTTTTAGTGTGTAAAGGTCATGAAGGCTGTAAAGGTTTCGTATGACTTTATATGGCTGGAAATATGATTTTTGTCATATTAATGCACGAGGAATAAGTGGTGAGGCGTAAGGTATAAGTTGTCGGTTGTCGGTTGTCGGTTACAGTTTGGAAGTTAGTCGAGAATATTTGCTGTTTTTACAAGTTTAGGTAGATCTGTTATCATGATTTTCTTCCCGCTCAATTGGATGATCTGGTCTTTATTCAGTTCAGATAAAAGACGGATCGTGGTTTCAGTTGCAGTTCCTACAATATTGGCAATATCTTCCCTGCTAAATCCAGCGGCAATGGTTTTTCCATCTTCTTCAAATCCATATGTCTCTTTGATAAAAAGCAACGCTTCGGCAACACGCTCCCGCACTGGCTTCTGAGCCAGATGAGTGATCTTAGCTTCAGCTTTCTTAAGATCATTAGATAGGAGCTTCATCATTTCCATGGAAAGGGAACTGTCTTTTTGCAGGATGCCAAGAAATAATTCCTTAGGAATAAAACAAACTCCGCAGTCTTCGATTGCAACCGCGGATGAAGCATACAAATCACCACTCAGAAGTGATCTGTAACCTAAAGGATCACCGGTTTTTACAAGTCGAATGATCTGCTCTTTGCCGTCATCACCGGATTGGGATAATTTAATCTTGCCATAATTGACACAAAAAACACCGTGCGGTCGCATCCCTTCCTTAAAAATGTACTCACCTTTTTTATAAGGGCTACACACTTTCTCGGCATTGATGTTCTCAAGGGAATCATTTTTTGCATTGCAAAATAAATTCGTGAACCGTTTGGCGCAATGATTGCAATCGGCATTTTTAATGTGATCAAAAGGCATGCGGTAAAGCTATTCTATGTTTCTTGATATATGAGCAATATGAAAGGATTAAATGATTCACTGAACAGGCAGGATGTCTTCTATTCGTTATTTTTATTGGAACAAGTTGAAAGGCGAATAAAAATTGAAGTAGTTTGAGGTGTTATCCCATCTGCACAACATCTTCAGGATAAAGTTTGCCTTCCAGTTTGTGTTTTACGGCCTTAAATGCGTTGATCGATTTTGTGATATCCTCTTCGGTATGAACGGCGGTTGGGATCAGGCGAAGAATAAGATGTCCTTTCGGAATCACAGGATACACGACAATAGAACAGAAGATATCGTAATTTTCACGTAGGTCTATGATCAGGTTGGCTGCTTCTGTTACACCTCCGTACATATAAATAGGTGTTACCGGTGTGTCAGTGTTGCCTATATCAAAACCATTTTCTTTAAGTTGTTTTTGCAAAGAACGAACATTCACCCATAGCTTTTCCCGCAATTCAGGCGAACTTTTTAGCAATTCGAGCCGTTTTAAATTACCAACAACCAGCGGCATTGGTAATGCTTTCGCAAAGATCTGCGAACGGAGATTATACCTGAAATAGTTGATAATATCTTTTGTCCCTGCCACAAAACCCCCAATACTGGCCATACTCTTAGCGAAGGTCGAGAAGTAAATATCAATTTCATCCTGGCACCCCTGATGTTCACCTACTCCGGCACCTGTGGCACCCATAGTTCCAAAACCATGTGCATCATCGACCAGTAGTCTGAATTCATATTTCGATTTAAGGTTGCATATTTCTTTCAGTTTACCCTGATCCCCCGCCATTCCAAACACACCTTCAGTAATCACCAGAATGCCGCCTCCGGTTTCCTCGATCATCTTGCTCGCTCTGACCATCTGCTTTTCAATATCTTCCATATCATTATGTTTATATACATAACGATGGGCAGGAGCCATACGAAGACCATCTAAAATACACGCATGACTTTCTGCATCATACACCACAACATCGCGACGGCTGCATAAGGAATCTACGATAGACGCCATTCCCTGATAACCATAATTCAATAAGAAGGCATCTTCTTTACTTACAAAAGCGGCCAGTTCATTCTCAAGTTGTTCGTGAAGCACAGAATTCCCGCTCATCATACGTGCACCCATCGGTAACGCCAATCCATATTTTGCGGCTGAATCTGCATCCGCTTTACGTACTTCCGGATGATTTGCTAAACCAAGGTAATTATTCAGACTCCAGATCACACGCTCTTTCCCCTGAAATATCATTCGGTTACCAATCTCACCTTCCAATCTTGGAAATGCAAAATATCCATGCGCCATGTCCTGGTACTGACCTAATGAACCCCTGTTTTTCGAAAACTTTTCAAATAAATCTGCCATATTATGTTATTGTGATGTTCGGGCAAAAATAATCAAAAAAGTATAGCATCTCTGTTTAATAATCCTCATTTTTGCAAATCAATAATAATTGCATGAAGATTATCCTCCTGTTCGTATTAATGGCTTCTATGCTGGTTCCCACCCCTGCTTCAGCCCAGAAAAATGAGGGATTCCCGAAACGTCCGAAGCTGGTTGTAGGGCTCGTTATAGACCAGATGCGCTACGATTTTTTGTATCGTTATAGCGAGCGATATGGAGAGGATGGTTTTAAGCGTTTAATGGACAGGGGTCATTCATGCGAGAATATGTTCATCAATTATCTGCCCTCATTTACAGCACCCGGACATACCTGTATTTATACCGGAAGTGTTCCTTCTCTGCATGGCATATCCAGTAACGATTGGATCGACCGGTTGACCGGGAAAGAGCTCTATTGCACAGAAGATGCCAATGCAAAGGCGGTAGGCGGAACGCAACGTGCAGGCAGGATGAGTCCTAAGAATTTATTGGTGAATACCATAACAGATGAAATGAGGCTCGCCACAAATTTCAGATCAAAGACGATAGCGGTATCGGTAAAAGACAGGGCGTCTATTCTTCCCGGCGGGCATACCTCCAATGGTTCTTACTGGATGGATGATAGTAATGGGGTGTTCATGACAAGCACTTTTTATATGAATGAATTGCCACTATGGGTCATTAATTTCAATTCGCGAAATCCAACAAAAAAGTATATGGATCAGAACTGGAATACATTGTATCCCATAGCATCCTATACACAAAGCACTGCAGATAATAATGTATATGAAGGGAAGTTCACGGCTGAGACACAACCTGTATTTCCGCATCAGACAGCCGGTATGAAACTAAGCGACGTCAAAAAAACACCTTACGGGAATAACCTGGTATTTGATTTTGCCCGGGAAGCCATTGTGCATGAGAAACTCGGACAGGATGAGTACACCGATTTTTTGTGTATCAGTTGCTCTTCCCCCGATTATATTGGTCACCAATTTGGCCCCAATTCAATTGAAATTGAAGATACGTATCTCCGCCTTGACAGGGATATTGCAGATTTTTTAAAGGATCTTGATGAACAGGTAGGAGAGGGGAATTACACTATTTTTCTTACGGCGGATCACGGGGTTGCCCACAATCCACGTTTTTTACAGGATCAGAAAATACCTGCCGGGTTTTTCTACGGATCAAAACTGAAAGATGAATTGAATACTTACTTAAAACCACTATTTAAGTCTGACCGCTTGATCAGATCGGTAGGGGAGAATTTTGTATGGCTGAATCATGCTGCTGCTGATAGTTTGAAAATTGATGAGAAAAATATTAAGCTTGAAATATTAAAGACATTGAAATTGCATGATGAGATCCAGTTTGTCGTTGATATGGAAGATCTGGATCATGCCCTTTTGCCAAATCCTCTGCGCGAGATGGCGATCAATGGGTATAATGCAAAACGAAGTGGCGATATCCTGCTGCTCTTGAATCCCGGATGGTTCGATGCCTATGCCGTAACAGGAACTACGCATGGAACCTGGAACCCTTATGATGCACATATTCCAATGCTTTGGTATGGCTGGGGAATTAAAAAAGGAGTAACAGAACGAAGAGTCTTCATGACGGATATCACAGCCACGCTTTCCTCATTACTACATATCCAAATGCCGAACGGCTGTGTGGGGGAGTGTATTGGGGAGGTGATTAGGTGAGGGATGAGGAATTAGGGATTAGGGGGTAAGGGTTGATAGTTGATAGTTGTAAGTTGTGAGTTGTAAGTTGTAAGTGAGAAGTCATAACAATTACAGTATAAATTGGTTTACACTACGTTTTGCAGCTAAAGAAGTTGGCGATTTTTACTATCCCGTACGTACGGGATTGATGCGGAGAACCAAACTTTGATTAACCATCCCGAAACTTCGGGATCTGCGAAGCACTGAACCGCCACTTATGCCAAACGCCTGTTACAAGCTGGCCTTCTGTCCACCGTCATTGTCAAGTCGCTGTGAGTAAAGGTTTTCGTTGCTTCTGTCCAACTGTTGGTGTTTCGGTTGTGGGTGGCGAAAAAATAAAACACCAAAGGGTGGGAGGAAAAACTGAATTTCTTTTTTGGTTGCCGAAAAGCACACTCTTTTGTCCCGCAATTTGCGGGATGCGGCTTGCAAATGTGTGTGTCCCGAAAGCTTTCGGGATGCGTAGGCTTCTCATGCTAATAGTTTCTC
>Ga0105048_10012942_pt1 | contig 13042 bp, 10 predicted proteins | sample MAT05_FD_78382 | JGI IMG/M metagenome (GOLD analysis project Ga0105048, IMG submission 78382) | Freshwater microbial communities from Lake Fryxell liftoff mats and glacier meltwater in Antarctica - MAT-05 | ecosystem: Environmental > Aquatic > Freshwater > Ice > Liftoff microbial mat | place...
CAGCGAATTGCTAAATGCCAGCAGCACATCGTCGATTTTATCAAGACCAAACTGGTAGAGAATGTACGCGGCAATCAGAATATAGAACGGCAATAGCAACTTGGTAATCAGGGCTTTGAGCGAACCTACCAGTACGTCGCCGGGCTGGCGGATGGGTGCGCTGCCATAAACCCACGACGCCCGGTAATTATCCGACACGCTAAGCTGCAACTGCGCCACCATCACGTAAATCCCGGCAAAATACAACGCGAACAGGTAGAACATGCCGCCCGTTTTCTGAAACGACATCCCCACCGTGTACGCCAGTGCGAAGCCGAGTTGCGGATACGTTTTGAGCTTGAACTTACGGTCGCGGCCCGTAACGCGCCAGGCAAACCCGAACGCGGCCCGCTCCAGCGGATTGCGCGTGAGCCAGCCCGCCAATTGCTCCACAACTCCTCCGCTGCCCTGTTCAGCCACAGGTTTCGTACCCGGAGTACCTGCGTCAGCAGCGGGGCGATTCTCCTGGTCGAGGCTACTCAGTTGCTGCACGAAGTTACCCGTCAGGAAGCGATTCATGGCCCACAGCCCAAGTATCGGCATGGTCAGGGCCAACAACAGAAACGCGAGGTGGGTAGTATCCAGAGCCGGTTTCGCAATCAGGTCAACGGCACCGGCCATCCACATCGGCGGGATTAGAAAATGCCACCACTCGTGCGGCAAAGCGCGGCTGAACATGTCGTTCGTGTTCATGAGCCGGGGCAGAATCTGATAGCCACCGTAGAACAAAATCGCCATCAGAATCTGCACATAGTTGATAACCTCGCGGAGTTTGTCTTCGCTGATAAACCGCATCAGCCCGAGGTAAAATACGTTGGTCAGAAACACCATCAGCACCGCCGACAGCAGGGCCATAACCAGAAACACCACGCCCGCCAACGCCCCAAACCGATACGACACCACCAGCAGCCCACCCAGCGAAACAAATAGTGCAATGGCCGTGAGATAACTGGAAATGTGCACAATACGCGCCAGCCAGAGCGTCCGGCTGTCCACAGGCCGTGGCAGAATAATCTGATTGTCGGACGAGTCCAGAATAACCGTCGAGAAATCGGAGATGAGCGTGAGGGCGCAAAGGGCCATGATGTAGGCAAACTGGAGCGTGAGCGGGAAAAACAGCACACCCGGTTCCGGCAAGCCCAGCATTCCGATGCTCAGCAGACTACCCAGCACGGCGTAAATGGCCAGCGTTTTCAGGAAAGCGTTGTTCGATTCTTCATTCGCTTTTTTGCCGTATCGTCCCAGATTAACGGTATTTCGGCGGCTGTCCATCATCAGCTTTACCTGCACAATGGCGCGTAGTTGACCATAATCGGCCCCGGCAGCGCGGATGAACGGCTGCATTCGGGCCAGCAACCAGAGAATCAGGTTCGTCATTGGTTGATGGTATGAATAAATTCTTCGGCCACGCCGGTTTGGGTATCGGAGCCGGTGAGCTGGGCAAAAAGCTGTTCGAGCGAGCCGGTATTTTGCTGCTGCAACTCCCGAAACGTACCCTGAGCCACTACTTGCCCCTGCGCCAGAATGATGATCCGGTCCGATATTTTCTCGACTACGTCCATAATGTGCGAACTGTAAAAAATGGTCTTCCCGCCGTTAGCCAACTGCCGGATAATCTCCTTCACCAGCACCACCGCATTGGCATCCAGACCCGACAGCGGCTCATCCAGAAAGATAACGTCGGGGTTGTGGAGCATCCCCGAAATGAGCAGTACTTTCTGCCGCATTCCTTTCGAGAACGTGGTCATGCGGGCGTGGGCATGGTCGCTAAGCTGGAACAGCCGCAGGAGTTCGAGGGCTTTGCGTTCGATGTGCGCCGGGTCGAGTTCGTAGAGTTGCCCCAGGAAATTGAGGTATTCCATCGGCGTCAGCGTGTCGTACAGGGCCGCGTTTTCGGGGACGTAGCCAATACGCCGTTTAATGTCGAGCGACTGCGTTTTCACGTCCATACCCAGCACCCGCACCTCGCCGGTAAAATCGGGCAGCATCCCGATCAGAATCTTGAGCGTCGTAGATTTCCCCGCCCCGTTAGGACCGATATAGCCCACCACCTGCCCGGCAGATACGCTGAGGTCAATACCCTTGAGTACGGGCGTACTGCCATAGGATTGAAAGACATTCTGGAGTTGAATAACCGGTTGGTCAGTGTTCATGACTGGAATTGATTGCCTACGTAAGTTACCAAAAAAGACCCGCCCGGCAGCAAACCGAACGGGTCTTTTGGCAGATTATCGGGATGAAAGGTTACGCAGACGGCACACGTTCACCGGAAGTTAGTTGCCGGGCAATTGTCGTCATACGTTGCAGGATTTGATCGGTCTGCTCCCGAACGGCCTGCTGAAATTCAAGCCGTTGATCGACGGGCAACTTTTCGGAACGCTCCGAGATGCCTTGCCAGAAATTATCCCGTTCTGCATCGGTTTTTAAGGCTCTATACTGCTCAAATTCAGCCATTACCTGTTGCTTGACATTCTCCATAAGCATATTCTTCATTTTACGAATTTACTTTATTCTTCATCTTCGCGCAACTGTTGTTGAATGGCTACCATCAAATCGAGAATTTTATCACGATACATCGCGTGTTCAAATGGAGTCATTGATAGTTTCCCATCGTAATCAACATGAAATTTCAATAACTCGCTCAACTCGTCGAATTCACGCTTCAATTTTTCCCTCTCTCGTGGCGTCATAATTAGCAATTTAGCTTCGACTGCATGGTTAACTTGTTAGCTTGACGGGCCGGACCAAACTCATCTGCACATTACACCAACCCCTTCGCCACTAAATACTCGGCGATTTGCACGGCGTTGGTGGCGGCACCTTTGCGGAGGTTGTCGGCTACGCACCAGAAGTTAAGCGTTTTGGGCTGCGTTTCGTCGCGCCGGATACGGCCCACAAACACCTCATCGCGACCGTGGGCGGTGAGTGGCATGGGGTAAATTTTGTTGGCCGGGTCATCCTGTACCACTACACCTTCGGCATTGCTGAGCAGCTCAACCACGTCGGCCAGTTCAAACTCCTCGGCAAATTCCACGTTAATGGCTTCGGAGTGGCCGCCAATGGTGGGAATACGAACAGTTGTAGCTGTGACGCGGATGCTGTCGTCGCCCATGATTTTTTTGGTCTCGTTCACCATCTTCATCTCCTCTTTAGTGTAGCCATTGTCGAGAAATACGTCGATGTGTGGCAGGACATTGAGGTCGATGGGGTGCGGATAGACTTTCTCTACGTCGGTACGGCCTGCGCGCTCAGCAAATAACTGATCTACTGCCGCCCTGCCCGTTCCCGTTACGGACTGATACGTCGAGACCACCACCCGCCTGATTTTGTAGCGGTCGTGCAGCGGTTTAAGGGCCACCACCATCTGAATAGTGGAGCAGTTGGGATTGGCAATGATTTTATCGGCAGCGGTAAGTACGTCAGCATTGACTTCCGGCACAATCAGCGGTTTGGTGGGGTCCATGCGCCAGGCCGACGAGTTATCGACCACCGTAATGCCCGCTTCGGCAAATTTGGGAGCCAGTTCGAGCGAGGTGCTGCCCCCCGCCGAGAAGATGGCAATGGCAGGTTTAGCCTTGATGGCATCGTCGAAACCAACGATGGCGTAATCTTTCCCCTTGAACGACACGGTTTTACCCACCGACCGGGCCGACGCAACCGGAATCAGTTCAGTTACGGGGAAGTTACGTTCTTCCAATACTTTCAGAATTTCGCTACCAACAAGTCCGGTAGCCCCAACAACGGCAATTTTCATTACGTAAAGCGGGTGGGAACCCGCAGCGATAAGTTGACACAAAAAGCGGGCTTCCGCCCACCGTATAAATTACCCACAAAATTACGGTAAAACCCTGACATAGCTTTAGTTCTGCCGTTCGCCATAGCAGTAACAAAGCCCTTCGGGAGCCACTAAGAATCGCTTTCGGTGCGTCCATACTGTTTAGTGCTGTGGTTTACGTGACTGTTTATGGATAGAAACAGCGCGTTATCTGAAAATCGATTACTGCTATATCCAGGACAATGATAAAACCCGCACAACGTAACCTTCTTACGTTATGCGGGTTTCGCGCGAAAAAAAACTGCTCAGAAAAAGTACGCCTGCTCCGGTGTCAGACAGGTATTTAGCCGAACGTCGGTCAACTCAGTGTCCGTAATCCGGTCAATCGGCCCAAACAGCGACAGGCCGATTTTCCGGCAGTCGGGACGGCAGTTGGCCAGAAAGCGGTCATAGTAGCCTTTGCCATAGCCCACACGGTGGCCTTGCCGGTCAAACGCCAGCAGTGGCACCAGTACACTATCAAAATCAGTAGCGGGAATTGGGGCGATACCGGGTATCGGTTCGGGAATACCCCAGCGGTTTTCGGTCAGCGTCGTGTCTGGCGAGAGCGGGTAGTGCGTAAGCTGGTTCATTGCCATGTCCGTCACCGAAACCACCACCCGTACTGCCGGAAAGTCGCGCCAGAGTTGCCGGATAATCAGCCACGTATCCACTTCGTTTTGCCGGGCAATGGGCAAAAACAGGTGGAGCGTTCCACTCGTGATGGAACGCTCCAGAAAAAACCGATTGGCAATGGCCGCGCTACGTTCGGCAACCTCGTTTAGCGACAACGCTTTTCGTTGGCTCAGAAATTGGGTACGGAGTGCGGCTTTGGTCATAGTTGTAGGTTGGACACTCCTGTACGACCTACTGGTTAAACTGAATGCTATTCAACTGGATGATGCTGTTGTTGGGTTTGTCGGGTTTCATCACCACTATATAGACATCGTGTTTGCCCGTGACGGGCGTATCGAGCGTACCCGTTGCCTGCGCGTTGTTCTTCCAGTCGCCGGTGGTTTTGAATGGCGTTCGGGTCATGATTGGCCCGGCGTAAGAATCCAGCCTTACGTCAATAAAGCCGTCCTTGTCTTTCGATGCGTAGTCAAACGTGAGCGAGTTGATCGTGGTCATGTCCACGTCTTTCAGCAGGACATACGCCTTGTGATTACCCGCGCTCAGCCGATTGCCCCAGCGCGGAAACCCCACATAGGCATCGGCATCAATGGTTCTGACCAGTGAGTTCCGCAGCGCGACCACCTCCGTACCCGTAATGGGAGAAATACCGTTACCGCCCTTGTCTTGGTACGACGCCATGAGCGTGTACTGACCACGCGGCTGATCGGCCTTGTGCTGATCGAAGGTCAGGCTACCCTGCGTGGGCATGGTTTTCACGTTCTGCGCATCGGTCAGCGAGAAAATGTACTTAACCATTTCCTGCGCGTCCTGTACCGGCACCTGCGGGTGAGCACTCATCAAATGGTCTTTGCTCCAGTTACCGCCCCCGCCTTTGATAATTTTCAGGGCCAGTTGCTCCGCGCTGCCGGGCTGTCCTTTGTAGCGGTCGGCAATGGCCAGAAACGTAGGACCAACGGAGGGTTTGTCGATGATGTGGCAGGCTTTGCAGTCGCTGCCCGCTACAAGCATCTTTCCCAGCGAACCGTTGCCGATCTGGTCTAACTTCTGGTGCCCCATCTGTTGCGATGCCATTGCCACCGCGCCGTTGGGCTGTGGGCTATACGAGGCCGTCACGTTGATTTTCTTGGGGTCGATTTTGTCTTCTTTGTCCGACGCCTTCACCGAATACACAAACGGCTGGCCTTCCCAGAAAAACGATTTGTTGCCAGTCGTAGCAATTTCTACGTCGGGTTTCGCATTGCCTACGGTCACGGCAATGGTGTCCGTACTCACCTGCCCTGTTTGGTCGATCACCCGTAAAACAGCGTTATAGACGCCGGGTTTGGTGTAGGTGTACGCCACGTTCGGCTGCGTCGCGCCCACGGTTTTGCCATCGAACAGCCACTGGTACGTCAGCTTATCTTCGTCCATATCAGTGCCGCGTCCGCCAAATTTTACGCGCAGCGGAGCCGGGCCAACCGCTTCGCGAATAACCGGTGCGTTTTTACCATCGGAGGTCAGAAACGCGCGGGCGTTGAGCCGGCCCTGTGCCAGCGAATCAGCCACAAACGCACGGGCAACGGGCGGGCGATTGCCCCGGTTATACTCGATTTTCACGAGCCGGGCGTCGTCATTGTCGGCGCCATAGACCGAGCCGTATTCCAGCATATACATAACCCCGTCTTTGCCGAATGCCTGGTCGATGGGTCGGCGGAAATCGCCGTTTACGGCCATGAACGGCTCGGTTCTGATGTAGTTGTCGTCTTTATCCACCCGCACGGCCAGCACCCAGTTGCGCATCCAGTCGAAGATAAACAAGGCTCCGTCGTAATATTCGGGGAATTTAGTTGTCGAAGTTGACTGCGCATCGTAGGTATAAAACCCACCCGCCATTGCGCTGCGCCCGCCCTGCCCCAGTTCGGGAAACTCGGTCGAGACGCCGTAGGGATACCAGATCATGGCCGGATTGACGGGCGGCAGTTTCTGCAAACCTGTGTTCTTGGGCGAGTTGTTGATCGGCGCGTTCGGATCGAAGCGGGGGCCGACAATACCGGTGGCAAAATCGTGATCGCCGTAGGCCTGGCTGTTGCCAATGAACAGCGGCCAGCCGAAGTTACCCGCTTTTTTAGCGTGGTTAAACTCGTCGTACCCCTTTGGTCCGAGAGTACTGCTATCCTTGCCGGCGTCGGGACCAATTTCGCCCCAGTACAACACGTTCGATTTCGGGTTGATGGCAATCCGATACGGGTTCCGCAGGCCCATCGTATAAATTTCGGGGCGGGTTAGGGCCATGCCTTTCGGGAACAGATTTCCGTCGGGAACGCTATAGCTGCCATCGGCTGTAGGACGAATGCGCAGCACTTTACCGCGCAGGTCGTTGGTATTTGCGGCAGTACCCCGCGCGTCGGCGGCCAGATGGTCGGGGCGGGCGTCGATGGGTGCGTAGCCTTCTGACGGAAACGGGTTGGTATGGTCGCCGGTGGAGAGGTACAAAAGGCCAGCTGTGTCAAATGCCAGCGAACCGCCGTGGTGCGCTCCTGGCTGGTCGATACTCGGTACGGTTAGCAGCACTTTTTCGGACGCCAGATCGAGCGAATTATCATCCTTGACCACAAACCGCGACAAGTTGTAGAACGGGTCTTTTGTGTAGTTGGGTGCGTAATAAATGTACAGAAAATGGTTGGTGGCAAAGTCAGGATCGAGCGTAATGCCCTGCACACCATGCCCCTGCTTCGCCGATACATCGAACCGATGCACCAGCTGCGACTTATTGGTTTCGGGCAGATAGACCGACAGGTTACCGCTACGTTCGGTAAAGAAAGCGCGGCCATCGTGGGCAACGGCCAGCTCCATTGGCTCGTTGAGGTCGTTTACCAGTACGGTTTTTACGAACCGATTTTCTTCGGGCATCACCGTCGCGTAGGCCTTGCCATAGTCCAGCGATTTATCACTGCCCATTGTCCAGGTCAGCGCACCAAGCAGGTGCTGCACAAACAGCGGTTCGGTATAACTCTCGTCGGTGTGGCCCCCGCCGGTGTAGTAGGCACGGCCCCCATCAAACGTATGGTACCAGGCAATTGGGTGGTTGCTGCCATTGGTTCCGCCCTCGTAGGTGTTTTCGTCCAAACTGGCCAGTACGTTTATTCCCGCGTAAAGTGATCGGTAGTTGTACCATTCGTCGGTGCGTTCCCAGCGGTTGGGCAGGTGGCTGGTTGAGGAGTGGGTTTTATCCGTTACGTCAACGGTAGCTTTCCTGACGTTGGGCTGGCTGGGGTGACTGGAAAAGTAGCCGCCCACGAGTTTGTTGTACCAGGGCCAGTCATATTCGGTATCGGCTGCCGCGTGAATGCCCATGTAGCCGCCCCCCGCCTGAATGTACCGCTCAAAAGCCGCCTGCTGCGTCTTATCCAGCACGTTGCCGGTGGTACTCAGAAACACGACGGCCTGATAGTTTCGCAGACTATCTTCGGTAAAATACCCCGCGTTTTTGGTGGTATCGACCCGGAAGCTGTTTTCCCGGCCCAGTTTCTGAATGGCCGCAATCCCCGCCGGAATGGACGTATGATTCCAGCCTTTTGTTTTTGAGAATACCAGAATTCGTTTGGGTGTAGCCGCTGGTTTGGGCGGAGCGGCTTCCGACACAGCCGGTGCGTTTCCCGAGACGGTTTGCGAAGCCGGTTTCTGGCTGTTCATGCAGGCATATAGCGAAAGAGCCACACCCACCGCGCTCAAACCGCGAAAAAGTGATTTAGGAGAAAGAGTAAATTCAGTCATGGACGGGGAGAATTTCGACGCGCTAACGAATGGGATACGCCGTGTTTATTGGCAATGTTTATCGTCAATGAATAAGGCTTGAAGACGCGAAAACTACCGGATTGGTTTATCATTCCGAGGTACGAGGCATCTCTTCGTAGCTGGTGGGCCTATTGCTACAAAGAGATGCTTCCTTCCGCACCGGCGGACCGGTCAGCATGATGGAAAACATACCCGCTACTCCAGGCACAGCGTCATCCGGTAGTCGAACGGGTTGAACTGTTGCTTCATTTTCTGGAGAAAGGTCGGGTCAGCGAGCTGGAACGTCAGGAAATTTTCGGTACGTTCCTGCATGCCGCCATTGGGAAATAATTCATCTTTTAGGGCCAGCAACTGCCGGATACCCGTTTCCTGATTACGCTCTTCGGCACGGCGCATTTTCTTTTCCAGCCTCGCCACGGCGTTGGCAAATCGCTTTGTTTCGGCCAGCACCGATTTTTCCAGCGTTGGGTCAACCATTTGGGCTTTATGCAGGATAGCGTCCAATGCCCGGTTTACCTGCCCGTTTTCGGTATCGAATTTCAGTGCGTGGCGGGTGTGTACATCAATGAATTCATGCTTCAGTATCAGCGTATCCCGGAAAAGTTGGTCGGGCGTCAGGCCGAGCTTATGCACCCGCTGAGCCGCCACGCGCGGTACGTATAGCGCGAAGTTGCGCGGCATCAGCAACGGAAACGGCGTTTGGTAGTGGGCAAAAACGTCTCCAAGCTGCAACCAGTACGGCACCTCCGACGGACCGCCGATATAGGCCAGATTGGGCAGAATCGTTTCCTGATACAGGGGCCTCAACACTACGTTCGGGCTGAACCGTTCGGGGTGTTCGTCAAGTAATGCCAGTAACTCGGTTTCGCTGAAATGCAGGTCGGTATGCAGTACGGTATATGACCCGTCGGGCTGGCGTTCGATGCGTTCGCGGAGCTGATTGTCGAGGTAAAACAGGTTGATCTCGCGGGGCGTGATAATGGCGTCGTAGCCGAGTTCTTCCAGTTGCGTCGTGCGTTGCTGCACGAGGTCATAGGCTGTTTGGGTCAGCAGTTCGTCGCGCATGACGGGCGCAAAAACGCGCTTCAATTCCGCATCATCGGCATCGAGACACACCAGCCCGTCGGCTCCGAAGAGTTCGTTAACGTAGTACCGAACGGCATCGGCCAGCGTGTCGTGATTCAGGTAAGCGGTCTCGAAAAGGGCGAGTTTTTCGGGAATTTCGGCGAAGAGTGTTTTCAACTCCTGCGGGTTCATTCGCCCCACTGCCCCGCGCTGTTCAGTTTGCCAGGCATGGGTGTTGCCGAACAGCGAAAAATGGTTGATTTCGGCAAAATCGTGGTCTTCGGTCGCCATCCAATAGACCGGTACAAAGGTGTACTCCGGGTACGCTTCGGCGAGTTGCCGAGCTAGATTGATGGTCGTAATCAGCTTATAAACAATGTACAGCGGGCCGGTAAAAATGTTGAGCTGATGGCCCGTCGTGACGGTAAACGTGTTGGGCTGGCGCAGTATCGAGAAGTCCGGCTTATTGGCAATACCCGCGTACTGCCGCTCCAGCGCGTCTGTCAGAATCTGCCGTTTCTCGTCACTGAACGACTGTTTCTCTTCAATTTGTCCGGCAAACGCATCCGGTGTCGGAAAGCGGTTGTAAAACGAACGGATACTGTCATTCTGGGAAATATAATCGAGAAAAAGCGAAGAGAATTGGCCGGTTTGGGCGAGCGGGAGATACTGACAGTCCATTGCGAGTGAATGAGTTCGCTATGCCAACAACCGAACCAGCCCGCAAGGTTCGGATCACAACGTATGAAGAATGAGTAGTAACTGACTCTTTAATTGGGGAATATTGTCAGTAATTACATCCCAAACCAGCGTAGTATCGACGCCGAAGTATTCGTGAATCAGTAAGTTACGCAACCCGACTATGTTCCGCCATTCGATCTCTGGGAACGCTTCTCTGATCGAATCGTCTATGTGGTTACAGGCTTCGCCAACGATTTCAATTTGCTTAATGCAGGCAAACCGCATCATCGAATCCTGAGAAAACTCAGTTAGGGTCTGGTCCTGCGTGTACTACTCAATTTCGGTAATCGCATCGAGGGCGTGTTCGATACGCTGCCGATTACTGAAGCGACCTTTCATAAATAAGTTGCTTGTCGGCATGGATAAACGGACCGATTCGGGGCGACAAGCCGTTGGCCGACACTAAATCGACGGACTTCTGCATAAGCAGGTCAAGGTCCAGCTTCATTTCAACAAATTTCCAGCCTATTGGCTGACTGTAATCCAGTTCAACCAATAAATCGAGGTCACTTTGCGCATCGGCCTCGTTGCGTGAATATGACCCGAACACGTAGGCCCGAACTACGGGTTTATCACGCAGATAATCATTTATGATAGCTAATTCGTTATCAGTCAGTTTCATACTGCTATTTACACAACCTGCCCGTACAAATCAAACTCCTCGGCGCGGTCGATGCGGACGTTGGCGAAGTCGCCGAGCCGGACGTATTCCGTGGCCGAAACCAGCACTTCGTTGTCCACTTCAGGCGAGTCGGCTTCGGTGCGGCCAATGAAGTAGCCGCCTTCCTTGCGGTCGAACAGCACTTTGTACGTCTGCCCGACTTTTTGCTGATTCAGTTCGGCAGAAATACCCTGCTGTACATCCATCAACTCGTCGGCACGTTCCTGCTTGATGTCGGCGTCAATGTCATCGGGCATACTGAACGAGTGGGTGTCGTCTTCGTGCGAGTAGGTAAACACGCCCAGCCGGTCAAACCGCATCCGCTCCACAAAGTCATAGGTTTCCTGAAAATGGGCGTCAGTTTCGCCGGGGTGGCCCACAATCAGCGTCGTGCGCAGCGTGATGCCCGGCACCCGCTCGCGAATGGTCTGCACGAGTTCTTCGGTTTTTTCGCGCGTGATACCCCGGCGCATGAGTTTCAGCATCTCGGTCGAGCCGGTTTGCAGGGGCATGTCTAAGTAATTACAGATGTTGGGCCGGTCGCGCATGACGTCCAGGACGTCGAGCGGAAAGCCGGACGGGTAGGCGTATTGCAGCCGAATCCAGTCGATGCCTTCTACGTCGGCCAGCCGGTTCATCAGCTCGGAGAGGTTGCGTTTCTTATAGATATCAAGACCGTAATACGTCAAATCCTGCGCAATCAGAATCAGCTCTTTGGTGCCGCGCCGGGCCAGCGACTTCGCTTCCAGAACAAGATCATCTATACTACGCGATACGTGTTTGCCGCGCATAATTGGGATGGCGCAAAACGAGCAGGGACGGTCGCAGCCTTCGGCAATTTTGAGGTACGCAAAGTGGGCGGGTGTGGTGAGCAGGCGTTCACCAACGAGTTCGTGTTTGTAGTCGGCGCGGAGGGTTTTCAAAAGGCGCGGCATCTCGTTGGTCCCGAACCACGCATCGACCGTCGGCATTTCAATTTCCAGCTCGTCTTTATAGCGGTGCGACAGGCAGCCCGTCACATACACTTTATCGACAATGCCCGCTTCTTTAGCATCGACGTAGCGCAGAATGGTATTGATGGATTCTTCCTTGGCATTGTCGATGAAGCCGCAGGTATTGATAACCACGATGTTGGCGTCGTCTTTCTTCGACTCGTGCGTCACGGCCAGATTGTTGCCCCGAAGCTGCGTAAACAGCACTTCCGAATCCACGAGATTCTTGGAGCAGCCCAGCGTGACGATATTGATTTTATTGGTTTTTACTCCTTTGGTTTTCAAAGCAATTGTAAGTTTCAGCGTATCGGTCTATGTCAACGCCGGGGGTCTGTATCAAAGTTCGGTAGGCTGCTCACTTTCAATCTGGTCGATTATAGACGTATAAGGAAATTTATGCTGAACGGTAGTAACAGAGACGGGAGGAAAGAACCTCTCCAGAAACGATTGTTGAGAGAAGCTTTTGAAGAAAGCCGTATTTACCCAGATAAGCTGCCCGTCTGTTCCATGAAAACAGAAGCATCCGTACCCGAAAAGCGGATGCTTGTAATTGTCAATTTTCAGAAGATGATGATCAACATGGCTGACGGTATCTGGCGTGAACATCGCAAACTGCTGCGGCCCTTCAATGGTAATGCTGGGCGTGTACGGATCAAACGTGACCGACACGTTGCGGGTAATGGTCCAGAATTTTTGGTCGATATAGATAACGAAGCCAAAAAAACCAGCGAACACTATAAAGAATGGGACGAATACAAAAACCCGCGCATCCTGCTGCATAGCAATCTTGGTGAGTAGGAAGACAATCCATATCATGGCCAGAAACAAGATATAATTCATCACCTTCTCGAACGTACCGAAGTAGTCAGAATCTGAAAACCGGTACGTGCGCGTTCGGTTTTCAGACGTTTCCAGCCCAAACGCAAGCGAATCGTCGCCGACGGTCTCGTCGGTAAAGCGCAGCATCCGCCAGATGAACCAGACGAACGGCACGAAGATGATGGCCAGTAAAATCAGAAACGTTTCCATAGAACTCAGGACTTCTAACACTCAACAAACCCGTACTTTTGCGTTTTGCAAAAAGATCTATGACTTTATCTGCACTAACGGCCATTTCGCCGGTCGATGGCCGCTACCGGGCGCAAGTTGACGCGCTGACTCCGTATTTCTCGGAGTTTGGCCTGATTCATTACCGCGTTCGCATCGAAATCGAGTACTTTATTGCCCTTTGCGAATGGCCCGTGCCGCAGTTGTCGGGTGTCGATGCCGGGCAGTTTCCCATGCTTCGGGCGTTGTACGGGCAGTTTTCTGAGACCGACG
>Ga0105048_10012943_pt1 | contig 13041 bp, 8 predicted proteins | sample MAT05_FD_78382 | JGI IMG/M metagenome (GOLD analysis project Ga0105048, IMG submission 78382) | Freshwater microbial communities from Lake Fryxell liftoff mats and glacier meltwater in Antarctica - MAT-05 | ecosystem: Environmental > Aquatic > Freshwater > Ice > Liftoff microbial mat | place...
CGCCAGTAGTTCGGGTTCTTGGCGACCTTCAGCTCGGCGCCCTGCTCCCAGGACTCGAACGTGAACGGCCCGCTGCCCACGGGCTCCTTGTTGGCGTTGGGGTTGGTGGACATCGCGGGTGCGGCGACGACGCCCGCCTGCGAGGTGAGCATCTCGGGGAACGTCGACCACGGCTTGTTCATGGTGACGGTGATGTCGCCGGCGTCGGTGATGGTGAACGTGTCGACGAAGTCCAGGGTGGCACCCGTCAGCGGGGAGGCCTTCTGCTTCTCGAGCGACGCCTTGATCGCTGCGGCGTCGACGGGCGAGCCGTCGTGGAAGGTGACGCCGTCGCGGACCCCGATGACCCACTCGGTGAAGTCGGCGTTCGAGGTGAAGCTCTCGGCCAGGTACGGGTGCGCCTTGAGGTCGGCGCCGAACACCGCCAGCGGATCGAAGATCGAGAACCCGACGATGTAGCCCGAGCCCGACCACCGGTTCGACGCCGGGTCCCACCCGTCGGTCTCGGCGTTGAGGCCGAAGGCGAGGCTGCCGCCGGACTGGGGCGGGCCGGCGTCCTCGTTCGTGATGTTGGCCTGGAACGTGCCGGGGGGCTGGGTGGTGTCGCTGGCGCTGTCGCCGCCGCCGCACGCCGCGGCGAGGACCGCCACGGCGACCACCACGGCGCTGGTCGCCACCTTCCAGGTCCGGCGAACCGAACTCTCCACCTGCGCCGTCGCGTCTGCTCCGCTGCTCATCTTGTCCGTGCCTTCCGACGATCGATGGCGGCACAGTAGACGATCGCGCCGGGCGCGCCCGAGCGCGGCGGCGCAGGTTGGACGCCTCCTCTTCGGTGTCGAACGCTGCTCGTCGGTCCCGGGCCCTCAGCCCCGCTGGCTCATCCAGATGTTGGCGGTGAACGGCGCGGTGGTGGGCTGACCTGCCGGACCTTCGCCGCCCGACGCATCGGGGAGGTTCCAACGCAGGACGCCGTTGACGTCCTCGGTGAACACGAGCGCGGAGGTCATCTGCACCAGGAACAACATGTTGAGGTTCTTGGCCATCTCCTCCTGGACGATGGCGTACTGCTCCTTCTTCACCACCGGGTCCTCGGTGGTGCGGGCCATGTCCATGGCGTCGCGGACGGCCTGGTTCTGGTCGTCGGGGATGCGGGTGAAGTTCAGTGACAACGAACCGATGGGCTTGGCCGGACCGGCGAAGAAGACATACTCGCGGTCGAGGCCCGGTGATCCGAAGAGGATGAACCCCGTCGACTCGTAGTTCCCGAGGACGGTGTCGGCGATGATGGTCGCCGCCTCCTTGGACTGGACGCTCACCTCGATGCCGACGTCGCGGAGCTGGGCCTGGATCACCTGGCCGATGAGCTGGCTCTCGGGGGTCGTCAGCACGTTGGTCGTGAACGTCAGCGGCTTGCCGTACTTCGCCTCGTACTCCTGCGCGCGCTGGCGGGCTCGCTCCTGGTCGAGCTGGGGAGCGCCGTGATCGGGCGCGTAGTACGGGGAGTTCTTGCTGAACACCCCGTCGACCGGCGGGAAGATCCCCTCGAACGCCTGCTCGGAGAGCGCCGCTGTATCGAGCGCGTACGCGACCGCCTCACGGGCGATGGGGTCGTCGAACGGAGGCTGGGCCATGTTCAACGCGATGAAGATCTTGCTGCCCTCGGCCTGGGGGGTCGTGAACATCTGGAGGGTGTCGTCCTGCTCGGCGCGCTGGGTGTAGTCGAGGATCTGGCCCGCATCTCCGGACTCGAAGATGTCGATCGAGCCCGACTCGAACGACGAGCTCCGAGCCTGGTTGTCCGAGACCACGCGGAACTCGATGTTGTCGAGGTAGGGCAGGCCCGAACGCCAGTACTCGGGGTTCTTGCGCACCTTCAGCTCGTTGTTCTGCTCCCAGCTCTCGAAGATGAACGGCCCGCTGCCGACGGGGTTGGCGGCGGCCTCGGGATCGGTGGCCATCGACGGCGCCGCGACGACGCCCGTCTGCGCGGTGAGCACCTCGGGGAAGGTCGACCACGGCTTGTTCATGGGAACGGTGACCTCGGTGCCATCTGCGCTCGGGATGAAGTCGTCGGCGAACTCGAACACGGTGCCCGTGAGGGGCGACGCCTTGTTGGCCCGGAGGTTGGCGGCGATGGCCTCGGCGTCGACCGGCGTGCCGTCGTGGAACGAGACACCGGGACGCACCCCGATCGTCCACTCGGTGAAGTCCGGGTTGTGGTCGAAGGCCGACGCCAGGTACGGGTGCACCTCGCCGTCCTCGCCGTACGCGGCGAGGGGATCGAAGATCGAGAAGCCCACGATGTAACCGGATCCGCCCCACCGGCTGTTCTGCGGGCTCCACCCGTCGGTCTCCGAGGCAAGCCCGAAGGCGAGCAGGCCGCCGGACTGCGGTGGCCCGGCGTCCTCGTTGACGTCGCTCGCCGTGAAGGTCCCCGGCGTCTGGCTGGTGTCGCTCGTGGACGACTCGCTGGTCTGGCACGCGCCGGCGACCAGCGCGACCGCAGCGACAGCCGCGAGCGCACCGACCCACCGAGCACGGCGGTGTCGCCGCGGAAGAGCTCCGACGTTCATCAACATTCCCCCCGGATCATTGGTCAGCGCAGCGTAAACCAACTGGCCGGCGAGCATAGGGCGGATGACACATCTGTCTGCATCTGGCGCCGGTCTGGCCGGGACCGGCTCGACATCGTCATCGAGCGGACGCGGCGCGAGACTTCGGGCGATGGCCGCCGGACCCAACCACTACCAGTTGCTCGCGGTGAACGCCGACGCCACGAGCGACGACATCCGACGCGCCTACCGGGTCCGCGCCAAGGCCGCCCACCCCGACGCGGGCGGCGACCCCGCCGCCTTCCGACGGCTGCTCGACGCCTACCAGACCCTCATCCATGCCGACCGGCGCCGTGACTACGACGACCGCCTCGGCATCCGGACGGCTCCGGTGGCCGACCCCGATGGCGGCCGCCGGGACGCGGGCTGGGAGGGGCGGCGCGGCGAGTTCTCGGGCGACGTCAGCTTCCCGGCGTGGATGAGCGGCTTCACCGACGGCCAGTGGACCCCAGCACCACCCGACGAGGAGTCCCTCGAGGACCCCGAGCGGGTCGCCGCGGAGCGGGCCGCAGCCCGTGATCGCCCACCGGCGCAACGCCAGGCCGATGTCGTGTGGTGGTGGCCCGACCGGGCGATCGGTTCGCCGGTCGTCGTCGGCGACAAGCTCGTCCTCGGATCGGCGAAGGCGCTGGTGTCGCTCGACGCGGCCAACGGGCACGAGTCGTGGCGCCTCCCGTTCGCCCACCTCCTGGCCGCCGCGCCGGTGGTCGCCGGTGCCACGACGATCGTCTGGACCGACGACGGTGCCCTCCACGGCGTCGACGGCGACGGCGCCCAGGTGCGCTGGGAGGTCCCGTTCGGCCCGCCGGCGCCGGGCACGATCGTCGCGGCCGACGCCGGGCGCGTCGGCGCCGTCGTCCTCGCCGCTCGAGCCGACGCCCGCCTGGCCGCGCTGCGGGCCGAGACCGGCGAGGTCGTGTGGGCGGCGAAGTTGGCGGCACCCGCATCCCAACCGCCGGCGGTCGACGACGGCCTCGCGGTGGTCGTGTCCGGCGGGCGCACGGTCGAGGCGATCGACCTGCGCACCGGGCGGCACCGCTGGCGGATCCACCTGCGCAACCCGGTGCTGCTCCCGCCCCGGATCCTCGGGTACTCGGTGTGGCTCGCGGGCGGCGGACCGGCCGGCGCTCTCGTCCGCCTCGATGCCGCCACCGGCGCGGTCGAGGCCACCTTCGCCGCCGGCGACGCGATCGGCGGCCTGATGACCGATGGCCGATCCATCTTCGTCACCGCGGCGGGTCCGGCCCGGCTCGTCGTGCTCGACGAGCACGGTCGGGTCGAGCTCGCGACCGAGACCCAGCGGGTCTGCGCCGAGCCGGCGGTGACGCCGAGCTTCGCCTACCTCACCGACCCGGCCGGCCGGGTCCTCGCCGTCGACCGCGTCCGGCGTCGCCTCGCGGCCGTGTCGGGCGTCCTCTTCGAGCCGGTCGGCGCCCCCGTGCTGGCGGGTCGCCACCTCGCCCTGATCGCCCGCGACGGCCACCTCTGGGCCATCACCCGCCCCGAGGAGCAGGTCACCCACGACGAGTGACACCCCGGGCCCGCGGCCACCGGCGATGCCCCACCCCTACCGCCGCCCGTAGAGTGCGGCGATGGTCGACGATCCGGTCGGTGCGTTCGTCCCCGGGGATCCGGTCACGGTCGACGGCGCCGCCACCGGCCCGCTCGCCGGGCTGACCTTCGCCGCCAAGGACAACTTCGACGTCGCCGGGTGGGTCACCGGGGTGGGCAACCCGGACTGGCGGCGCACCCACGAGCCCGCCACGCGGACCGCCACCGCCATCGCCCGGTTGCTCGATGCCGGCGCCACGATGGTCGGCCGGACGGTGTCCGACGAGCTGGCCTACAGCCTGCTCGGCATCAACGTCCACGATGGCACGCCCCTGAACCCGCTCGCCCCCGACTCGGTGCCCGGTGGTTCGTCGAGCGGATCGGCCGCGGCGACCGCGGCCGGGCTGGTCGACTTCGCCCTCGGCACCGACACCGGTGGATCGGTGCGGGTGCCTGCGGGCCTGTGCGGCCTCTACGGCATCCGGCCCACCCACGGCGCGGTGCCCATCGACGGCGTGGTCGGTCTGGCCCCGTCGTTCGACACCGTCGGCTGGTTCGCCCGCGAGTCGCTGGTGCTCTGGCAGGTGGCCTCGGTGCTGCTCGGACCCGACCCGGGCGGGCAGCCGCCGCAGGACCGGGTGGTCATTCCCGACGACGTGTGGGACGCCGCCGACGGACCGGTGCTCGACGCCCTGCTCCCGGCGATGCAGCGGCTCGCCGTGCAGGTGGAACCGGTCGAGATGGCGCGTCTGGCGAACGACGGGCTCGAGACGTGGGCCGGCCACTTCCGCACCCTCCAGGCCCGGGAGGCCTGGACGCTCCACCGAGCGTGGCTCGAAGCGGTCAACCCGACCCTCTCGCTCGACGTGAAGCAGCGCTTCGACGACGCCGCGCTCGTCACCGACACGGAGGTGGCAGGGGCCCAGGCCCAGCGCGACCGGATCACGAGCCAGCTCACCGAGTTGCTGGGTGGCACGACGGTGCTCGCGGTGCCGACCACTCCCGAGATCGCCCCGTTGCTCGAGAGCACCGACGAGGAGTTCGCCGACTTCCGCCGGCGCACGCTCGCGCTCACCTGCATCGCCGGGCTGGCCGGGCTCCCCCAGGTGACGGTGCCGGTGGCCTCCCTGGCCGAGTACCCGGTGGGCCTGTCGCTCATCGGCGGACCCGGCACCGATCACCAGCTCCTGGCCCTGGCCGCGACGGTCACCCGCCCGGCCGACTGACGCCGAGCGCGTCGCGAGCCGTCAGCCGAGCTGGTCGGCGAGGAACGTCGTGGTGCGAGCCCATGCCTCAGCGGCGGCCGGCGGGTCGCTGAACTGCGGAGCCAGGTGGTTGTCGAACGCGTGGCCGGCGTCGTACCGGTGGAGCACGACGTCCTCGCGCCCGGCGAAGGCGGCCTCGATAGCATCGGGCTGCTCGTTCGGGATGAACGCATCGTCGTTGCCGAAGTGGAACAGCACCGGGCAGGAGACCTCGCCGGCGCCGCCGAGCGCGTCGGCGACGCCCGATCCGTAGTACGACACCGCCGCGTCGGGGTCCGACGCGACCGCGACGGCGAAGGCCAGCGTCCCGCCGAGGCAGAACCCGACCACGGCGGCGCCGCCGGTGACCTCGGTCAGGCCTCGGAGGTGGTCGAGGGCGAGGCCGGCATCGGTGACCCCGACCTCGAAGTCGAACCGGCCGACCCGCTCGAAGGCGATGCCCATCGCCTCGTCGGTCTGGCCGAGCGGGCTGTCGGGCTCGATGCGCCAGAACAGGTCCGGGGCGAGGACGACGTAGCCGAGCCCGGCCAACCGGTCGGCGACCGCGGTCAGATACTCGTTGACCCCGAAGATCTCCTGCAGCAACAGGATGCCGGGGCCCGATCCCGACTCGGGGAGGACGAGGTGCGCGGAGAACGAGCCGTCCGGGGTCGTGATCGACTCGGATCGCGTCTGGATCGCCATGGCGTCATCGTAGGACGTGCGCTCGGACCCGGGGTCGTGGTGGTTGCCGCTCGAGAACGGCTACGGCGACCGCCGGCCCGGGGGCCGGCAGCCGCCGAACCGCTCGGGTCCTTGAACTTCAGGGCTTCTTCTTGGTCTTGTCCGCCTTCGGCTTCTTCGTTTCCTTCTTCTTGTCCTGGCCCTTGGCCATGTTCGGCTCCTCGGTTCGTTCGGGGGGACTACCCCGCAGAACGTACCCGAGGCGCTCGCGAGCAACAGGCCAGCGACGCGCGTTCAGGACCAGTGACCTGCGCCGAGCGCGTTCGGGTCACGAGGCGGTGACGGTCTCGGCGTCCGAGGTGGTGGCGTCGACCGATTCGGCCAGCGCCTGCTCCGACACGTCGGTGGGCTCGACCCCGCGGAGGTACGCCGCGTGGAGGCCCTCGAGGAAGCGCTCGGCCGCCCGCACGACCTGGTTGGCCCGGATCGACGGGAAGATCTCGAACGCGTGCTGAGCGCCCTTGAGCTCGAGGTAGAGCACCGGCGCGTCCGACACCTCCCGGAGATCGGCGACGAAGTCCCGGGCACCCTCGACCGGAGCGAGCGTGTCCTTGTCGCCGTGGATGACGAGGAACGGCGGGGCGTCCGCGCGCACGTGGTCGAGCGGCGAGGCCTCGGCGAACTTCTCGGGCTCCTCGTCGAGCTTGGCCTTCAGGACGATGCGACCGAACAGCCGGTCGACGACGCTCTTCTGGAAGTAGCCCTTGCGGTTGGTGAAGTCGTACACGCCGTAGAAGGGCACGGCGGCCTGCAGCGAGGTGTCGGCGTCCTCGAAACCGGGCTGGTAGCGGGGGTCGTTCTGGGTGAGCGCCATCAGCGCCGTCAGGTGGCCGCCCGCCGAGCCGCCGGTGACGACGATGAAGTCGGGGTCGACGCCGTACTCGTCCGCGTGCTCACGGATGAAGGCGAGCGCCCGCTTGAGGTCGATCAGCATGTCGGGGAACGTGGCCTTCGGGCTCAGGCGGTAGTTGGCGTTGAACCCGACCCAGCCCTCCGACGCGAGGTGCTTCAACAAGGGGAGCCCCTGCTCGCGCTTGTCGCCGAGAACCCAGCCACCGCCGTGGATCTGCAGGATCGCGGGCCGCTTCTGCTCCGGCTCGGGCGGGTTCACGGGCTGGGTGATGTCGAGCTTGAGCGCCTTGGTGCCGACTGTCGCGTAGGTGACGCCCCGGGTGCGGCGGATCTTGTACTTGCGGGGGTCGTGGTCGCCGTCGGTGACGCTCTCGAACGCAGCCCGGATCTCGGCCCGAGCGCCGAGGCTGCGCCACACCAGTGCGGCGAGGCCCGCCCACGAGGCGATGTTGATGGCCAGGGCGACCTTGCCGGTGCGCGTGCGCAGGACACCGCGTCGGGCGAAGAACGCGGTGACCAGCACCTGCCACACGAGGTGCGCCCAGGCGAGCTCGATGGTGATCCACGAGGCGAAGAAGGACCACCCGAACAGCAGGGGGTTCCGCTTGACCGGGAGGTAGGCGTTCACCGTGTACGCCGCGCCGTTGATGCTGACCGCCAGAAAGACCCATTCCATGGGGACCAAGTGTGCCCGCCGGGCGCCGCGCGACCAACTTCCTCCCACCCGTTCGCGGGTGCAGACTGGGAGCGGGCATCCCGGCGACGAGGGGACGATGCGCAGATGGAACCGCTGTCGGGCATGGACTCGCTGTTCCTGTACCTCGAGACACCGGCGCAGCCGATGCACGTGACCCTGACGGCCGTGTTCGATCCGGCAGGAGTTCCGGGCGGCGTCGGCTTCGAGCAGGTCCACGACCACATCGCCCGGCGGGTGCACCTCGTCCCACCGCTCACCCGCCGGTTGGTGACGATGCCGTTGGGGCTCCACCACCCCATCTGGATCGACGACGCCGACTTCGACGTCGATCGCCACGTGCGGCGCGTCGCACTGGCCGCACCGGGCGACGACACGCAGCTCGCGGCCATCACGGCGCAGATCGCGGCCGCACCGCTCGACCGGTCGCGCCCGCTCTGGGAGATGTGGGTGGTCGAGGGGCTCGCCGACGGCCGGTTCGCGCTGGTCGCGAAGCTCCACCACGCCACCCTCGACGGCATCGCCGGCGTGGAGCAGATGATCGCCTTCTTCGACATCGAACCGACGGTCGAGCACGGTCCCCCGCCGCCACGACCTCCGAGCGAGGACCCTCCATCGGACCTCGAACTGGTGACCTACGCCGCGGTCTCGCGGGTGCGGTCGTTGCTCGGCGCGCTCCCCCTCGCCGCCCGGACCCTCGGCAGCGTCCGTTCGGTCCGGACCGCACGGGCCGAGCCGCACCGCGAGGCCGGTGGCACCCCGCTCGTCACGCCCCGGACCCCGCTCAACGACGCGCTCACCACGTCCCGCCGGGTCGCGTTCTCCCGCCTGCCGCTCGACGACATCAAGAAGGTCAAGGCGGTCGTGCCCGGGGCGACGGTCAACGACGTCATCCTGGCCGTGTGTGCGGGCGCGCTGCGGCACTACCTCGACGAGCGCGGTGACCTGCCCGCCGAACCCCTCGTGGCCGCGTGCCCGGTCGACGTGCGCACCGACGATCAGCGGGGGCGCACCGGCAACCGCGTCTCGGCGATGTTCACCCGCCTGCCGACCGACATCGCCGATCCGGTCGAGCGCCTGCGAGCCGCCCACCGCGCCGCGAGCGCCGCCAAGGACGAGCACGCCCGGTTCGATGCCGACGCGCTCCAGCAATGGGCCGAGCTCGTCGACCCCAACCTCTCGGCCTGGATGTTCGACCTCTACTCGCGCACCAGCAGCGCGAGCCGCCACCGGCCGCCGGTGAACCTCGTGGTGTCGAACCTGCCCGGGCCCGCGTTCCCGCTCTACCTCGCCGGTGCCGAACTGGTGCGCGCGTACCCGCTCGGCCAGATCATCGAGGGTGTCGGCCTCAACATCACGGTCATGAGCTACCGCAGCGGCGTCGATCTGGGGTTCCTCGCGGCGGGCGACCTGGTGCCCGATGTCGCCCGGCTGGCGGCCGGGGTTCCGCGCGCCTTCGCGGACCTGGTGGACGCCGCCGCCACCTGACAGACCGTCAGAAATCCCGCCCGGGCGCTTGAAGGGCCGATCTGCACCGTGTTCTACTGGCCCCATGGCGTTCAACTGGGGGGACCTGTTCGAGCACGCCGTCGATGCCATCCCGGATCGCACGGCCCTGATCTGTGGCGATACGACGTTGTCGTATCGCGAGCTCGAGGAGCGGGTGAACCGGCTCGGGCACCACCTGATCGACGAGGGCATCGAGCCCGGCGACCACATCGGCATCTACGGCTATAACAGCCTCGAGTGGGTCGAGGCACTGTTGGCGATCCTCAAGGTGCGCGCCGTGCCGGTCAACGTCAACTACCGCTACGTCGAAGGGGAGCTGAAGTACCTCTTCGGCAACGCGGATCTCAAGGCGCTCTTCTACGACGAGGAGTTCGGGCCCCGCATCGCCGCGGTGAAGCAGAACCTGCCGCTGCTCAAGACGCTGGTGATGATCGAGGACGGATCCGGTGCCAGCCAGGATGGCCTCGAGGCCGCCCCGCTCTCGAAGGCGCTGGCCAACGGTTCGCCCGAGCGGGACTTCCCCGAGCGGTCGGGTGACGACCAGATCATCATCTACACCGGCGGCACCACCGGCATGCCCAAGGGCGTGATGTGGCGCAGCGAGGACATCTTCTTCGGCCTCGCCGGTGGCATCGATCCCTTCACCCGCGAACGGGTGGTGAGCGAGACCGAGCAGGCGGCCAAGGCCGCCGCCGCAGGCGGCCAGCTGCTCTTCATGATCGCCCCGCCGCTGATGCACGGCGCCGCCTTCATCGCCACCACGATGCAGCTCTTCCAGGGCAACGTCAGCGTGATCGTCCCCAAGTGGGACCCAGCCGAGGCGTGGCGGCTCATCGCGAAGCACAAGGTGAACTCGATCCTGATCGTCGGCGACGCGATGGGCCGGCCGCTCATCGAGGCGCTCGAGGAGCTCGAGGCCGCCGGCACCGAGCTCGACCTGTCGAGCTTCTTCAGCGTGAGCTCGAGCGCCGCCGTGTTCTCCCCCACCGTCAAGGACCGGTTCCTCGAGCGGTTCGAGAACCTGATCATCACCGACTCGATCGGCGCGACCGAGAGCGGCTTCAACGGCATCGTCACCGTCGGCAAGGGAAACACGGCCATGAGCGCCGGCGGTCCCACGGTGTCGCCGGGCCGCGACACCGTGGTTCTCGACGACGACCTCAACATCGTCGAACCGGGCTCCGAGGTGGTCGGCAAGATCGCGCGGGGTGGCAACATCCCGCTCGGCTACTACAAGGACCCGGTCAAGACGGCCGAGACCTGGGTGACCGCCAAGGACGGCAAGCGCTACGCCGTGCCCGGCGACTTCGCCATGGTGCTCGCCGACGGCAGCGTCACGCTCATGGGCCGCGGCTCGGTCAGCATCAACACCGGCGGCGAGAAGGTCTACCCCGAAGAGGTCGAGCAGGCCCTCAAGGCCCACCCGGCGGTCTTCGACGTGGTGGTCATCGGCGTTCCCGACGAGCGGTGGGGTCAGCGGGTCGCCGCTGTCGTCCAGGCCCGTGCCGGCGAGACGCCGTCGCTCGAGGAGCTCGATCAGCACTGCCGCTCCTTCGTCGCCGGCTACAAGGTGCCGCGTGAGCTGCACCTCGTCGACGAGGTCGTCCGGTCGCCGAGCGGCAAGCCCGACTACCGGTGGGCCAAGTCGATCGCCGAGGCCGGCACCACCACCAGCTGACACGAGCCCCTCGCCGTCCCCCGTGGCCGCCGGCCCCGGCACGCGGCGCCCGATCCAGGGAGAACCCATGGAGATCCGCGACACCTTCTACATCGACGGCAAGTGGGTCGATCCCACCGGTACCGAGACCCTCGATGTCGTCTCACCCGCGACGCAGGAGGTCATCGGCCGGGTTCCGGTGTCGACGACCGCAGACGTCGACCGCGCCGTGGCCGCGGCCCGCAGCGCGTTCGACGATGGCCCCTGGCCCACCACGCCGGCGGCCGAGCGCGCCGACCTGCTGGCCGCCATCTCCGCCGAGCTCACCGTCCGCATGGACGAGCTCGCCACGCTGATCTCGAACGAGAACGGCTGCCCGTACAGCTTCTCGATCATGGGCCAGGTCTACGCCGCCACCGCGGTGTTCGACTACTACGCCGGCCTCACCCGCGAGTTCCCCTTCGAGGAGATCCGCCAGGGCATGCTCGGACCCACCCTCGTCACCCGCGAGCCCGTCGGTGTCGCCGCCGGGATCATCCCGTGGAACGTGCCGCTGTTCATCACCGCGCTCAAGGTGGCTCCGGCGCTGGCGTCCGGGTCGACCATCGTGGTGAAGCCGGCGCCGGAGACCCCGCTCGACTCCTACATCCTCGCCGAGGTGCTCGAGAAGGTCGGCCTGCCCGACGGCGTGGTCAACATCGTCACCGCCGACCGCGTCGTGGGCGAGCACCTCGTGCGCCACCCCGACATCGACAAGGTCTCCTTCACCGGCTCCACCGTGGCCGGCCGGGCCATCGGCTCGATCTGTGGCGACCAGCTCAAGCGCGTCACCCTCGAGCTCGGCGGCAAGTCCGCCGCCATCATCTGCGACGACGTCGACCTCGACGCGGCGATGCCCCAGCTCCTGCCCGCCGCGCTGATGAACAACGGCCAGGCCTGCGTCGCACAGACCCGCATCCTCGCCCCCCGCTCGCGCTACGACGAGATACGCGACGCGCTCGCCGCTGCGGTCGGCGCCTACAAGGTCGGCGATCCGCTCGATCCCGAGACCGAGTGCGGCCCCCTCGTCGCCGAGCGCCAGCGCGAGCGGGTCGAGGGCTACATCGCCAAGGGCAAGGCCGAGGGTGCCACCCTGGTCGTCGGCGGCGGACGTCCGGTCGGCTTCGACCGCGGCTTCTACGTCGAGCCGACGCTCTTCGCCGATGTCGACAACTCGATGACGATCGCCCGCGAGGAGATCTTCGGGCCGGTGCTGTCGCTCATCCCCTACGACGACGACGCGGACGCAGTCGCCATCGCCAACGACTCCGACTACGGCCTGTCCGGCTCGGTCTGGTCGGGCGACGTGGGCCGGGCGGTCGACCTCGCCCGCCAGGTCCGCACCGGCACCTACCAGGTCAACATGCTGGCCATGGACTTCGGCTCGCCGTTCGGCGGCTTCAAGAGCTCGGGCCTCGGGCGCGAGCTCGGCCCCGAGGGTCTCGACGCCTACCTCGAGTCGAAGTCGATCGCCACCCCCGCCGGCACCGAGATCACGCTGCGCTGAGCCCACCCCCCGACTGGCCGGGCGATGTTCGGAGTCGGCCGGTAGCGTTGCGGGCGCGCGCCCCGGGGCGCGTCGTCCCGGGGGGGGTGTGAGCACTGACCACCAGCACCGCGCGCGCCCGCTGGCGGCGCACATCATCGGGATCGGACCACACGGGTCCGAGCGCGGCCCGCACCGGAACCGATCGGGCCGCCGCCGACCTCGACCGGACCTGCGCGTCCGACGACGGTGGGTCGCTCGTCTTCGGCTCCCGCACCCGGTGGGCCGGCTCCGGTGCGGCGGCGGTGGTCGGCGTCGCGGTCGTCCTCGGGTCCGCCTTCGTCCCCGCCGGGCCCGACTGGTACCTCGCCACGCTCGTCCTCGCCGCCGCGCCGTTCGCCACCGCGGGTCTGCTGCTGATCCGGCGGGTCATCCACGACGGCCCCCACGAGTACCGGCCGTTCTGGCAGTGGTGGTTCGCAGCAGCAGCCACCGCGTACGCCGCAGGCAGCGCCGCTCTGGTCGGGGTCGTCACCCACACCAGCGCGCCGCTCGCCCTCGCCGCGGTCCTCCTCGTCGCCGCGGTCCCCCTGTGGTGCTCGGCCTCGCTGCGCATGCTCCGGGCCCAGGCCGGTCGGCGGGCGGTCGCGGTC
>Ga0105048_10012944_pt1 | contig 13040 bp, 11 predicted proteins | sample MAT05_FD_78382 | JGI IMG/M metagenome (GOLD analysis project Ga0105048, IMG submission 78382) | Freshwater microbial communities from Lake Fryxell liftoff mats and glacier meltwater in Antarctica - MAT-05 | ecosystem: Environmental > Aquatic > Freshwater > Ice > Liftoff microbial mat | place...
AACCCGCTCGAACCGCTCGAACCGCTCGAACGCGACGGCGACGGTCGTCTGCTACTCGGCTACGCCGCGATCGATTGGAACGTTCGCCCGATCGATCCGCTCGCCGCCCCCGACGGCCTCAAGAGACTCGCTACCTGGGGGATCCAGATCACGAGCGTGCTCGCGTTGATCGAGTCGACGATCCCCAGCGCGCACGCCGGCTGATTGGGCCTGATCCACGTGACCCGTCCGCGCCAAAGGCAGCGGCCGCCCTGAAGATGCCGCCCATGTTGTCGTGATTGCCGATGGGTTCAAGTCGACGTCGATCAGCAGGTCCGCATCGGATTCATTCCAACCACCATGAACTCGGACCTCCGACACTTTCCACGGTGCGACGTCCGCGACCTCGTCCACCTGGCAGGAGAGCTGATCGTAAGCCTGTGGCTGCGCATGCCCGGCGACGAAAAGCTTCCGCTCGCCGGAATCGTGCGGCGCTGCCGTGGCCAGGCGCGCTACCGGTTCGAGACGCTGCACACGCTATGCGAGGCACTCGCGAACGCCGGTGGTCGTTGCTACGCGCGGCGCGATCCACGGTGCTGGCGCCACATCGAGCACGGGATGGGCACGTGATGCCTTCGATCGATCCATCGCGCAGAATCCGCGTCTCGTTGCAGCGATGCTCCTGCGGCGCGAAGCCGATCGACTCGCTCTGGCGGTACGAGCCGTCGTCGGCGTGCAGCCCGCCATCGAGCTATTGGTGCCAGACCACCTTCCCGAGCTGCGCCCTGTCCTCGCGAGCGGCAACGTCGATGCCGCGATCTCGCTGTTGTCTGAGCTCCGACACGCCGGCGACTCTGTCGCGCGTCTCCTCCTCGCCGCGTGCCTCGACTTCGCTCACCGCTTTACCGCGGCCGCCGAGCTCTACGCGCAGACCGCCGCGGACCACCCCGAGCACCGCCACGTCGCACTCCTCGGTCGCGCCCGTCTGCTCGCCGAGCTCGGCGATCCCGACGGTGCCCTCGATCTCCTCGACGGGCTGCGCACCGAACGCCCCGACGATCTCGACATCGTCGAGGGCCGCCATCAACATGGGGTCCTCGATCGCCTCGGGCGCGCGGAGGAATCGCAGGCGGAGTTCCGCCGTTACGTGGCGCTCGACGAGGGCTCCCTACGGCACGCGGGCTGGATCCGCCGTCAGCGCTGAGCTCTGCGGCAGATCACCGCCGAACCCCACTGAAGGGTCCCTCCTGGCGATCCGGCAACTACACCGTAAGCACCGATTTCGGAGGGAGGGCTGATGCCCGTGGGGCGCCACCTGGCGGCGGACACCCAGAGCCGGACGGCGGTGCGCCACATCGCGAACCGGACAAGCTCCGTCGTTGTCTGGGCGTTGCTTCAGCTGTGCAACCTCGAGCCTACCTGACCGAGCCGTCCCAGGGCAGTCCTGACGCGCATGGTTGGACATCAGGTTCCCCAGGATAAAATATCGGCGAAATTATGTTGACCGGTCGGACCACGCGAGGTAGACATTGTAGATGGTGGGAGCACGGCGTTCAGGCGACCTGGGTTCGAAGGCGCATGGAACGTCGGGTTCGAAGGCGCATGGAGCGTCGGGTTCGAAGGCGCGTGGAGCGTCGGGTTCGAAGGCGCGTGCAGAGCTGCGTTCGAAGGCGGGTGGCGATCTGCGATCGAAGGCGCGTGTCCGGCGCCGGCGGCCGCTGAAGCGCCACGTTCAGCTCGATCTGCTTGCGAAGCCGAAGCGCCGGCGCCGGCCGGGTTCGCGTCCCGTGGGGCGGCCGCCGAAGGGCGCGCGAGCGGGCTCACCGCACAAGGCACGGCCGACGCTCTCGGCGCGCCATCCGGTGCATGTCGTTCTGCGCGTTGTGGCCGAGCTTGGCCGGCTGCGCAAGCGGGGCGTGTGGAAGGCGATGCGGTGGGCGACGCTCTGCGCGGCGAAGCGCGAGGACTTCCGGATCATTCACGCGAGCCTTCAGAACAACCACATTCATCTGCTCGTCGAGGCGAACAACCAGGTCGCGCTGTCGCGAGGGATGCAGGGTTTTCAGATCTCTGCGGCGAAGCTGATCAACGCGGCGGTGAGCGTGAAGCGAGCGGTGCGGCGGCGGGGGCAGGTGTTCGCGGACCGGTTTCACGAGGAGATCATCACCACGCCGCGGCAGGCGCGGAATGCGCTTTCGTACGTGCTCAACAACTGGCGAAAGCACCGCGAAGATCGGGATGGGATCGCGCGGTCGTGGCTTGTGGATCCGTTCTCGAGCGGCGCGGGGTTCAGCGGGTGGAAGGAGCTCGCGGGGCGCGACGTGATGTGGAGGCTGCCCGAGACGTACGAGGGATTGATCGTCTGGTTCCCGAGGACGTGGCTGTTGAGCGAGGGCTGGCGGCGGCACGGGTTGATCGGTTGCACCGAGGTTCCGAGTGCGGCGACCAAGGTGCGAGTTGCGGCGACCGCCCTGAGATAGGACTGGCGTCTTCTGGCGTCGTGGCCAGCGGCGCGCAATTCCCGACGTCGGACGGGGCTGATGCTCGTGGGGGGAGGGCGCGACCTGGAACGACCTCGTCGGCGCGGACAGGTAGGTCTGGTGAGGTGACGGTTGGTTGTTGTGCGGGTCAGTCCCAGCGGATCTGATCGAAGTCCGCCCGCAGGCGTGCGCCCTTTGTTAGGATCGAGGGCGGCGATCCAGTCGATACGACCGCGGAGGTGGGCACGGAAGTCGGCGTGTGCCTCGCGGTTCTGTGTCGAGGGACCAAAGCGTTTGCAGTCGTGGAGGGTGGCGCGCAGGCGCTCGACCTCGGCGCGCGGGGGCCGAGAGCTTGTCGTTCACGACGATGCCGGTGATGCGCTGGCGGCCGGCGGAGGTCATCACGCGGGTCTTGCGGAAGTTGAGAGCGAAGCCCTCATAGTGGCGGCAGCGGGGAGTGCGCACCCCGAAGTTCCGGAGATCTGCGAGTGCCTCGAGGGCAGCGAGGTCGATGCTCAGGTAGGCGGCGAGCTCACGCGACGCGCAAGCGGAGGGACACGCCAGGGCGACTCGGTCATCTCCGGCGGAGGAAGGGCGTAGCCGAGGATGGGTAGGCGTTCGCGCGCGAAGTCGCCGAACGAGCGCATGGAGTAGATCCAGCCGGCGAGCTCGTGGAGGTCACGCGACGGTGGAGTGGCGAAGCGAGTCCGAATCGCCCGCGTCAGCGTTCGCATGGACGGGCGGTCGGTACCGAACGCCACGCGCAGTCGCTCGAGCATCGGTGTGGCCTCCCACGGCCCGTCGAGCAAGGCCGCAGCGAGCGCACGGGCGAGTACGTCGGTCGGAGTCATGAGTGTGCGACGGCGTCATCAACCGGTCTCGTCGTGCCCGGGCAACACTGCGCATGGCGCAGGGCCGGCCCGTGCGTTGCCATGTCTGTCTGAACGATCATCTCCGCGGTAACCGCGGAGAGGTGGTCGACTATCTCGCGACAGCTACCACCTGCTTGATGACGTCGCCGCACGGCACGACGATACCGTGAGTCTCACGAGCGAGCGCAGAGCGGCTGGCGTTCGCGCGGTGAGCGTCAGAACGACCAGCCCGCGTTGAGGTTCACGATCGGCAGGACCTTGATGACGTTGTCGCCCTCGCGCTCCTCGACGAGAGCGGCGGCGAGGCCGAGCTGTGCAACGAGCGAGAAGCCCGTGCGGTGGATGTACTTGTAGCCGACGAGGGGGCCGACGGCGGCGCTAGTGCCGGTGAGCTCGTTAGTGTCATCCGAATCGCTCGAGTGGACGTAGGTCGCCTCGATGCCGACGTGGAGCGCGCGGAACGTGGGCTTGAAGTAGTAGTTGGCCTGAGCACCGACTTCCTGCGCGAAGTGAGTGTCGGTCTTCGAGTCGAGGATCTTGCCGATGCCGAGGATCAGAGCGCCGCTTATGCGATCGGTGATGAGGAGCTCGCCCGTGATCTCGCCGAACGGGATCAGGGCGTGGAAGGGCGAGGCGGTCAGGGTGATGGTGCGCGGGATGGTCGCGGCCACGACTTCGACCTCGACGATGGGAGGCGGCAGGTTGTCGGGCTCGTCGACATCCATGGGGAGCTCGCGGGCGTGGACGGTGCCGGCGAGGCAGCAGAGGATCGCGAGCAGGCGGGCCATGAGGTCAGGGTGCCGTGGTCCGCGGTCGGGCGGAAGTTCTTGTCGGGATCACGAGATCGACCAGCACCGGCAGGTGGTCCGAGCCGACGTCGCGCTCGATGCGGCGGGCGGTGACTCCGATCGAGCAGGAGTGGAGGAGGTGATCGATCGGGATCCGGAGGAGCCACGGGCTCGCGGGGAACGAGGCCTGGAGACCGAAGCCGTCGCGGCTGTCGCACAGGTTGCTGCCTGCGAGGAGGCGGCGGAACGGGCGCGACCACGGGGTCGAGTTGAAGTCGCCCATCACGAGCACGTTGGACTCGTTGCGTGTGCGGCGCGCGACCGCGTCGAGCTGGGCCTCGAGGACCGAGGACGAATGACTGTTCATCGGCGGTACTGGATGCGTCACGACGACGGTGAGCGATGTCTGCTCGACCGAGACCTTCGCCACGATCGTCGGAACGTTGCTGCCGACCTTCTCCGCGTCCCCGGTGACGGTGCCGCGCGCGTAGAGCGCGACGCCAAAGTTGTCGTCGCGCGGATGCTCGATGCGGCCCATGTATGCGGTGAGGGAGGGCGCGAGCGCATCGAGCCAGCGCTGGTCGACCTCGACGAGCCCGATCAGGTCGGGGTGCGTGTCGTCGATCAAGCGGCGGACGGCGCCGAAGTCCGACGAGCTGGTGTGCACGTTGAGCAGGAGGACGCGGAGTGGGGTGCCTTCGGCCGGCACGCTTGCCCGCGGCGCATCGGGCAGGAGGACGCAGACGTTCATGAGAGTCGCGAGCGCACCAGCGTCGAAGTAGCCGCGGAGCTGGAGCGCGAAGGCGGCGGCGGTCGCGAGGAGACCGATGGCGAGGTAGTGCACGCGGAAGTGATCGAAGAGCTCGAGGGGCCAGACCGGGATCTGGGCGGCGAGGGCAGCCACGAAGGCGCCGACGATGACCAGCGCCGTGACCGCCCGGGCGAACCGCACCATCAAGAGCGTAGCGCCGTCCCGGTTCGATGCCATGCTTGGCTCATGGCGGGTCCCTGGAGAGCGCGGATCGTCAACGGCGGGTTGCTCGTACTCGCGGGCATCGTGATGTTCGATGTGCCGGCCGCGTACTCGATCGTGCGCGGTGCGCCCGGGTGGTTGGCACTCGCGGTCGGGCTCGTCGTGTTTCCGGTGCTGCCGGTGACGTGGCACCTGGTGAGAGAGCGCGCGCGGCGCGGCAAGCTGGCTGAGGCGGCAACGTCGAAGAAGCCGGCGAAGCCGAGCAAGACGACGGGATGGGAGCGGTTCGCGTTCCGGCTGATCGTCGTGGGTGTGCTGGTGCTCGGTGCGTTGATCGTTCTCGATCGGACGCGCGTGGGGCGGGCAGTGCGGCACAACCTGCTGTGGATGCTTCCGGAGACGGTGGAGCCGCTGGTTCCGGACTCCAAGCTGCTCGACCGCGTGCCCGCGACGGCGGAGGTGGTGATCTGGTTGCGCGATACCGAGGACGCGCACGCGATGGTGGCGAAGTTCTCGCCCACGACGGGGCGGAGCGAGGTCGTGATCGCGGCGACGCGAAAGGACGTGATGATCCTCGAGCGCGGAGACGCGCACCTGATCGAGCTGATCCAGCCGATGTATCAGGTGTTCGCTCGCGCGCCGACGGCGAAGCTGGTCACGCTCGACGGTGGTGTGCGGATGTGGTCGACGAGCGGGTGGCCCGCGATGCCGAGCCGCGCGAATCACTTGATCGAGCTGTTGGCGCGGGCGCCCGAGACGGCGTTTGTCGTCGGCGCGTCGCGTCCAGCGACGGAGAAGCGGTGGGAGGGCGTGACCGGCGCTGTCGGGTGGGTCAGCGTGGAGCGCGATGAGCTACACGCCGCGGGCGAGGTGACGTCGAAGACGCCGCTGGGCTCGATGGCGCTGATGGCGGAGGCCGAGCGGGCTCTCGCGAAGGGTCGGATGGAGTCGCCGGAGATGTTCGTGTGCGGGATGGTGACGGACGGATCGATCGCGTTCTCGACGAGCGGCGTGGTGTTCCGGGCGCGCGCGAAGATCGCCATCGACCAGATCCGACCGCTCTTCTCGTGTCTCCTTCACGAGAAGCGCTGAATGCAAAACACCCTCACCGCCGATGGTGAGGGTGGTGGGGCAAGCGCCGCGCGACGGTTTCAGTCGTTGTGGCCGGTCGACTCTTCCGAGTCATCCTCGCTCGTCGGTGCGCGCTTCTTCGTGCCCTCTTCCTCGAGGCCGAGGCGGCGGATCATCTTGTAGATCGACATGCGCTCGATTCCGGCGGCGCGGGCCGCGGCCGAGATGTTGTTGTCGTGCGCCTCGAGGAGAGCCTGGAGGTAGCGGCGGTCGAACTCATCGACGAGCTGCTGCTTCGCGGTCTTGAACGGGATGTCGATGTCGACATCGCCGAACGTGGTCTCCTTCTTCGGCGGAGCGTCGAGGCCACCAGTCGGGTGGTTCGGGAGGAGGACGGCGCGCTCGATGGCGTTGCGCAGCTCGCGGACGTTGCCCGGCCAGGTGTGGCGCTGCGCGCGAGACATGAAGTCCTCGGGGAGGCGCGGGTCGGTGTGCGTCGAGTGGAGCTGGCGGAGGAAGTGCTCGACGAGGAGCGGCAGATCTTCGCGGCGCTCGCGCAGGGCGGGGACCGCGAGCTTGGCGACCGAGAGCCGGTAGAACAGGTCGGAGCGGAACGTGCCGCGGTTGACCTCGGCCGCGAGGTCGCGGTTGGTCGCCGCGATGATGCGGACGTCGCACGCGATGACCTTGGTCGAGCCGATGCGGCGGATCTTGCGGGTCTCGACGGCGCGCAGCAGCTTGGACTGCACGTCGAGCGGCAGCTCGCCGATCTCGTCGAGGAACAGCGTGCCGCCGTGCGCGGCCTCGAAGACGCCGATGGTGGCCTTGCCGGCACCGGTGAAGGCGCCGTGCTCGTGACCGAAGATCTGATCCTCGAACAGCTGCTCGGGGATCGCGGAGCAGTCGAGCACCACGAACGGTCCGTCGCGGCGCGGCGAGCACTGGTGGATCGCGTCGGCGACGCCTTCCTTGCCAGCGCCGGTCTCGCCCTGGATCAGGACGGTCGCGTCGGACTGTGCGAAGCGGTTGATCAGATCGAACAGGTGGCGCATCGACGCGCTGCCGCCGATCAGGCCGTGGAGGCGCGACTCGTGCCAGAGGGGAACTTGAACGGCGTCGTCGAGCGGGTCGAACGTGATCGCGCTCTTGCCGATCTGGATCGTCGAGCCCGGAGCGATGAAGCCGTCGACGATGCGGACGCCCTTGACGTGCGTGCCGTTGGTCGAGCCGAGGTCGCGGATCCGGTAGCCGTCGGCCTGGAGCCGGAGCTCGCAGTGGAGGCCGGAGACCTTCGGATCGTTGAGGACGAGGTCAGCACCAGCGCGACCGATCATGATCGTGGGCTGTGCGAGCTCGATGATCTTGCCGGCATCGACGCCAGCAACAACTTCGAGACGGCAGCGCCGGACGTTGACGGTGCGCGGCAAGCCCTGGAACGATGTCACCCAGGTGGGGGTCTCGAGGTCTTGACCTGCGGGCACGTGATTCAGGAGGGAATTTACCACGCTCATCGCTTTGCTCCGGGGCTAGTAGGTTTGAGCTCGTTGGAAACGTTTGCTTCAGCGATCCGCACGGTGCCGGTAGAGGCAACGCGGATCTCGTCGGGACGAAGTTTGGAGTCGTCGATGTCGGCTTCGACCATCGTGTAGTTGACGGGCGGCTCGAGCTCGTCGGAGATGTAATTGACCGTCGCCCACACGGGGCCGAGGGCACCGTCGACCGTGAGCTCGACGCGCTGGTTCATCGCGATCTTCGTGCGGTGCTCGCGGGGAACAGCGAACTTGATCAGGAGATCGGAATCGTCGAACACGCGGGCGACCGGCATGCCCTTCGTCGCCATCATGCCTTCACGGATCTTGATCATCGTGATGACGCCGGTGACGGGAGCCTTGAGCTCGGTCTTGGTCAACATGACCTCGAGCTGCTGGCGGCTGTTCTTCGCCTGCGCGTAGCGACCCGACGCCGCACCGGTGGAGGCGCCCGCGGCGCGGTAGTCGGCAGTCGCGGAGCGGACGGCGTTCATCGGAGAAGCGCCCGCGCGCGCGAGGAGGCGTTCGTTCTTCGCCTTCTGCTTGAGCGCTTGGGCCTGGATGGCGGCAGCGCCAACCTCGCCTGCGAGTGCGCGCTCGGAGAACTTGGCGCCCTCGAGCTCGGACTTGAGCGCGCGGTCGTCGAGCTTCGCGATCGTGTCACCGGCGCGGACGCGCTGGCCCATGTTGACGGTCATCCGCTCGACCGGGGCATCGACCTCGGAGACGATGACCTTGGTCACGCGCGTCGTCACGACGCCGACGAACGCGGGACGAACAGGTGGGGCTTCGGGGGTCACCGGTGCACGTGCTTCGGTGGGGCTAGGCTCGACCGGCGTGGGTGTTGCGCCCTGACACGCCGCTAGCAGCACGATCGACAGGAATCTGGTCATAGGGCATCTCCGTGGTGGGCGTGTTCTGCGAGGCGTGGACGAGCTTGGTGTAGAGCCCGCCCTTGGCGAGGAGCTGATCGTGCGTGCCCTGCTCGACGATGCGACCCCTGTCCATCACGACGATCAGGTCGGCGTTGCGGACGGTCGACAGGCGGTGGGCGACCGTGATGCGCGTGCAGCGCTGGCGCTCGAGAGCCGCGATGACGCGCTTCTCGGTCGAGTTGTCGAGCGCGGAGGTCGCCTCGTCGAGGAGCATCAGCGCCGGGTTGCGGATGACGGCGCGGGCGATGGCGACGCGCTGGCGCTGACCACCTGATAGTGAGCCACCGCCGTCGGAGACGACCGTGTCGTAGGTCATCGGCATTTCGGTGATGTCGTCGTGGAGGCAGGCGACCTTGCACGCCGACTGGATGCGATCGAGCGGCGCGCCCGGCGCGGTGAGTGCGACGTTCTCTCGGAGGGTGCCGCCGAAGATGAACGGGTGCTGCGGCACGATGCCGATCTGCTGGCGCACCGCGCGGAGGTCCATGTCCTTGAGCGCGCGCGTGTCGTACGTGATCTCGCCGGAGACCGGCTGGTAGAGACCGGAGAGGAGGTTGAGCAGCGTCGACTTGCCAGAGCCCGAAGGGCCGACGAGCGCGACCGACATGCCCGGCGTGATGTCGAGCGTGACGTCCTGGACGACCAGCGGGGCCTGCTCGCCATACTTGAACGAGACGTTCTTGACCGAGACGTGGCCGCGGAGGCGGGGCGGCGTCTGCGCGACATCGCGGTCCTGCTCGAGCTTGGTCTGGAGGACGTCGTCGATGCGGTCCATGTGACCCTTGACGAGCTGCAGCTCGAGCGCGCTGTGGACGAGCTGCGAGAGCGGTCCGAACAGGCTCGATGCGAGCGAGTTCATCGCGAGCATCATTCCGATCATCATCTCGCCGCGCATGACGGCGGTCGCGCCGATGACGAGAATGAGCATCGGGCCCGCGGAGGCAATCGCGCCGCGGATGCCGTCGACCCACGCCGATGCGCGAGCGCGGCGCATCTTGATGTTGAGCTCGTCGGTGTAGAGGTTCGACCACTTCTCGACGCCCATGCGCTCGGCGCCGGCGCACTTGAGGGTCTCCATGCCGCCGAGCATCTGCACCATGTAGCTGTGCGCCTTCGCCTGCTTGTCGAGGTCGGCGGCGAGCAGGCGCTGGAACGTCGGGCGAGCGCAGAGAAACACCGCGGCCTCGGCGGCGCTCATCACGATGGTGATGAGGCCAAGCGTCGGGTTCACGTAGAAGATGATCGCGGCGTAGATCAGGACGAACACGCCGTCGATGAAGGCGGACATGCTCTTGCTCGTCACGACCTCGCGGACGGTGCCGTTCGAGTCGACGCGCATCATGAGATCGCCGGTCGAGCGCCGCTGGAAGAACGAGTACGGCAGCGACACCATGTGGTCGAGGAAGCCGAGCGTCATCTTCGTGTCGAGTGCGATGCGCAGGTGCAGCAAGAGATGCGTGCGCACGATCTCGGTGATCAGGTTGAACAGCGTCATGCCGCCGATCGCGGCGAGCAGCACGTAGAGCAGGTGGTAGTCGCTGCGCGGGACGACCGCGTCGATGATCATGCCGGTCGTCAGCGGCAGCACGAGCGCGACGAGGCGCAGCGCGAGCGACATCACGATGACACGCGAGAACAGGCCCTTCTCCGACATCAGCTCGTTCCAGTAGCGAACGAGGCGGCCCTTCTCGGCCTTGACCTTGGTGAACCGCTCGGTCGGGACGAGCTCGATCGCGACGCCCGTGAAGCACTTGCCGAACTGATCCATCGGCACGTCGCGAGGACCGGTCGCGGGATCGACGATCCGCACGCCGCCCTTCACGTTCTTCTCGAACACGACGAAGTGGTTGAACTCCCAGTGGAGGATCGTCGCGGTCTTCAGCAGCTTGATCTGCGAGACGTCGACCTTGATGCCGCGGCCCTGCATGCCGTAGCGCTCGGCCGTGTCGAGGATCGACTTGGCAGAGACGCCATCGCGGCCGATGCCCATCGCCTCGCGGACGTCGGCGAGCTTGGACTCGCGACCGTGGAACGCCATCACCATGCAGAGGGAGGCGGCGCCGCAGTCCGTCCACTCGAGCTGCTGGACGAAGGGCACCGCCTTCTTGCCTGCGAACCCGAGCTTCTTCAGCGCCGGGAAGGAAGCGACGATGTTCTTGTCGTTGGCCACGGCAGCTACTTGTTCAACTGTCGTGCCGTCGCCTCCGGGATATGGATACCGAGGGTTGCGCACCTAACCTCCGGGTGTCGCGTGCCCGAGTTGCGTTCCCAGGGTGACAACCTCGAGTCCCATCCCTCCCTGCGCGGCCGGCAGCCGGACAATCGGCCCCGAAAATGGGTCGCACCCCATGGCCGAAACGACAAACGGCCGGCTGTTGAGGCCGGCCGCGGAAAAGGGGGTCAGACCACCATTTCCAAATGTTTGGAAAAGGTGGTCTGACCCCAATTTCCAAATGTTTGGAAAAGGTGGTCTGACCCCAATTATCAGTCGGGCAGGTACTTCTCGAGCGCCGGTAGGAGCGAGACCAGGAACGGCTTCTCGGAGATCTTCACTTCCGTCTTGGTCAGCAGGCCGTGGTGGTAGTTGAGGATCGAGTGCTGGGTCTTGAAGGTGCGGCTCGGCAGGCGCGCCTTCACCAGGACGTAGGAGCCGAGGGGGAGCTTCATCGCGTCCGCGAGGGTTTGGCCGAGGGTCTTGGCGGCCTCGTTGGCGCCGAACGCCTCCGTACCGACGTATGAGATCTCGGCCTGCTCGCGTCCCTTCGTGTAGCCGAGGAGCTCGACCTGGATGACCTGGCCGACGCGCAGGCGAGGGCGGTCCTTGCTGGGAAGAAACGCGTAGATCTGCGGCTCAGCGCCAGGTTGGACGATGGTCGCGATCGGCTCGCCGGGCTGGAGCGGCTGACCGGCGCGGACGCGGATATCGGAGATCGTGCCGGCCTGGCTCGCACGGACGGTCTTCGCATTGACCCGCGCTTCGGCGAGCGTGAGCCGGTTGTGGCTCGCGTGGAGCTGCTTCTTGACCTGCTCGTCGGTGGCGTCGAACAGCATCTGCTGGAGGATCCCGTTGTGCTCGGTCTGCGCCGCGGTCAGCTCGTCGACCTCGGCCTGCGCCGAGAGCCGCACGACCGCGGTGCCGGCGTTGACCGACTGGCCCGGCTGCACGAGGACGGTGTCGACGGTGCCGCCCTGCTGCGCGCTGACCGTGACGCCCTCGATGTAGACGACTCCCGAACCGGTGCTGTAGGTCGGAACCGTGATGAAGATCGAGAACGTCGCCGCGAGCAGGAGCGCGCAGATCAGGAGCGGATACGACCGCTTCACCCAGCTCGGTGAGAGCTGGACGAGCGCACCCTCGTTGCCGCGCGTGCGGTGCGCCTCGAGGGCCTCGCCACGATAGAGCGAGCCCTTGTCGGCCTTCTGCTCGTGCTGCTTCTGCAGGTGCTGCACGGCGAGGTGATGGAGGATCGATGCGGACTCACGCGCGAGGCCGATCATCGCGATCGTCTCGACGGGGAGATATCCGGGATTGCGCGGGTTCCTCGTCAGGATGATGACGCCGACGGTCTCGCTCGTCGTGATGATCGGAATGATCGCCGTGTGCGACGCGACGAGTGCACGCCGCGCCTGCGCGCAGGCGATGATCGGCGTCGACTCTTTCGGGATCTCGTCGTCGGAGCCAAGGGTCCACAGGCCGTCCTGGCCCGGATAGACGATCGAGACCGAGAGCGACGACGTGAGCTCGATCAACGCATCGCGGATGACGCGATCCGCGGTCTGCAGATCGGCCTGCAGCGCGAGCCGGCGGACCCAGCTATAGATCGACGGGCCAAGCTCGGGCGGCAGCGTGACGAGCATCGGATCGATCATGCCGGGCATGTCGGGCGCGAGCGCGGGCGCGTGGGCGGCAGCGGCGGCGGAGGCGGCAGCGCGGGACGCAACCTCGGCGCCGGCGGCCTGCGAGGCGACGGGCGTCTGGTCGACGACGGGCGCCTGGTCGACGACGGATTTCGACGAACCGCGCGCGAGCTTGGGCTCGCTCGTACGCTCGGCCTTGGGCTCGCTCTTCGAGCGCGAGGCTGACTGCGACGAGGATGCGGATGACGACGCCGGCGCCGACCGCGACCTGGCCTCTGCAACCGGTGCGTGTGCGGGTGCGGGTGCCTGCGCGCGCGCAGGGGCGGGTGCAGGCACAGGCGCGGGCGCTGCCTCGACGGTGGACTTGCGCTCGCGCGTCTTCGACGAGGAATGCGCGCTGCGAGCAGCGTCGGTCGCGATCTTCTGCGAGCTGCGGCGCGCGGCGGCGACGTCCGCTGGGTGAGGTGCATCGGCGACGGGCTTGACGCGCACGTCTGCCGTACCGCGTGCAGAACGGCTGCGCGGTAGTGCTGGAATCGCGGGCTGCATCGCGTG
>Ga0105048_10012947_pt1 | contig 13037 bp, 14 predicted proteins | sample MAT05_FD_78382 | JGI IMG/M metagenome (GOLD analysis project Ga0105048, IMG submission 78382) | Freshwater microbial communities from Lake Fryxell liftoff mats and glacier meltwater in Antarctica - MAT-05 | ecosystem: Environmental > Aquatic > Freshwater > Ice > Liftoff microbial mat | place...
AATAATATTGTTCCGCAATATTTTGCAACACAGCACTACGAGCCAAAGCCTGCCATAGCCACCATTAGCAATGCAATGGATGTAGGCAACCCCAGCAACTTTGTACGTATTCTGGAAATATTTGAACAGCAGTTTGAGAACCTGAAAAATGTGGTAAGTAGCGTAAGCATTAGCGACGACGAAACAAAAGCAGTATTAAAAGCAGTGTACGAGCAGCAAAACTATTTACTGGATACCCACGGAGCTGTGGCCTATGCTGCATTACAGCACTGGCTAGCCGATAATGAAGACGACAAGGGCATAATTTTAGAAACCGCCCATCCGGTAAAATTTTATGATGTGGTAGAGCCCATTATTGGTGAAAAAGTACCTATGCCGCAAAGTGTTGAAAACTTGCTGGATAAAGAAAAGAAAAGCGTGGTAATGGATGTGGATTATGAAAGTTTGAAAAGCATTTTGATGGGAGCCACGTAGTTTAAAAAATCTGGTTGTGGTTATAATGGCGGGCTTGTAATTTCTTAGTATTGCTAAAACAAGCATCCCAATAGGTTTTAATTAGTATTGAAAATAAATTTTTTATAATGAACACATTTATAAGTATCAATCCTTCCGAGATTAATACACTCACAAACTCGATAGAACAAGCTGAAATTGGTGAAAACCTTGTCACTTTTTCCATGGAAGATTTTATGGCTTATACACCTTCCAAATAATGCCTGTGAGAATTGTAGCCTTTACACAAAAAGGGTTTGAAGAATATAATGAATGGTTTGCAACCAATGCTTCAATTATTGACCGTATAAAAATTTTAAATCCGGGATATTAACAGAGATGCATTTAAAGGTTTGGGCAAACCTGAACCACTTAAAGGCAAGTGGTGAGATTATTGGAGCAGGCGAATTACAGATGAACACAGGCTGGTTTATAGATTTGTGATGAACAAATTTTAATTGCAAAATGTAACGGCCATTATTAAGCCTACAAGTCACTCAGAATCTGCACTTTTCTCTTGTCTCCACTTTTTACATTACTATACATATTTTGAGTTTAATGTCTGCCAACCAACTAGTGCCTGATTAAAGTCGGCCAACTTTTTATAAAAACATAACATCCTATTCCTGAAACCCCACTACTTTTATAGACTTTAATCTTTTCACTAAAAAATCCCTTATGGCCAGCAAACCATTGCATTTTGAAACCCTGCAAATACATGCGGGTTCACAACCCGACCCCGCAACCAATGCAAGGGCGGTGCCTATTTACCAAACTAGTTCTTACACTTTCAACAGTAGTGAACATGCGGCCAACCTATTTGGCCTGCGAGAATTTGGCAACATCTACACCCGCCTTATGAACCCCACCACCGATGTGTTTGAAAAACGCATTGCCGCCCTTGAAGGTGGCGTAGGTGCGGTGGCTACAGCTTCGGGCATGTCGGCGCAATTTTTGGCATTGCACAATCTGTTGCTGCCGGGAGACAATTTTGTTTCTTCATCATTTTTATATGGTGGCAGTTATAACCAGTTCAAAGTTTCATTTAAACGCATTGGCGTAGAAGTTCGTTTTGCCGAAGGCGACGATGCCAAAAGCATTGAGTCGAAAATAGACGATAAAACAAAAGCCATTTACCTGGAAACAATTGGAAACCCAGGCTTTAGCATACCTGATTTTGATGCTATTGCATCCATCGCCAAACAATACAATATTCCGCTGGTGGTGGACAATACTTTCGGCGCGGCTGGCTTTCTATTTAAGCCTTTTGAGCATGGTGCCAACGTGGTAGTAGAATCTGCTACCAAGTGGATTGGCGGCCATGGCACCAGCATCGGAGGGGTGGTGGTAGATGGGGGTAATTTTAATTGGGGCAACGGAAAATTTCCACAGTTTACTGAGCCTGACGAAGGTTACCATGGCATGAAATTCTGGGAAATCTTTGGCACCGATGGGCCATTTGGCAACATTGCCTACATCATCCGCCTGCGGGTAAGTGGTCTGCGCACCTGGGGTCCATCCATGGCGCCTTTTAATTCATTCCTTTTTATTCAGGGGTTGGAAACTTTGTCGCTACGGGTGGAGCGGACCGTACAAAATTCCCTGGCTCTAGCCGCCTGGCTCGAAGCCCATCCGCAAGTGGAATATGTAAATTACCCTGGGCTTGCCAGCAGCAAATACCACGAACTGGCCAAAAAATATTTAACCAACGGCTTCGGCGGCGTGCTGTCGTTTAAAATAAAAGGTGGCAAAGAAGCTGCCGACAATTTTGTAAATGGCCTGCAACTGGTAAGCCACCTGGCAAATGTGGGCGATGCCAAAACGCTCATCATCCACCCCGCCACTACCACACATGAACAATTAAGTGAAGCTGAACAAATCTCCGCTGGTGTAGAGCCGGGGCTGCTACGCATTTCCCTGGGCATTGAGCATATTGAGGATATTAAGGACGATTTGCAGCAGTCTTTTGAGAAGGTGGCAGGATAGTGATTATTTGTTTTTTATGACTACGAAGGGCGTATCCCCGGCGAAAACTTCCGTAACGCAACGGAGCAAGCGGCCGGGGTCGGGCTTTACACTCCAATTTTTTTTGGCCGAAAATCTACTTAATGCAACGGAGCAGTCAGGCCAAAAAAAGATTTCCGTTGCAATCCCTTACGCTTAGGTGTAACAGTTTGCCAAGAAACTCCATTTCTTAAAGAAATGGAGTTTCTATATACTATACGAACCTTCATTACCTCCCCCTACTTCTTCAACCCCGGATAATCGAACACCAGGTTACAGAAAACCTTTACACCATTGTACAGCATCGCATCGCTTACCATAAAATCGGGTGTATGGTGCGGCGGTGCTTTTGTGGCATCATTGCCTTTAGGCATGCCACCGTAGTACAGAAAAACGCTGGGAGCCTTTGTACCATAGTAAGAAAAGTCTTCGGCACCAGTTACCCAGGTTGTCTCCTTCACATTGCCAATACCCATTGATTTTTCGAGGCTGGGCAGTATTTGTTTTGTTAGTTCTGGCGTGTTATAAGTAACCAGGGTTTTGGTGTCAATATTTACTTCGGCGGTAGCGTTGCTGGCTTCGGCTATTTTGGTGGCGGTATGCCTTAAGCGGTCGTGTACATCTTTTTGCATCTTGCTGTCCAGGGTGCGGATAGTGCCGTGCATTTCAAGTTCTTCGGGGATAATGTTGTTGCGTACGCCTGAATTTATCTTACCAACTGTAATTACAACAGGTGCCTTGGTAAGGTCTTCCTGTCGGCTCACTATTTGTTGCAGGGCTTCTATAATGTTGGCACCTACCATAATGGGATCCACGCCAAGCCAGGGTTGCGAACCGTGGCTCTGCTTACCTTTTACTTTTATACTAAACCAATCGGCAGCCGCCATAAAAGCCCCGGGTTTGTAAAATAGTTTCCCTTCTTCTATCCAGCTTTCTATGTGCATCCCAAATACCACATCCACCTTGGGGTTTTCCATTACACCTTCTTTTACCATCAGTGCTGCACCACCTTCCTCATCGGCGGGTGGGCCTTCTTCGGCTGGCTGAAAAATAAATTTCACCGTGCCTGCAATGTCATTTTTCATAGCGGCCAACACCTCGGCTGTACCCATAAGCATACTCACATGTGTATCGTGGCCACAGGCGTGCATTACCGGAACCTGCTGGCCCAGGTAATCGGCCATTACATTCGATTTATACGGCAGACTGTTTCTTTCCATAACGGGCAGCGCATCCATATCGGCCCGCAGTGCAATCACCGGCCCTGGTTTACCGCCTTTTAAAATACCCACCACACCGGTTTTTGCCATGGTTTGTGTTTCTATTCCCAGTTTTTTAAGGTGTGCCAAAACGTATTGCTGTGTGTTGGTTTCGCGGTTGCTCAACTCGGGGTTTTGGTGCAGGTGGCGGCGCCACTCTACCAGTTTGGTTTGTATGGCCCGGGCTTTTGTGTCAACAGCTTTGGTGAGGTCTTGCGCTGGCAAAATGGAATGCGCCAGCAGACATACAGAAAACAGGAAAGAATAAATTTTCATGCAGTTGGTTATGGGAGAGGAAGTTAAAGGAATTAAATACATGAAGCCTTTCAGATAAAGCCCCATGGTAGAAATGCTTTTCAATGGAGCCCGTCCGAATGCCAGCCCGACAAAGTATTCTGGCGGAGTTATGTAGGCCAAACGTCGCCAATGTCGCTTAATAGTCTTAAAACGCTGGCATCCAAAATCAGACAATCAAAGGAATCGCTTTTCAGATATGCTCACCAGTTCCCCATTTGCTCCTCCACAATCCTTTCTGGTTTTTCAGCGTCTTTTGTTTTCCAGTCCTTATCGTATTTTACAAAAAAATAAAGCCAGATGGTGCGGCTAAGTTTCATTAAATAAGGCATCATGAGGATGAGGATGACAATGTTTACACCGAGCCATATAAACAGGCTGTTATCGTTTATGCTAATGCCAATGAGTACGTAATAAGCCACAAACGTGGCTACTGTAAGAGCCACTGTAAGGGCATAACTAACATAGCCGGTGCCGTAGTAAAAGCCCACTTCCAACTCATTATACTGGCCGCACAAAGGGCATTTTTGGTGCATGGCCATATTTTTGGTAACGCCAATATTGAGCTTATTTTTAAACATAGGGCCACGCCTGCACCTGGGGCAGCGCAGGCCAAACATGCTAAGAAAATAACTGGGCTTGCGGTCGCTGTATTTGGTTTTATCTATTGGCATCTGCTGGTGCATGGAGCGTTTTTAATATGGTAAAAGTATCGGCAATATTTAGCAACTCCCTTCTTTATTCTTTAGCTAATACTTATTTTGGCTTGCCCCAAATAAAAATTAGACTGCAAGATAATTGCGAACGATAAAATGCCAGTGATACACACCCTTCCGCAGGTAACCTGCAACTGGCCACCCGCAGAGTTTTAAGAAACCAATTGCAACACCACACTTATCTTGCAGCCTATTTATTATGTGGAGTATTTGTAAAAAAGAATTACGGCAATTTTTCAACAGCCTTACAGGTTACCTCGCCATTGGTGTGTTCTTATTACTAATGGGTTTGTTCCTGTTCATCTTCCCCACAACCAGCATCCTCGATTATGGCTTTGCTACTATGGACAAGTTTTTCGAACTGGCCCCCTGGATTTTGCTGTTGCTAATACCCGCCATTACTATGCGCAGTTTTAGCGAAGAGTTCAAAAGTGGCACCTGGGAACTGCTCAAAACCAAGCCCCTCAGTTTAGGTCAAATTATAGGCGGAAAATATTGGGCATCATTTATCGTAGCCATTCTGGCCTTGCTGCCGTCGTTGCTTTATGTATTTACCATTAATACACTTATTGTAAAAGGCAGCATAGACAGCGGCGGCATTGCTGGCAGTTATGTAGGGCTGCTCATGTTGGTGGCTGTTTTTACCTCCATCGGTATTTGCTGCAGTACCCTTACCAATAATGCTGTGGTGGGGTTTTTAATAAGCGCTGTGGCCTGTTTTATTTTTTACAATGGCTTCGAAGCCGTAAGCCAAATACCATCGTTTAAAGGCAATGCAGACTATTACATAGATCAGGCCGGCATCAGTAACCATTACAAAAGCATGAGCCGGGGATTGATTGAGGTAAAAGATGTGGTGTATTTTTTGGTGGTAACGGTTTTGTTTTTGCTCATTGCCGCAAGGCAGCTAATGAAAAAATGGTGATTTTTTTTTCTTTTGCCTGCCCCGCTTATTGTGGTGGTTCCTTAGCTTTTGTACTACTATGAAGCGACATTGGCGACGCTCCATTCATCAGCATAACCGCATTCAGCTTTTTATTTAATCTGTAAAACCCACTCTAATCCCGGTTCAGACAATATGAATAAAATACTTTCTTCCAAAATTTGGTGGCTCATACTCCCCGCCGCGGCCATTGGCATTTATGCTCTTGCCACTATGGCCAGCCCCCAGCTAGACCTTACCGCCGAAAAGCGGTACACCCTAAGCCAACCCACAAAAGACCTGCTAAAAAAACTAGATGACAAAGTAGAAATAACCGTTCTGCTCACAGGCGATAACCTGCCAGCCAGTTTTAAAAAATTACAAAACAGCACTGCTGGCTTTTTACAACGATGCCAAAGCTTTAGCAACAATAACCTCAACTACAGTTTTGTGGAGCCAGGCGTTTTTATAACCGACTCTATTAATTTTCCGTTAGACGATACCGCCAAAAGTGAGTTCTTAAAAGCTGCCGCAGTAAAGCAGAATGAAGTAACCAAAACCTCCACTAAAGCAGCATTCAGCTACCCGGTCGCCTTGGTAAAATACAAAGAACAATTTGCCACCGTTAATTTATTACAAGGCCAAAGCAACAAAGGCTTCCTTAATCCCGATGGCGGCGATGCACAGTTTGAGGTAATTAACAATGCCGAAGCTCTATTGGAGTACCAATTCAGCAATGCCATTTATTCGCTCACCCGCCCTACCCTTCCTATAGTGGCGTATGCCACCGGCCACGGCGAACCCATGGGCCCCGAAACCTACGACCTTAACAGCACCCTTGATGGTAAGTACCGGTTCTTTTTGTACAACCTTAAAAACCAGCCGGGTATCTCCGATTCCATCAAAGCACTTATAATAGCCAAGCCCACAGAAAAATTTAGTGATGATGATAAACTTAAAATAGACCAGTACATTATGCGTGGCGGCAAAGTGCTTTTTTTGCTGGATATAATTAACGCCGACCTCGACAGCCTCCGCAACAGCGGTACCGACTTAACCGCCTACGACCGTGGCCTTGACCTTGACGAATTGCTTTTTAAATATGGTGTGAGAATAAACCCCGATTTAGTGCAAGACCTGCAATGCGATGTGATGCCACAAACAGTAGGCATGGTGGGCGACAAGCCACAGATAGAATTATTGCAATGGCCTTACTTTCCACTGCTATACCCAACCAGCGACCACCCCATTATAAAAAATATGGATGCCGTGGTAATGCAGTTTCCGCAAAGCCTGGATACGGTAAAAAGCAATGGCATTAAAAAGACGGTTTTGTTATCAACCAGCAATACCAGCCGCATTACCGGCTCACCGGCCATTGTAACGGTAAATGTTTTAAAAGAACTGGAAAATCCATCAGCCTGGAAACTTAAAAACATTCCCTTGGCGGTATTGAGCGAAGGCAAATTTAAATCGCTGTATGCCAACCGCATAAGCCAGGCACAGATGGATACGATGAAATATTATGGCGCAGATTTTCTCGCCGAAAGTAAAACTGAAGGCAAAGTAATTATTACCGGCGATGGGGATTGGGTGCTTAATGCCGTAACAAAGCAAGGCCCGCTACCCATGGGTGCCAACCGCTACACCCAATACAATTTTGCAAATAAAGATTTTCTGCTCAACAGCCTCGATTACCTTACCGACGAAAGCGGCATACTACAAACCCGCAGCAAAGAATATGTGCTGCGGATGCTGGATCCTAAGCAATTAGAAACCAGCAAAACACAATGGCAATGGTTCAATATTGGGCTGCCGATTGTATTAGTGCTATTAGCTGGTGCCATATTTCAGTGGCGGCGGAAGCGGCGCTTTGTGAGATAATAGACGGAAAAAACTAAACCATCTTGATAGGTTGTGGAACTATATAACGAGCATAATTTTAAATGAACCGAGTAATTTTAGTAACAACTATTTTTCTATTGTTTACAAATATTTCTGTTGCACAAAGCTTCGATTTGGGAAGTTGGAACATTTTAAATTTAAAATACAACGTTGACGAAAAATGGAGTGTATTTGGAGAAGCCCAATTGCGTTCATTGAAATTTTATAACAACTTCCATTACTACGAATACAAGGGAGGAGTTAACTACAAGTTCCACAAAAATGCTATTGTCACTCTTGGGGTTGGTAGTTATCAAACCTTTAAAGAAGGTGGTAATTTCGTTTTACCCAAGAACAACGATGAATTTAGAATCTGGCCTCAAATAATTACTTTTCAATCGTTAGGAAAACTAAAAATAGAACAGCGATACCGGGCAGAATTTAGGTTTACAACTAATGGCTATCGCAATCGTTTTAGATACAGATTAGGTTTATCCTATCCATTTGGCAAAGAAAGAAACAGTTATAAACCTTACCAGGTCACTGTCAGTAACGAGCTGTTTTTTACGGATAAAGAACCATATTTTGAAAGAAACAGAATGCTGGTTGCTTTCAATTACAAACTTTCAAAATCGAAAACTTTACAAGTTGGTTATTTACATCAGTTCGATTACAAAATAAACGATGAAACCGGACGAGACTTTTTACAAATCGGCTTCTTCATTGAAGTATTCAAAAAGCAATCTAGAAATACAAATGTGGATATCGGCTTAAAAGATTATTAGGGTGCCTCTAAAAACCAGCTTTTCTTTGTTGGCCGCCCCTTTAAATCCCTTACAAAGGAGGGAAAATGGAAGGTTTTTAAAGGTGCCCATTAGTATTTTTCTATGAAACACGAGAACGAAAAAATTTGAAATTGGGTGCAAATGAAGTCCACTACCTAACCCTTGGTTTTATTGAGGTGTTGCCGAACTGAATGCCAATCAGCATCGGTAACTCCAGGCAGTATTTTTATTAATGGCACACTGCTTAAAAGCCCCGCCCGAAATCGCATTGTTTAATAATCAATCTTAATCGTTAATACATTTCGGTCAGGGGTTGTCGGTTTGTTGGTCAACGGTGGACACACGACGGTTGACAATAATTTCATTGGTAAATAAAAATTACATTCTTTATAATTGCTAAAACTTTCACCGCCATGGCAATTAATTTACAGAAAGGACAAAAGATAGACATCGGCCTAGCAAGCATTAGCGTAGGCCTGGGCTGGCACCCAAGAGAAGGAACCGGTGCGGCATTCGATTTGGATGCCTCCGCATTTATGCTGAACGACCAGCGCAGAATACCCAGCGAAGGCCATTTTATTTTCTTCAATAATGCCGATAGCCCAGATGGTGCTTTGCACCATACCGGCGACGACCCCACCGGTGGCAATAGCGCCGAAGGAGACGATGAAACAATTGTGGTGGACCTTAACAAAACCACCGACGATATAAAAGAACTGCTCTTTGTGGTCACCATTCACGATGCCATTGCCCGTAAGCAAAACTTTGGCCAGGTGCGCAATTCTTACATCCGCATTGTGGACAATGGAACCGGAACCGAAATAGCCAAGTACGAGTTGGACGAAGATTTTAGCGTAGAAACCGCCGTAGAATTTGGCCGCCTCTACAAACGCGAAGGCAAATGGAAATTTGAAGCCTCCGGCATTGGCTACAAAGAAGACCTTGGCTTTTTTGTGGACCGGTATTTTACAGGGCAGGTGATAAAGTAAGTTTGAGCGCCAAACAAGTGCGTTAGGGATTGCAGTGGAAATCTTTTTTTGGCCATGGCTTTCGGCCAAAAAAAATTGTAGCGGAAAGCCCGCCGGCCCTGGCTTTCTGGCCGGAACGCCCCAATAAAAAACCTAAAAAGCTCTTTGGAACCCTAAAATAAAACAACCCACAACCCCAAAATCCATAAACCGCTTAGCGGAGAAGGGCCTGGGATGAGGTTTTTTTCACAACTTAAAAACTATACAACATGGCAATCAATCTTCAAAAAGGTCAAACAATTGACCTTAGAAAAAACAGCGACGGCAGCGGATCTGAATACGATCTTTCGCAAGTTACCATCGGTTTGGGTTGGGATATCCGCAAGGCGAGTGGTGGCGGTGGTGGTTTTATGGGCAAATTATTTGGTGGCGGCAAAAAAGAAGAAGACTACGATTTGGATGCCATCGCATTTTTGCTGGATGCAAATGGCAAGGTGGCTAACCTGGGCCGCACCGTGCAGGCACAAGGTGGCCAAAGCGTGGGTCTTGTTGATAGCGACATTATTTTCTTCAACAACAAAAAGCACCCAAGCGGCCAAATATGGAGTACCGGCGATAACCGCACCGGCGCAGGCGAAGGCGATGATGAACAAATAATTGTTCGCCTTAACAGTTTGCCAACCCAGTACGAAAAAATCGTTTTCCTCGTAACCATATATCAGGGCCAGCAAAAGAAGCAGCATTTTGGTATGGTAGAAAATGCGTTTATACGTGCCGTAGATGCAAAAGGCAAAGAAATAGTCCGGTATAATATGAGCGGCGACGCCACCTACAATGGCATGAGTGGATTAATTTTTGCCGAAGTGTATCGTAAAAACGGTGAGTGGAAATTTCGTGCCCTCGGCGAACCAAAAATAGAAGACAGCTTTGTACCAATTTTGAAGCAGTACACGTAAGCTAATGTAGATAGGATAATTGAACAATATCACACGGAGAATTACCCAAGGCTTAAGCTTTAGGTTAGCATTGACGCCGATTGCTTGTAATGAAAATAAGAAGACAATAAAGCGTATTCACTAACCCAAGTCTTCAGCCTTGGGAAAACACGGCACACTATGCACAACGATAAAATCACCGGCATACAACATGTATCATTCGACTTTTGGATGACGCTGATACGGACACATCCTGAATTTAAAAGAGAAAGGGCAGCTTTATTCTGCCGTTTTTTTTCGGTGACAGATGTTGAAGCCACAGAAAAGGTGATCAGAAAAGTGGACTTGATGGCCAACCATATAAACGACCTCACCGGGGGCAATCTGCAACCGCTGGAACTATACCTGCTAGTACTACAGGAAGTACACCCCGATTGGAAAAGTATAAGCCTGCAAGATTTGGAAACCTTCTATACGGCTACCGGGAAACTATTTGGAGCGTACATGCCATTGCCGGTAGACGATACTGTGGAGCTGGCACTGAACATGCTTCTGGAGCGTGGCATTACGATGAATATTCTCAGCAATACCGGCTTCATTAAAGGGCATATACTGCGCAAATCTTTGGAGCAACTGGGCTGGACCAACTTTTTTTCGTTCACCGTTTTTTCGGATGAAACAGGCCATAGCAAACCGCACCATGCCATGTTCGAAAAAGTGTGGGAAGAGGTAAAAAAAAGAGGTGAACTTTTGAATAAACCAGATGTATTGCACTTGGGCGATAACCCTGTGGCCGATATAGAAGGTGCCAAAAAATTCGGATTTTCATCTGCACTTTTTTTGCCCGGAAAAGGAACATTTTATCAACAGCTATCAAAGGCCATAAATGCCAACGGCTAAAATTTAGCTGCCTGATAATGCAACCCTAACAGCATCCAACAGTACTTATTGCAGGCTATCTATTTTCTAAAAAAGAATAACCGTTCCATGCAACAAATCTTCTCCCTCCATAAAATTTATGCCACTAACGAAATACCTTTTTCTGAAGCAGCATACAGCCGTTTTAAATTTGGAGATGGCCTGGCAGCAGCACAATTTGGCCATTCGTTGGGGCTGGCATTTATACAGCAATACCATTACCAGTTACTTTCCATGCAGCAGCTTGTGGTGCTGGCTTCGCCCTTCTCCGGCATACCCACGGCTTCTTTTTACATGAAGAATGCCTTTGTAAAACAACTCAACCGCTTTTTGGCAGCAGCGCAAAAAACAGTGGTAGAAGAAGCGAAAATTTATCGTAACACCACGTACCGCATAGACTACGGCAACCTCTCTGCCGAAGAACGCATACAGCTTATTGGCAACGACAGTTTCTATACCGACAAGCATTTTTTAAAAAATAAATTCCTTGTTTTTATTGACGATATCCGCATTACCGGCAGCCACCAAAAAGTGATAGAAATGATGATGGAACAGCAGGAAATGAACAACCCGCATTGCTTTGTTTATTTTGCCGAACTGGCAAACCCATCCATACACCCAAGCATCGAAAATTATCTGAATTATTTTGAGGTAAAGTCGCCGGAGGATGTACGTTCATTTATCTTTAGCAACCACTTTTGTTTCAACACCCGGGTAGTAAAGTTTTTATTGTCTGCCGATGCCGGTGTATTCAGTAGCTTGCTGGAAGAGGCGCCTGGCGGCTTCGCCGAAAACCTTGCCGACTGGGCTATAAGCAATAGCTATCACAACATGGAAGAGTACCTGCAAAATTTCAATTTACTTTTAACCATTTTAAACCAACCTCAATTTTATGGCTATCAATCTTCAAAAGGGCCAACGAGAGAACCTCAACGCACCTAAGTTTACCATCGGCCTCGGCTGGGATACCAACGCTACCGTTACCGGCGGCGATTTCGACCTGGACGCCTCCGTTTTTCTACTGGGCGAAAACAAAAAACTGGTGGGTGATGATTACTTTGTTTTTTACAACAACCTTAAAAGCGGCGATGGCTGCGTGGAGCATACCGGCGATAACCTAACCGGCGATGGCGATGGCGACGACGAACAAATACTGGTAGATTTGAGCAAAGCCAATGCTGCAGTTAGCGAAATAACCGTAGTGGTTACAATCCACGAAGGTGAAGCCCGAAAGCAAAATTTTGGACAGGTTCGTAATGCCTTTATACGTGTGGTAGATGGCACAGGCACCGAGATTTTGAAGTACGAACTTGACGAAGATTTTAGCATAGAGACCGCCGTAGAGTTTGGCCGCATTTACAAAAAGGCCGACCAATGGAAATTTGAAGCTGTAGGCACAGGCATGAAAGGTGGGCTGGGCGATTATTTGAACCGGTATCAGTAGTAAAGCAATTAGCGAATTGCATATATCAAACGAGCTTATGGCAACAGAGGGGTTTAACGATATACTACTTTATACGACCGCTAATGGTGGTGTTAAAGTGGAAATCTATTTGCAAAATGAAACCATTTGGCTTACGCAACAAAAAATTGCAGACTTGTTTGGGGTTGACAGAACTTCAGTTGCAAAACATCTGCAAAATATTTACGAAAGCAAAGAATTGGTAGAAGAGGCAACCTGTGCAAAAATTGCACAAGTTCAAAAGGAAGGAAATAGAGATGTAAAAAGAGAAATTCTTTATTACAATCTTGATGCCATCATTTCAGTAGGTTATAGGGTCAACAGCACACAAGCCACACATTTTCGTATTTGGGCTACAGAGCGGTTGAAGGAATACATTATCAAGGGTTTTACTATGG
>Ga0105048_10012948_pt1 | contig 13037 bp, 18 predicted proteins | sample MAT05_FD_78382 | JGI IMG/M metagenome (GOLD analysis project Ga0105048, IMG submission 78382) | Freshwater microbial communities from Lake Fryxell liftoff mats and glacier meltwater in Antarctica - MAT-05 | ecosystem: Environmental > Aquatic > Freshwater > Ice > Liftoff microbial mat | place...
TGCGCGACATGCGTCAGGCAGCAGATCAGGCCGCTGTCCGCATTGTAACCGGCGATACCAAGGTCGTTCCCCACGGCAAAGTTGACAAGATTTTTATCAACACCTCCGGCATTGGCGTCATTGGTCATGACCTGCCTATCTCTGGATCCAATGCCCAGCCTGGCGATAAAATCATCATCAGCGGCACCATCGGTGATCATGGCATTGCTATTATGGCAAATCGTGAAGGTCTTAAACTGGACACAGAAATTCTCAGTGACTCGGCGCCTTTGAATAGTCTGGTTGATGCAATTATTGCTGAAGCTTTTAGCAACCTGCATGTACTGCGTGATCCAACACGCGGCGGCGTTGCAACTACCATCAAGGAAATTGCACAGCAGTCAGGGGTCAGCATCACCCTTTATGAAGAAAATATGCCTATCAAACCGGCTGTGCGCGGGGTTTGTTCCATACTGGGGCTTGACCCGCTATTTGTTGCCAATGAAGGCAAGCTGCTGGCTTTTATCGCTCCGGAAACTGCTGAACAGGTACTGAATGTTATCAGGCAGCATCCTGCAGGTCGAGACGCAGCCATTATCGGGGCTGTTACAGGAACAGAAGCAGGCAGAGTACAGATGGAAACCATTATCGGGGGCTTACGAGCAGTTGAAATGCTGGCGGGTGAGCAACTGCCAAGGATCTGCTAATGGCGAAGGATAAAACACCGGTGACACAGGCCGTGCGTATGTTGCGAGCTGAAAAAGCTGAATTTACCGTTCACCCTTATACTTATGAGGAAAAAGGCGGCACTGCTGTTTCTGCCAAAGAGTTGAATGTAGATGAACATTGCGTGATCAAAACACTGATCATGGAAGATGAGAGCAAAAAACCAATGATTGTCCTGATGTACGGCGACACGCAGGTTTCAACAAAAGAACTGGCACGCATCATTGGCGTCAAACAGATTACCCCCTGCACACCTGACACTGCCAACAGGCACTCGGGTTATTTGGTTGGAGGGACATCACCGTTTGGCACAAAGCGACAAATGACGGTTTATATGGAAGAAGGAATCACCGCACTGGAGAAAATTTATATCAATGGCGGCAAACGCGGCTATCTGGTCGGCATTAACCCGGCAGAGCTAATCAGGTTATTAAAGCCGATTCCGGTTCAAGTTGCCATTCAATAGGGAGGGTCAGTCATGTTACGTAAAGCGCAAATGAGCGATGTGAATCATATACACAAACTGCTGATAGAATATGCAAGCAAGGGGGACATGCTGTCACGTTCTCTGTCTGAACTGTACGAATCCTTGCGGGACTTTAACGTCTACGAAGAAGATGGCCAGCTAATAGGTGCTGCCGCCCTGCATATCCTCTGGAGTGATCTGGCAGAAGTTCGTTCAGTAGCGGTAGCGGAGGGTTACGGCCGAAAAGGCATTGGCGAAAAGCTGGTTCAGGCATGCATTGCAGAAGCGAGGGATCTAGGTCTTAAACGTGTATTTTGTCTGACTTACAAACCGGACTTTTTTGCAAAGCTGGGTTTCCGGCTGGTTGATAAATCCGAACTGCCACACAAGGTCTGGAGCGACTGTATCAAATGCGTCAAGTTTCCTGACTGTGATGAAAATGCCATGATTCTGGATCTTTGATTGAAAAACAGGTTAAAATTGAGGTTAAGATTTTTTCTAAACCTTAATCTCAATCTTAACCTGACTCTATATGTAATACATGAACCGATGATCCTCTTCCCGTTTGATTCCCATCTCCAGCCCTCTTTCACAAAGATTCTGAAGTGTCATTCCGCCAAAGTAATTATTGAGCAGTGTGCTGGCTTCCTCCCAGACTGACTGGGTTATGCAGTTCCCTTCATGTGGACACTCGTTCTTGCGCTTGGCTTTTTTGATCCCCACTCCGGCACAATCCACCAGCATAACATCATTTTCAGTTGCACAAAGAATCTCCAGCAGGGTGATCTGATCAGGTTTTTTCGCAAGACAATAGCCACCTTGAGGCCCGCGCTTGCTTTTTAGAATCCCGGCACGCTTCAGATTCTGAAAAATCTGTTCCAGATAACGCGGTGAAATCTGCTGCCGGCGTGAAATATCCTGAATCTGAGCCGGCATGGTTCCGCAGTTGTATGCGATATCAAACATTGCACGTAGTCCGTAACGACTTTTAGTTGTCAGTCTCATAAAATCTCCATCAAATAACTCGATAAAATTTGAGAAATGAACATATACTAAAAATGTCAAGATCACAAGAGTTCAGAAAAAATAAAAACTCTTAAATAACTGATAAATATATTATAAACATCACATTATCGCACGAGCTACCGTTATTACTATAATTTCATCTGCCCCACCCTTCTTAAGAACCTTGGAACACTCCTCCACTGTACTACCTGTTGTATACACATCATCCAGCAACAAAATTCTTTTTCCTTTAACACTCCCAGGCTTTTTTATGGCAAATGCGCCTTTAACATTATCTCTGCGCTGACTTGCAGCCAGATTAATTTGCGGCTCAGTCCAACGTGTCCGCAACATGGAACTACGCTCCATTGATATGCCCCACTCGCTGGCCAGCACTTCACCAATTAAAACAGCCTGATTGAAACCTCTGGTCCGCAATCTTCTGGAATGCAGCGGCACAGGGATAATAACGTCCGGCCGGTGTGTTGAAACAAACTCCGACAACACTTCAACCACGTACAGTGCCAGTGGGCGACGCAGATGAGTCTTAAACTCATATTTAAAATTATGAATCAGTTCACGCCCCGGCCCATCGTAGACAAACGCAGCACGTGCGGCATCAAATGCTGGCGACTCTTTGATGCACGATCCGCAGGGATGGTTTTGTCCAACACCATGAAAGGGAACAGCACAAACAGTACAATGGGGGGAAGAAATCAACTGGACCGTATCGCGACAGGAATTGCAGATATGAAGTCTGCCGGCCTCAGGAATAAATGACCGGCAGACATGGCAGTGGGGTGGAAAAACAAAATCTGAAAAAGCTCTGCCAAGAGTTTTCAGCATAAGCAGCTATATACGCAGATCAACATAAACGAAAAAAACACTCAAATCCGTAAGTCTCGGTTTTTTTGTCGATGACAGTCGTCACGAGGCAGATCCGGTCCAGTTCTTCATTCAAACTCATCACACTTCCTCCGTTAATTAAATCAATTTATTTCAAAACCTTCATTGATTTAATCACCACAGTTTCATCAGGCATGTTTTCAAATCCGGGAGAATAACCGGTTTTGACTCTTGCTATTCTGTCCACCACATCCATCCCCTCAATAACCTTTCCAAAAACAGCATATCCGTAACCTTGCATACTTGTGTCGCGGTTATTCAGAAAGCCATTATCTACAAGGTTGATAAAGAATTGAGCCGTAGCAGAATCAACAACACCGGTGCGAGCCATTGCCAGTGTTCCCCGCTGATTTTTGAGGCCATTAGTTCCCTCATTCTTGATCGGACCCTTGGTAGGTTTCTGCTGACGATCAGCAGTAAATCCGCCGCCCTGGATCATGAACTCACGCATCACACGATGAAAGATCGTACCATTGTAAAATCCACTATTAACATAGCCGAGAAAGTTACTGACACTGAGAGGTGCCTCTTTCTGAAATAATTCCAGCTTGACTGTTCCCTTATTGGTTTCCATGACAACAACCGGATTCTGTTTTGCAGCGGCAAAAGCCAAATTGACTGAAACCAGCAGCATGACAACGGTAACCAGCATCTTTTTAAACATGTTTAAACCTCTTTTCATCAAGTATTTGGTTGATACAAAGTTCAGATATACGCCAAGAAAGGGTTAAAATCAACACCGGCTTTCAGGTAAACAGACTGGAGATCCTGTTACTGCGGTAAAAGAATTTTGAATTTTGTCCCCTCACCTACACTGCTATGGACATCAACAGTTCCACCGTGAGCATTAACCAACTCTCTAACTATTGCCAGACCGATCCCTAACCCGCCATCTTTTCCCTTATAAAAACGTTCAAAAATATGAGGCAACTCTGTCTCTGAAATACCCACACCATTATCTGAAACAGTTATACAGACCATTTTATCGATTAATGCGGCAACTACTGTCGTACGCCCCCCAATCGGTATAGCCTTATGGGCGTTGGATATCAGGTTGATCAGAATCTGACTCAGCCGGTCCGGGTCAGCCTGCACCTTTAAATCATCAGCACAATCCAACAACAGTATGGCGTTCTTTTCCTGAAACAGTCGCTCAAAGCGGCCCACAATGGCAACCAGATGCGATTTAAGATTTATCACTTCATAGCGAAGGTTCAAAACCGCTGTTTCCGCCCTGGTCAGATCATCAACTGCATTCAGGATAGACGTCAACCGGGCGGCTTCGTCATGCATGGATTGCAGACCTTCACGATTCATGGGCAGAACGCCGTCTATCATCCCCTCCAGCTCACCGGAAATAATGGTTAAAGGAGTTCTCAACTCATGTGCCGCGCTGGAGACGAGCCTTCTACGCAACTTTTCCTGGGCTTCCAGGCTATCGGCCATTCGATTGAAATTGTTTGCCAGGCTGACCATTTCCAGCGGCCCATCTTCAGCGTTGACCCTTCTGGTCAGGTTTCCGAATGCAATTTCTGATGATGCTTCTGACAGTTCCTTTATGGGCCGCGTCAACCTGCGAGCAGCATAAATACCCAGAAGAAGAACCGAAGCGCCAAGGGCAATAACGGTGTAAAGCAGAAATTTATTTGACGCACTAATAAAAAAGGCTTCTCTGGCCGGGCGAATAAGCCTCACCTCAAGCCTGCCGATCTCTTCGCCCTTGAAGAAAAGCGGGTAGACAATATATTCAGTCGATTTAACGGAAGGTTCATAATCAGTAACATCAAGGACACGTGCTTTCATCTCTATGGGTAAAGCCTCTACAGTTGACAGCGTATCCCGCAAAAGCGTTCCGTTGGCATCAAGCACACGAACTTCCAGCCCCATCATCAAGGCCCAGACAATATCATGCCTTAAAGCATCCGGTGCCCAGACTTCGCGTGCACCGTAGTTTCCCTCAAGAATGGCAACTACGTGCTGAACCCTGTCCTGGGTTTCACCATCCATGTACCTGCCAAAATCTTTGATAATCAGGGTACGCAACAGAAAGGCGGCAGAAAGTGCCAGGATTGATACAAGAAGCAGCAGGGCCAGAATTCTGGTGCGCAGACTAGCGCGCATCGCGGTCACCGCAAAACAGATAGCCTACTCCGTAAACAGTTTTAATAAATTCCGGATGGTGACTGTCCAGCTCTATTTTCTGGCGGAGATTTTTAATGTGTGCATCAATACTGCGTTCATAACCTTCAAACTGATAACCAAGCGCTTTAGTTACCAGTTCATCACGGCTGTAGGTGCGTCCGACCGCTGAAGCCAGAGTAAAAAGCAGTTTAAATTCAGTTGGGGTTACATTGGCGGTCTGGCCATTCAGGGTTACTTCGTGGCGGCGGTTATTAAGAACAAGAACCCCCTGATTGAAACTCAGGCTGGCTTCGCCGGTCACAGCACCATCATAGCGTTTCAGCACAGCTTTCAGACGGTATACCAGTTCACGCGGACTGGCAGGTTTTACTACATAATCATCTGCGCCCAGGGCAAATCCGGTTATACGTTCTTCTTCCGATGATTTGGCGGTTAGCATGATAATCGGCATATCACCCAGAGCCTTCAAATCCTGACAAAGTTCTTCACCGCTGATATCAGGCAGACCAAGATCCAGAATAACAGCCAGTGGCAGCTCATTCTCGGCATGTGCCATCGCCTCATGTCCGCTGCTGGCGTGTATGATGCGAAAATCAGCCCCTTCCAGATAGGCTCTGACAATTCTGGCAATTTTAAGATCATCTTCAACTATCAGAACAGGTCGCTGCACAATAGCTCCGCATCAGACTACAGGATGGAACGGATTCTTCCGCTTCTTTTATGAATAATAACCTTATCCAGCAACTTACCATCCTTATCAAGGATATCGGCTTTAAAGAACCAAGTTCGTTCAACAACACGTTCAACAGAGATAGTCTCTTTGCTGGACTCCTTTATCCGCTTTACAGCGTCCTCAACAGTCAAAACCGGCTTGCAGGCGCCGTAGTTATCGGCCCGGTCACCGGAATAACAAGGTGGGCCGCCTTTAACACGTCCACCACCATGCTTGCCATAGCCGGGCCCTGGCTCACCTTCTCGGCCGAAACTGTGGCCATGATAAGAAGGCACCTCAGCAGGTGGCGACGGTCCCTCGGCTGCAAAAGCAACCGACTGAACAGCAATCGACAAAATTATTATCAAATATTTAAACATATCAACGGTACCGGATAATCTGGATCAACTAAAAATTAACCGGGGTCACCTGATGGCAACCCCGGCATCTCTAAACAATAATTATTTTGTTGCGGGTGCTGCTGCCGGATCAGACATCATCGGGCAATCCATAGTGCCGCCACCCATTCCATCTTTCATCATGTGGTGACCTTTCTGTCCTTTATGCCCTTTTGGTCCCATTGGCAGGCCAGCCTTTACTCGCGCATCCTTGATCTTTGTGCTCAACTCCGTAATTTCACCCTTCAGCTTGGTCATAACTGCCTGATCAGGAGTTTCCTTGACATACTCTTTCTGCATTTCAAACTGCTTGTTCATCAAATCCTGGCGCAGCGACATGGTATCACTCAAAAACTTTTTATGAGCGGCTGAATCCGGTGCACTCATCCCTTTAGCTGAACCACAGCCACATTCGGCTCCCTTACCGCCACCCATCGGCCCCATGGCCATTGCTGTCCCTGTTGCCATAACTACAACTGTCAATGCTGCAAGAATTTTTCTCATGATTTTGTTCTCCTTATTAGTGATTTACATGATGTCACCTTAACTCACAATCTGGAAGGTGACGTGAAGAAATTATGAACGATTGTGAAGAGTGAGGTCAAAAAGAAATCTTTTCTACTATCTTCCTCATCTGCACCCCATGCACCAGAGAAGCTCCACCGCGTATCGCGGTTACCACATGTAAGGCTTCGGTCATCTCCTCCAGATTGGAACCTTTTTCAAGGCATCCTTTGGTATAAGCATCAATACAGTAGGGGCACTGCACGGCATGAGCAACGGCCAAGGCGATCAGGGCTTTTTCCCGTTCAGTCAGCGCGCCCTCTGCAAACACTGCACCATAATAATCAAAAAACTTTTTTGACAGCTCGGGTGCATCCTTGCCGATCTCTCCGAATTTTGCCAGATCTGCCGGGTCATAATAGGTTTCCATCTTAATGTTTTCCCCCTTTATATTTGGAATACAGGACTGGAATTAAAGCGAATAGCCCTAACAAAGCAAATGAACCAAGCACCTGCGGCGAAACGATACCCTTGAGATCCGTAATCGTTGCCAGGCTGGCTCCGGCATTTACAATCACAAAACCACCTGGAATTATACCAATAACAGTGCCAAGTACGAATGTACGAAGCGGCAGACGTGTCATGGCGGCAGCCAGGTTTGTCAAAAAGAACGGGAACAACGGCACCAGCCTGAGAAACAGCAAATAACTGAGCCCACGCTCGTCAAGCTCACGATTGACACCCTCCAGCCTGTCGCCAAACCTTTTCTGCAGAAAATCCCGCATCAGGTAGCGTGCCACCAGAAAAGCAAGGGTGGCACCGATTGTGGCGGCAATATTGGCGTAGACAGTCCCCATGATTGAGCCGAAAATCGCCCCGGAAGCCATGGACATAATGGCCGCACCAGGCAGCGAAAATGCGGTCTGGATGATGTAGATTGCCATAAAACCGGCTACTGTTGCAATCTTGTTGGTTTGATAAAGATCCAGAAGTGTCTGGCGGTTGTTCTTCAGGGATTCAAGTGTTAGATAGCTTTTCAGATCAAAGTAGAAGAATAGTGAAATTGCAACTGCGGTGATAATCAGCAGAATTATTTTTTTATAGTTCATCCATCAACCTCTTTGCCATTTCAGCCAGGCAGCCAGTATTTTTTTTACGAATGGTGTAAGACGGGTTCGATTATAGGCATCAGCCAGTTTTTTGATAGCCTCGGCCTGGGTTGGATAAGGGTGAATGGTTTTTGCTATTGCCCCAAGGCCAAGGTTGTTTGTGATTGCAAGAGTAAACTCGCTGATCATCTCTCCGGCATGACGGGCAACGATGGTGGCACCCATAATCCTGTCTGTTTCCTTGGCCAGATGCACCCTGGCAAAGCCATTTGATTCGCCATCCAGCAGAGCGCGGTCCACATCGGACAGTGAAACGGTTAATGTTGTGGTCGCAATCCCCTGCTTTGCTGCGTCGCTTTCATACATACCCACATGGGCAATTTCCGGATCGGTATAGGTACACCAGGGAATTGTCAGTGCAGATGACTTCTGCTTACCCATAAACAGGGCATTTGTGATCAGAATACGGGCCTGGGCATCGGCTGTGTGGGTAAATTTGAAGCGTGAACAGATATCACCGGCTGCATAGACACGCGGATTGGAACTCTGAAGCGAATCATTGACAGTAACACCGCTGCTATCATAATCAATGCCCCCCTTTTCAAGCTCAAGACCATCCACATTAGGGGTACGACCGATACCAAGCAGAATGGCATCCACCCTTACTTCAAAAAAAGTTTCACCTCTTTGCAGTTTCAAGACTTTATCTTGACCCTGCAGTTCAACAGCCAGCAGCCTGGTGCCAAATTGAATATCAATACCTTCCGCAACAAAAGCAGCCTGCAGAATAGCCGAAGCATCACGATCCTCACGCCCCAGAATCTGCTGGCCACGTTCAATTATCGTCACCCGACTGCCGAAGCGGGCAAAGGTCTGTGCCAGCTCACAACCGATGGGTCCACTGCCGATCACAGCCAAACGTCGCGGCAGTTCGGTCAGCGAAAAAACTGTTTCGTTGGTAAGATAACCTGCTTCCGCCAAACCGGGTACATCTGGCATCGCAGCCCTGGCCCCGGTGCAGACCGCTGCCTTGCTGAAATAGAGCTTGCTGCCCCCGACCTGGATACAATCACTGGAAACAAAGCTGCCCTGCCCGATAAAGACATCCACACCCAGCTCGTCTCTGAAACGCCTGGCTGAATCGTGGTGACTGATGGAGCTGCGCAGCTTCCTCATCCGCTCCATGGCAACTGAAAAATTAAAGCTGATTGTTTCCCCGCCGTTAACTCCGAACTCTGAGCTGTTTCGAGCATAAAACAGTGCCCGCGAAGCACTGATGATTCCCTTGGACGGGACACAACCCACATTCAGGCAATCACCACCCATCAGGTGGCACTCGATCAGCGCAACCTTTGCACCCAGCCCGGCTGCACCGGCGGCGCAGATTAGTCCGGCCGTACCGGCTCCCACAACCACCAGATTATACTTGGCAACCGGCTGAGGATTTAGCCAACCTGACGGATGAACATTATCTGCCAGAGTTCTATTTTCAGGCGTATCGGGAAGTATCAGCAGTGGTTCGGTCATGGCGTTTTAACGAACTTCATGGCAGCTGAATTCATGCAATAACGCAAACCGGTCGGCTTGGGGCCGTCATCAAACACGTGTCCCAGATGGGATTCACAGCGGGGGCAGATCACCTCAGTCCGCTTCATAAAAAAGCTGTTATCAGAACGCGTGGCAACATTTTCCGGAGCGACCGGCTGCCAGAAACTTGGCCACCCTGTACCGGATTCATACTTATGTTCTGAGCTGTAAAGGTCATTATCGCAGGCAATACACTTGTAGACGCCTTTTTCATGGTTATTCCAGGTTGCGCCACTATAGGCCTTTTCAGTCCCTTTTTCACGGGCAACATGATATTGCTCCGGCGTCAATTGCTTGCGCCATTCCTCATTGTTCTTAACCACCTTTTCACTCATGATATATCCTTTCTTAGCCACGGAATAAAGTTTGACTGATGAAGCAGCGGTTACCTTGGAAGATGTTGTGGCATCAGCCGGTACCGGTGCATTGCCGCTGCTGCAGGCAATTACGGTTGTCAGCAACAAAAAAGACAGAACAAAAAATAACTTCTTCATAGTTCACCCCTCATATTATTTACCAGCCAGATTGCCCCACAACTCCTTCAACCGTTGATCACGCCCGCAACCATTTCGGTAATACTTATAACGGATCGGATTTTTCTTATAATATTTTTGGTGGTAATCCTCAGCCGGATAGAATTCACCCGCCTTACTTATCTCTGTTACAACAGGTTCTTTGAACGACTTGATTTTTTCAAGCGCCACCTTTGATTTTAGTGCCAGGCTTTTCTGTTCATCATTATGATAAAAAATTCCGCTACGGTACTGGTCGCCACTATCGCAAAACTGGCGATTGACAACAGTCGGATCAATGTTATGCCAGAATACATCCAGTAGTTTCTGATAGCTTACCTTGGAAGGATCGTAGACCACCTGAACCACCTCTGCGTGTCCGGTTCCACCGGCAGAAACTTCCTTGTAGTTGGGATTGAGCTTTTTCCCACCGGTATAACCGGATGTAACTGAAACCACACCGTCAAGCTTGTCGTAAGGCGGTTCCATGCACCAGAAACATCCGCCGGCAAAAGTTGCCTTTTCTTGTTTTGCGGCAGAAGCTAAATCTGGCAATACTAATGTCAGGATCAAAAAAAGGAATATAAATATTTTTGCCACGGGAGAACTCCTTTCGGTCTGAAGTCTTATTTTCAAGAAAATTATATCATGAGAATATCCCATAACAACAGGACTTTTTTTGTCCCATTACACCCAAATAAAAAGCCCCGCTTCCGTTACTTGGAAGCGAAGCTTTTAATTGCAAATACTAAAACAGATTATGCTTCAATCAGCTTTGCGGACTTAATGAAAACCGGCTCAACCGGTACATCACCATGGCCGTTTTTGTTCCCGGTCTTGACAACACGGATCTGATCAACCACATCCATACCGTCAATCACCTGACCGAAAACGCAATAGCCATAACGGTCAGGCTGCTTGCCGGCGTGATTGAGAAACAGGTTGTCAACGGTGTTGACGAAAAACTGGGAAGTAGCGGAATCGATAACAGCGGTACGAGCCATTGCCAATGTGCCGCGTGTATTGGAGAGACCATTGGCGGCCTCGTTTTTGATGGCAAATTTAGGTTTTTTCTGTTCCAGCACCTCACTCATACCGCCGCCCTGGACCATGAAGTCTTTGATAACACGGTGAAAGATCAAACCGTCATAGAAACCTTCCTTGACATAATTCAAGAAGTTTTTAACAGTGATAGGTGCTTTTTCCTTGAAAAGTTCTATCTTGATGTCTCCCATCGATGTTTCAATTAATACCTGCGGATTCTGCTCTGACATATAAAACCTCCTATGAATTTTCTGATAGTATAAATATGAATACAAATAACGTGTAAATTTATCACAGAGTTCTTAAAATCGAAACTTTTTTTGTGAACAGTCGAACAACAGCAGGAATCCGGTTTTAATGTCCTTGTTTTCACAATAAATGAACGGCATAATGTTTCAGACTTAAGACAGTTTTATCTGGAGATAGAATGGCTGAACAGGAAATTTGGACACCACTTAAAATACTGGCCTGGACCAAAGACTACCTGACCACTAAGGGCATTGAAAATGCCCGGCTAGAAGCGGAATGGATGCTCTGTGCTGCCACCGAACTTGATCGGGTTGGTCTGTATCTGAACTTTGACAGACCGCTGAATGACCAGGAACTGGCCATCTTTCGAAGCATGGTTTCCAGAAGGGCCAAACGCGAACCACTGCAGCATATTCTGGGTACTCAGGAATTTTTCGGAATGGACTTCGAAGTTTCAGCGGATGTGCTCATTCCCCGTTACGATACCGCAGTACTTGTCAATCAAGCACTGGCCCGCATGCCTGAAGCAGCCAGCGTACTTGATATCGGTACCGGCAGCGGCTGTATCGCTATTGCACTGGCCCGCAACCTGCCAAAAGCAAAAGTAACAGCGGTTGACATTTCAGCTGCAGCTTTGGCAGTTGCCGAACGCAATGCGGTGCGCAACTGTGTTAAAATCCGCTTTTTGCAGGGTTCTTTGCTGGAACCGGTCAAAGGACAGAGTTTTGACCTGATTGTATCCAATCCGCCCTACATCCCTACTGCAGATATAGACAAACTGGAGCCGGAAGTCCGTAGTGGCGACCCTTATGATGCACTGGATGGCGGGCCAGACGGACTTGATTTCTACCGCAAGCTGATCCCGGCAGCAGCCGGATTCCTGAACCCGGACGGGTGGCTGCTGGTTGAACTGGGTATTGGACAGGCCGCTGACGTTGCGGCGATTTTCCAGAACACCACCAGTTACGAATCCCCGATTATAGTAAATGACAATGCCCAGATAGAACGAGTTGTCGGGGCCAAAAAAAAGGAGACCATATGACCGTCGATGAAGCCAACAATATTAAACAGAATGCGGACCTGCTGGTCGAAGAAGCAGAAGTGCTGTCTGCAATAACACAAATGGGAAAAGATATCACAGCCCAGCTGAGCAAATCGAATCCCGTACTGTTAACCATCATGAACGGCGGAATGATCTTTGCCGGACAGCTGCTGACCAAGTTGCAGTTCCCCATGGAAGTTGGCTATATTCATGCCACACGCTATGGCCACGAAACCAGTGGGGCCGAGCTGAATTGGATTGTCAAACCACTGCAGGATTTACGCGGTAGAACCGTGCTGCTGCTTGATGATATTCTTGACGAAGGCATCACTCTGGCAGCAATTGCCGACTACTGCAAAAAACAGGGGGCTGAGAGAGTTTTGATGGCGGTCCTGATTGAAAAACTGCACCTGCGCAAAGTAGTTCCAGGCATGCGCGCCGACTTTTCAGCCCTTGAAGTTGGCGACCGTTTTCTATTTGGATATGGACTGGATTTCAGAGGCTACTGGAGAAATGCCTCTTCCATTTATGCTGTCAGAGGGCTGTAGAGAACTTGCAATAATAATCTTTAAAAAGCAGTTAACCGCCGATGAACGCCGATACACGCCGATAAATCAAAGGCATAATAAAAATATCAGCTTAACCAAAATGGTGAA
>Ga0105048_10012949_pt1 | contig 13036 bp, 7 predicted proteins | sample MAT05_FD_78382 | JGI IMG/M metagenome (GOLD analysis project Ga0105048, IMG submission 78382) | Freshwater microbial communities from Lake Fryxell liftoff mats and glacier meltwater in Antarctica - MAT-05 | ecosystem: Environmental > Aquatic > Freshwater > Ice > Liftoff microbial mat | place...
AGGTCCGCGGCGAGGAGCTGCGCGAGGTCGCCCGCCGCTATCACGCGACGCTCGAGCACCACGCCTACTGGAACGCGCCGCTGCCCTGGGCCCGTTTCCCGGTACGCCAGGACATCGCGGCGAAGTGGATCGCGCAGGGCGACCCCACCGACGTCGTCGTGCGGGCGATCGAGAAGTTCCGGCCGACGGTGCTGCTCACGTTCGACGCCGATCGCGGCTTCACCGGCCACCCCGAGCACCAGCTCGCCGCGCGCTTCGCGATGGCGGGCGCGGCCAAGGCCCGGTGGAAGGTGAAGAACGCCTACCAGATCCTCAACCACTTCTGGATCACGCGCATGGTCGGCACCTCCGATCCCAACCAGCCCACCGATGAGTTCGACACGCACGTCGAGTGCGGATCGGCAGGCCGGCCGTGCCTCGACGTCGCGCTGCGCATCACGAAGGCACACCACACGCAGGCCCGCGACATGGGGACGGTGCGGCTGCTGCGACCGCAGATGGGGACGTTCTGGTTGCGGAGAGTCGATCCGGCGGTCGAGGCGGTCGTGAGACCACCGACTCAGCCGGCGCCTTGATCACCCGGAGGTCTTGAAGACGAACGGATACCGCACGATGACGATGCCGCCGCCCTTGGGCTTCGGGAACTCCCAAGTGCGGATCTTCGAGGCGATGCAGCGCTCCACTTCCGGGTTCTGCATCGTGGACGTCTTCGCCTTCGAGTCCTTCACGAGGCCGTCGCCGCCGATGGTCCACTCCATGTCGATCTTGCCGAAGAGGCCCGGTGTGCGGACCAGCTCCTTCTCGTAGCAGTAGCGAATCTGGGCCTTGTGCGCCTCGATGACCTTGCGGATGAGCTCCTTGTCGAGCGAGCCCATGATCACCGGGTTGCCGGTCGTGATGTTGATGTCGCGATCGGCCTTCTTGCCGAGGTTGCCGACGCCCGTGCCGTAGCTGCCGTCACCGCCGCCGCCGCGGCCGCTGGTGCCGAGCGCGCCGACGCCGACCGAGTTCATCGAGAGGCCGCCGCCGCCGGGGCCCGCGCCGCGAGCGCCGAGGCCGCCGAGGCCCGAAGCGTCGCCGATCTGCGCGCCAGTCACGCCGCCGAGGGCGCCCTTGAGCTCACCGCCGAGGCCGCCGGTGCCGAACACCTGGCTGGCGCTGCGGTTGCCGTTCTCGAACAGCTTGGCGAGCGTGCTCTTCGCGATCTCCTTGTCGGTCGGGTCGATCGCCTTCACCGCGAGGCGGCCGTTCGTCTTGATCTTCTCGTCCTTCTTGCCCGCCTTGCCCTGGTCGCGCGCGGCCTTCGCCGCCACGTCGCCGGACTTGAGCTTCGCGAGGAAGCTCTCCTGCTTCTTCTTCTGCTCCGGCGTGAGCCGGAACTGAGCAAAGCGGTTCGGGTTCTTGAAGAGCTGATCCTCGAGCGACTCGCTGTTGAGCGGCGTCGCGAGCAGCGACGCGATCACCAGCGCGTGAAAGAACGCCACCAGGATGAACGTGTTCAACCAAGCGTAGTTCACCGTGTCCATGAACGCGACGGGCGGGAGCTTGTTCTTCCGCACGTAGCGCGCCTGCACCGTGAGCAGGCCGTGCTTCACGTAGAGCGTCTCTTCCGCGTTCAGCGAGTAAAGCCAGGTGTCGGGCAGCTCACCGCGCTCGGTGCGCCCGCCCGCGACGATCTCCTGCAGCGAGATGATCGTCCCATCGAGCTTCTCGACGTGGCCCGAGAACGACGAGTGCAGCGTGATCGCATACGACGCGCCGGTCTTCGAACGCGAGACCGCGATCGGGTAGCGCTGCGCGGGGAGGCCGCGCGACGGGACGTCGAGATCGCAGGTCTCGAGGCTCTTGAACGGGCCCCAGCCGATGATGTTCTCCTGATCGCCCATCGTGACGATCGGCTCGGTGGTCGCCGTGAGCGCCTTGAGCACCGAGTCGCCCCACACCAGCTTGAGCTCGAGGGCGCGCTCGTCCTCGGGCACGCCTTCGCTCGCGAGGTTGTTGGGCACGGTGCCCCACGCGCCCGCGGGCTGCTGTTGACCGGCGTACCAGCCGTTGGTCGGCGGGTACGCGACGTCGGTCTGCCCGTGGTGCATCGGCGACTGCTGCGGATCCGGATACTGCGGCTGCTGCGGATAGCCGGGGGTCGGCTGCGGATAGTACGGCGGCTGCGCGTACTGCGGCTGCGGATAGCCCGGCGTCGGCTGGGCGTTCGGATCGACCCCATAGCCCGGCGACGGGCCCATCTGCATCTGCGGCGCCGACGGCATCATCGGCTGCATCTGCGGAGGGAGCGACTGCGTGCCCGACGACGACATCGGCGAGTACGGGTTCGGCGCCGCGGTCGGCGCGTTCGCCGCGGTCAGCTGCGACGGGTTGAAGACGCTCGGATCGTGCGCCATCGGGGTCTGCGACCACGACGGCGGCGCGCCCATCTGCGCGGCGAGCGGGTTCACCGGCGAGAACACGCCGGTCGGCGAGTTCTCCGGCGCGAGCTGGGTCCAGTGGAGCGCCGGCACGGCCTGTCCCGGCGCGAACGACGCAGCGGCGGCGGCAGCCTCGGGCGGCACCGACATCCCGCCGGGCGCGCCGGCCGGGATCGGGCTCGCGTCGAGCGAGAGCACGAGGCGGCACTCGCCGACCTTGATCTCGTCACCGTCGCGCAGCTTCTCCTTCGAGATGCGCTCGCCGTTGACGAACGTGCCTTCGGACGAGCCCATGTCGATGATCGACAGCTCCTGTCCGTCGCTCGAGACCTCGATCACCGCGTGGATGCGCGAGACCTTCGGGTCCTCGAGCTTGAGATGTGCGGATGCGAGGCGGCCGATCTTGATGATGTCGCGATCGAAGCGCTGCTCGCCGATGAAGTCCGAGCCTTTGTAGACGGCAACTTTGAGAGGAATAGCCATCGTGATGCTCCTGGGTCCTACAAGGTCGAGACGGACTCGAGGATCTTCTCGCGGAAGTCCTCCCGAATCCGGATGAGGTTGCTGTGGCGAACGCGCTTGCGGCTCTCGACGTACGCAGCGTCGGGGCGCGTGAGATCGCCGTCGATGGTGTCTTCGTCGAAGTTCACGATCGTCTTCTTCTGATAGATGACGCCCGCGCCGTCATCGCCTCCGCCCGCTCCGCCCGCTTCTTGCGCGAGCACAGCGCCGGGCGCCGCGAGCATGACGAGGAGCAGTGCTCCGCGAAAAAATCGAGCCGTAGTCACGAGGCGAACAGTACCACAACGATCGATAAACGCGCGCTTCCTGCCATTGTCGTACATCGTAAGGGAATGAGTGCGACTGGAGACTCTTCTCACGCGGTGGAGAGAACTCTCCACCCCATCGCGCGAATGCCCAAAAGGATCCGGAGACAGATCAGGAGAAGATTTAACAGGAGAGCAGGATGGACAGGATGTTTCGAGGAAGTGCCCTGGCCTCTGTCTCAGCCTGGCTCGCCGGAGGCCTTGGCGCGGCGCTCGCTCTCTTCCATGCGCTTCTTGAGCTCTTCCTCGTCTTTGGCTTCCTGGGCCTTGCGCTTGTCCTCTTCGATCTTGGCCTTTTTCTCGATCTCTTCTTGGCGTTTCGCCTCCTCCTCCTGCCGTTTGGCCTCCTCCTCCATCGCCTTCATGCCGTCGATCTCTTCGATCATCGCGAACGCCGGATCGTCGCCCGCGGTGTTTCCGCTCGCGAGGTACTTCTTGAGCTGCGCCTTGGCGTCCTCGTTGCGGCTGAGGTTGCGCAGGTAGAGGACGCCCAGGTTGAAGTGCGCCTCGGGGACCGTTCCGCCCCCGACCTCGATCGCCTTCAGGTAGGCCTGCTCGGCGTCGGGGAAGCGGGCCATGCCCTTGAAAGCCACGCCCATGTTGAGGTACGCCGCGACGTTCTTCGCGTCGATCTTGGTGACCGCGTCGTAGTTGACGATCGCCTTCTTGAAATCCTTGAACCCCATCGAGATCTCGGCGATGCGAAAGCGCGCCTCCAGCAAGCGTGGATCGAGCTCCACGGCCTTCTCGTAGGACGCGAGCGCCTCGGCGGTCTGCTTCTCGCCGTAGAGGAGCTGGGCCATCGTGAAGTAGAAGCACGCGGTGTTCGGGGCCAGCTTCCGGCCCTGCGACACCACCAGGCGCACCCGCTGGTGATCCTTCGCCTCGAGCGCCGCCGCGGCGAGCACGCAGTAGGCCTCCACGTTCTTCGGATCGCGGGACAGCGCCTCCTGCACCAGGCGCACCGCCTCGTCGGCGTCACCGCGGGCCAGGGTCGCAGAGGCCAGCGCCACGCGCGCGCCGGCCGCGCCGGAGTCCTTGCCGGCGATCTCCTTGAGCAGCGACTCGGCCCCGCGCGCGTCTCCGCGGCGGGCCATCATCGCGGCCAGGTTTTCGTAGGGGTGGCGCAGCTCGGGCGCGACGCCCATCGCCTGCCGGTACTCGTTCTCGGCGTCCTCGAGCTTCCCGAGGTTCTCGTGCGCGACACCCAGGTTGTACCAGGCGAGCCCGAGCTTCGGATACTTCTGGGTCAGCCGCTTCATGCGCGAGGCGACGTCTTCCCAGTCCGTCGCGCCGCCCTTGGTCGAGGCCTCGATCTCCTTCGTCTGCTCGACGAACGCCTGCGTCGCCTCGTCGAGCGGCGCGCTGTCGGCCACGACCGAGGTGTCGTATTTGGGCTTCCCGCCCGGCTCGGTGTCGGTCTTTCCGTCGGAGGTGGCGGTGGTGGACTTGCAGGCCAGGCCCATCATGGGCATGGCAAGCGTCAGCGCGAACGTTGCCGCGATGAATCGCATGGCTACTTACCTCCCCGGCGCGCGGTCGCTTCGGGCTCGGCCTTCACCGTGCCCGCCGAGTCGTGCCGCAAGATGAGCGGGTTCGAGCGCACGTCGAGCTTCTTCTCCGAGGGCGCGTACTGCAGCGTGCGCTCGACCATCGGCGGGTAGCTCTCGGGCGATACTTTCTCGAGCGCCTTCACGCACTCGGTCGAGAACTCGGTGAAGACGTTGAGCTGGTTCGATTTGTCGACGCACCCACGATAGGCGTTCACCGCCGAGTCGCGCGCCGGCTCCATCTGCGCCTGCAGCTCCTGCTTGAAGAAGCCGCACTGCTCCTCGTTGAGCTTGCCCGGGCAAGGCACCGCCAGGACCGTGGTCACGAAGTGATCCCACGCCTGCGCGATGCGATAGAGCGCGCCGATCGTGGACCAGGCCTGCTGGTAGGTCGTGACGACCGATGTATAGGACTTGATGATCTGCTCGCGTCCTTTGACCTTCTCGTCGAGCGTCTTCTTGAACGCCGTCGGGTTCGGCAGGACCGGCCGCTGGATCCGCAGCGACAGATACTTCTGATAGTCCTTTTCCAGGCGGTTGAACGCGATGCGCGAGGCATAGTCCTTCGCGATCTCGGGGACCTTGTCGGCCTTCTTGGTGCGGTCGGCGACGGTGTTGAAGAGGACGTTCTCCACCTTCTCGGCCTGCGGGACCTGGCGCATGCGCCGGCGGATGGTGGCCTCGCGCCAGAGCGCCTCGTAGACCTGCTCGTCGCTGGGGAACTTCTTCGAGAAGTCGGCGTAGGCGGTGGCCGCCTCGCTCCAGCGCTCGGCGCGCTCGAGGTCGCGGGCCATGACGAAGCTGATCGAAGCGGACTCCGCCTCGCCGCCCTTCGTCTTGCCGTACTTACCGAGATACTTGGTGCGGAGCGCGTTGGCGTCCTTCACCTTGCCGATGCCCGCGTTGAACACGCCGGCGTTGTAGAGCGCGTCGCGCGCGCGGGCGTCGTTGGGATAGGCGTCGTAAAACGCCTCGAACAGCTCCGAGGCCTTCGAGAACTCGGCCCGCTCCTCGTAGGACTTCGCGATGTAGAACTGCACGTCGGCGCGCAGATCGGAGTCCTTGTAGCCCTCCATGAGCTTCTGCCGCAGGGTCTGCGCGCGCTCGCGCTCGCCGACCGAGTCGTAGGCGACCGAGGCGTTGTAGAGCGCCTTGTCGGCGTTCTCGCTCTTCGGGAACTCGGCCTGGAACTCCTCGTAGGCGCGCGCGACCGGGAGGAGGCTGCCGCCGTCCTTCTTCAGCTTCTCCTCGAGGATCTGGACCAGCCGGAACTTCGCATACTCACTGGCCTTGGCGAGCGCCTGTTCGAGCTTCGGCCGATCCTTGATCAGCGGCTCGATCTTCAGGTAGCGGCCGGCGAGCTCGTAGAGCTTGTTCCAGTCCTGCTTGAGGTTGTAGACGTCGAGGATCAGGTTCGTCGCGAACTCCGCCTCTTCGGCCTCCGGCTTCTTCGCCACGATCGCCTCGAAGCGCTTGATCGCCTCGTCGAACTGGTTGTGGTCGTAATAGATCTTGCCGGACTTGAACATGATCGCGATGGCCTTCTCTTGCTTCTCCTCGGGCACGAACTGGAGATAGCGATCACCCGCGGCGATCAGGCGCAGGCGCTCGGCGTGGATCTCGACCGACTTGTCGTCCTTGGGCTTCGGCTTCGGGATGTTGAGATCCTTCAGGTGCTCTTCGAGCGCGAGGACGTTGTCGTTCGCGGCGTCGATCAGATACTTGCCCTTCGGATCCGCCAGCACGGTGGCCTCGTAGGCCTTGGCCGCCTCGTCGAAGTTCTCGACCTTGTAATAGAGGTCGGCGAGCTGGAAGCGCATCTCGTACGCGAACTGGGACTTCGGGAAGAGGCGCAGATAGTCGGAGTACATCTCCTTTGCGAAGTCGTAGGTCGGCTTCTGGCGCGTCTTCTTCGCCTCGCGGTTCCACTCCTGGCCCAGCCGGCGCACGGTGGCCTCGGCGAGCGTCTCGGCATCGACGATGTCGCTCTTCAGCTTGGCGCCCGCTTCACCGGTCGCAGTGGCCTCCCGGCCCTTGATCGACTGATAGATCTCGACCAGCCGGCGGGTCTCCTGGGTGGTGGCCTTCTTGTCCGCGCTGCGTGACACGAGGTCGACGACGCGGCCCTGGAAATAGGCGTTGCGCGACGACTCGGGGCTGGCGCGGATGAGATCGCGATAGAGGTACGCGGCCTCCTCGAACTTACCGGCGTCGTACCAGAGACCGGAGAGCTGCTCGATCAGCTTGAGGCACTCCGGCGTCTTGCAGTCGTCCTGGTTCACGAGATCCGCGAGCACGAACTTCGCGCGGGCGGGCTCGCCGACGTACGCGTACGTCTTGACGAAGTCCTTCTGCGCCTCGCGGCCGAGCGAGATTCTATTTTCGCCCGACAGCGTGTCGGCCATCTGCGAATAGAAGACGGTGGCGCGGAACTTCTCGAGCGCCTTCTTCCACTCTGCGAGGTTGTAGTAACACCAGGCCTGCTTGTACAAAGCGAAGCCGTAGACGCGGGCGCGCTTGTCGGCGGCCGCGAGCTCGTAGGCCTTGAGGGCCTTGTTGAGCTCTTTTTCGTTGAAGTAATACTCACCGAACGCGAGCCACGCGTCGGCCACCAGCGGGCTGTCCTTGTGGTTGCGGATCAGGTCCGTGTAGACCGCGATCGCTTCCTTGAACCGGTTCGACGTCCAGTAGCTCTGACCGAGCGCGAAGAGCACCTCGGGCATGCGCTCGTACTTCGGATACCGCTCACGGATCTCCTTGTAGATCTCCACGGCGCGCTTGTCGTAGGTCGCGACTTCCTTCTGGTTGTTCTTCACCTCGGCCTTGAGCGAGTCCTTCTCGCCCGGGTCCTTCGCGGCGTTCGACTTCTCGTCGGCCTCGTTGGCGCGGAAGAAATAGAAGCGAGACTTCTCGAAATAGAGCTCGGCGAGGCGGAACTTGATGTCCGGGATGTCCTTGTCGGGCGGGCCGGTCTCGAGCAGCTTCTTCAGGCCTTCGATCTGCGACTCACGCTTCTCGGCGACCTTGAACTCCACGCCGCGGCGGAACTGATCGTACTTCAGCGCGGGGCCGGACTGGGTCAGCGCCTGGGACTCGGCCTTCTTGCCGCCCTTGGTCGGCGGCGGATCGTCCTCGCCCTGCGCGAAAGCGAGCGCGGGTGCGAGCACCAGAGCCAGCAAGCTATACTTGAGAAAATTCACAGAAGGCTCCCTCAGCGGCACGAGTGTCCCAGCGCGACCTCGTAGGTCCCGAGCTCGTCCCGCCAGTACTCGTCGACGAACGGCCATACCAGCTTCTCGTCGTCCGCCCACTCGACAAACTCGCGCTCGACGTCCTTGGGCGACGACTGCACGTCGCGGAGCGTCGATTCGATGCGCTCCTGCTCGGCGCGGGCCGTCTCGATGTCGATGCGGATGGCTTGCTGGATGAGCGTCTTGATCGACTCACGCTCGGTCTCCAGCGTGCGCTTCACCGCGCGCCCCGCCTCTTTCTGATATTCGGCGCGCACCACCTGGAGCTGCTCGTCGAGTGAGCTGCGCAGCCGCGACTGCGCGAAGACCGGGCCAGCCCCGTCGAACGACTTGAGCTCGGCGTCCACCTCGCGGGCGGCCTCGTCGAGCCGCTGCAGCTCGGTGTCCGAGAGCGCGATGCCGAGGATCTGCGACAGGATCTCCGCCTTGCCCTGCCCGTCCGGAGCGGTCTCTCCACCGCGCAAGTTGGCCAGGATCTCGTAGTACTTGTCGGCTTGCTGCGAGCGCGCGGTGAGGCTCTTCAGCTCCTCGTAGACCGGCTCGTAGCGCTTCTGGAAATCCGTGAGGATGTCCTTCGCCTCGGGGTAGCGGCAGTTCTCGTAATAGACGACCGCCTTCAGGATCAGGGACTCCGGGAAGTACTGATCGCGGAAGAACGGTGAGTGCAGCGTGAGCAAGTTACCGAGCGCCTTTTCATAGTTGCCGAGGCGGAACTCGGCCCAGCTCCCCTCGTACATGGCCTCGAGCCACTCGTACGTGAGGCGGCGGATCTTGCTGTAGTAGTGGATCGAGAACGAAGGCTGCTTCGCGCCGAAGTGGGCGCGGGCGAGCTGGAAGAACGCGAGCTGACGGAGGTAGCGATCTTCCTGCGGCGAGCCCGGCTTGGTCATGCGGACCACGCTCTTGAACGCATCGAGCGCGTCGTTGTCGCGCTTGTCGCGATACATCAGCACGCCTTCGAGGAACTTCGCCTTTGCGGACATGTCCGAAGAAGCGTCGACCTGCTGGAGATACTTGGCGGCCGACTCGAGGTGCTCCTTGACGGTGAACCCGTCGGGCGAGGTCGGCTCCTTCTTCTTCGCTGCGGCTGCGGCGGCCGCTGCAGCCGCCGGATCGACCTTGGGCTTCTCGGGGGCCTTCTCTACGGGCGGGGGCGGAGGAGGAGGCGCCTCGACCTCTTCTTCCTCGACGTCACCGTGCTTATTTTTGCCCTTCTTCTTGTGCTTCTTCGACTTCTTCTTCTTCTCGGACTTGGGCGCGTCGCCCGGCGCGGGCTCGCTGTCGTCACCGCCGAAGATGTCGCCGCCGACCGAGAGGCCGCCGCCTTTCTTCTTGGTGACGTCCTCGTCCTTGGGATCGTCGGCGCCGCCGCCCTCCTCGTCGGAGAACACGTCGCCCTTCACCGAGAGGCCGCCGGTGGCCGTCTCTTCCGAGCGGGCCTCGCCGAGGTTGCCGATCTCGGCGCCCGACTCGATCGCGATCGCGCGGGTGTAGTGGTAGCGGGCGAGCTCGAAGCGGAACTCGTTCTTGTGCTCCTCGGGGAACTTTCCATCGCCGAACTTGGCGACGGTCTCGAGCACCCGATCGTTGCCCGCGATCTTGCGGGCGATGAAGAGGCTCCACTCCTGCGCGGAGCGGTAATACTTACCGGCCGGGCCGCGGGCGAGGATCTTCTCGAACGCCTGCAGCGCCGAGTGGTGCAGCTTCAAACGGTAGAGCGACTTGCCGAGGTTGTACTCGGCCGCATCCTTCTGCGTGGCGGCCGCCGGATCGCTCGAGAGCTCGAAGAACGCCACCGCGGCCGGCGCGTACTGCTCCTCGCGAAACAGCCGGAGCGCGGCGTCGAAGCGCTGCTGATCCGGGCTCGCCTGTTGCTCCGCCACTTGCCCCAGCCCGCCGAGGCCCGAGGCCGGAGCGGGCGAAGGTGACGGCTTGGGATCTTGCGCGATGGCCGGCCACGGGAGGCCCACCGACAGCGAGAGCGCCGCGGCGAGCGCGGAGGCGTGCGCGGCGGAGACCAAGAGTGATTTGAGCTCCACGATCGCCTCCTACTGGAATTCGTATTCGAAGCTGGTGGGGAAGAAGCCCGAGACCGAGAAGCCCAGCACCATCAGGTTGTCCACCCGCGAGCTGTTGTTGCGCTCCTGGACGAAGACATAGTTGCGGAGCTCGATGCGCGCCACCAGCCAGCGGTTGATGAAGTATCTCTGCCCGATCCCGATATTGAAGGCCGGAGCCGCCCCGAGGTCGGTAATGAAGACACCGGGGCCGCCGGTCAGATACGTGTCGAAGTGCAGCAGCCCTTCGCCGAAGATGGAGATCTTTCCGTAGAACGGGGCCCAGGTCAGATCGCCGTCGACGTGGCCCTTGAAGTCGGGCGGGTTCTCGAGGACCGCACCCACCTCTTGCTGGACGATCTTGATGATGCCCTGCTTGGTCGAGGCGATCACAGCGCCGCCGCGGACCTCGAGCGCCAGCGAGTCGACCAGGTGATACGCGAGCGATCCGCCCAGGATGTAGTGATTGAAGAGCGGATCGTTCAGATCGAGCGCGAAGAACGGGAAGATCTCGAAGCGCTCCTTCTTGAGGAACACCTTGCGCTGCACGGATTTGATGCGATCGGCGAGCTCCTCGTTCTTCTTGTCGCGGCGCTCTTCCGCCGCCTCCTTGGAGGTCGCCGCTTCGGTCGTCTCCTCCGCTCCGACAGACGTCTCCGATCCGGCAGATGCTGCGCTGTCGGCCGTCGGGGCCGGTTCGTCTTGGGCCTCGGCATTCGAAGCCCAGCCACATAGAGCGGCGAAGGCAGCAACGGCGAGGGCAGGTGTCATGAGCTTTTCCGCGGTCATTTCGACGTGTTCGGCCCCTGTAGGCCGCGCGAGGATACGATCAGGTGTGCGCTGGCGCAAACTCGTGGCCGTCGGATGTTCGTCGGTGTGGTTTGACCCGCCTGATCAGCCTCCTATGGCGGCTCGGATCTCGGCGTGTTATCCGCGTGTTGGATCCATGCGCGTACTCGGCTCTCTCTTCTTGCTCGCCCTCGGATCAGCCGGCCTGTTCGCCGGCTGCGAAGACGAAGACACCGGGATCTGCTGCACCGCGGTGACGCCCGCGGGGAAGCTGCAGGTGCCGGTACCGGATCGCCCTGCCGGGCAGGATCCGCGCGACATCATCCGCGCGAACCCCAAGTTCGAGTGCGAGCAGCTGGTCTGCACCTCCTATCAGGGCTCCGATCCCTTCTGCACGCGGCCCTGCAGCGAAGGCAAGCCGTGCACCGAGGGCTTCGAGTGCGTCGACGTCGTGACCTCTGATCCGGGCCCGACCAGCCAGTTCCGCCCGGGCGACAAGTACTGCGTGCGGCAGGCCTGCAGCGCGACCGTCCCCTGCAAAGGCGGCGAAGACTTCGAGTGCCTCGACTCCTATACGAACGGCCCGGTCGGCATGATGTCGGGCACCAGCACGCAGGCCCCGAGCGCCATCGGGCTGTGTGTGAAAAAAGAACACAAGTGCGTTAAGGAATAGGGGCGGTCACGTCCCTCGTTCGCCTCCCACGGGGCGTCGCGATTTCGAGCAACGGACTGCTATAGTCCGACTCCGAGATCCGAACTGGCCCTCGCGCGTTGGAGGAGAGCGATGAAGAAAACAGCCGCATTATTCGCCACTGCCGGAGCCCTCGTCGTCGGGGCCATCGGCATCGACCTGTGGTTCAAACACCTGACCGGCGGGGAGTCGCCCGTCCCCCCGCCCATCCCGCCGAGGCCCACGCCGGACGCGATTCCGGTCGGCAGCAGCTCGGCCCGGATTGGTGAGCTCGTCACCGCCGACGCCTTCCTCTCGAACAGCCAGGTCCTCGCTTCGAGCGAGGGCGAGATGTTCCTGCGGATCGACCTCGCCGCCACCGACCTCCCCGGAGCCGAGCGCGCCCCGCTGTCCCTGGCGGTCGTGATCGACAAGTCGGGATCGATGGCCGGTGACAAGATGGAGCGCACCAAGAGCGCCGCCAAGCAGCTGGTCAGCCGCCTGAGCGATCGCGACCGCGTCGCCATCATCCTCTACGCCACCGAGTTCTCGGTCGCGCTCCCGCTCACCCCAGTGGTGTCGACTGAGCGCGCGCGCATCAACCGCGTCATCGACGAGATCATGGATGGCGGCGGCACCAACATCTCGGGCGGCCTCGAGACGGCGCTCGCCGAGCTCGACCGCGAGCGCGTCCGGGGCGCGGCCTCGCGCGTCATCCTGATGAGCGACGGCAACGCCAACCAGGGCCTCACCGAGCCCGACGCGCTCGGCGACATCGCCCGCCGCGCCCGCGAGCACGGCATCACCGTCTCGACGATCGGCGTCGGCCTCGATTTCAACGAGAAGATCATGACCGTCGTCGCCGAGAGCGGCGGCGGTGGCTACCACTACGTGCGCGAAGGCGACGGCATCGCGGCGGCGCTCGACAGCGAGCTGCGCGGCCTCACCGCGCTCGCGGCGAAGAGCGTCGAGGTCGGCCTCGATCTTCAGCCGGGCTGGTCGGTCCGCGAGGTCTACGGCTACCGCACCGAGACCCGCGGCGGCCGGATGATCATCCCGGTCGGCGACATGGCGGCGCGCACGCACCGCCAGATCATGGTGCGCCTCGGCGTCCCGTCGCGCGCCGCGGGCAGCTTGCCGGTCGCCGATCTGACGCTCGGCTACGTGAACGCGATCAGCGAGACGGCGCGCGAGTTCCGCGCCGGCCTGTCGGTGGTGTCCACGAGCGACTACGCGTCGGTCAGCGCCGGTGAGCGCCGCGATGTGCTCGAGTCGATCGAGGCCGTCCGCTCCGCCGAGACGCGCAAGAACGCCGCCGCGGCGTTTCAGTCGGGCAACAAGGGCCACGCGCTCGGCCTGCTGCAGAAGCAGGCGATCGAGACCCGCGCTCAGGCGACCAGCCTCGGCAGCGCGGTGCTCGCCGAGCAGGCGCGCGAGCTCGAGAACGCGGCGATCGAGCTCGATGCGGC
>Ga0105048_10012950_pt1 | contig 13035 bp, 11 predicted proteins | sample MAT05_FD_78382 | JGI IMG/M metagenome (GOLD analysis project Ga0105048, IMG submission 78382) | Freshwater microbial communities from Lake Fryxell liftoff mats and glacier meltwater in Antarctica - MAT-05 | ecosystem: Environmental > Aquatic > Freshwater > Ice > Liftoff microbial mat | place...
AGCTCGCCGGCGGCGGTTGAGAGAATCTGTCCCCAGTCCATGATGGCCTCCTAGCCGACTCGCTCTTTGCGACCCAGTACGCCCTGGGGTCTCACGAGCAGAACAAGAATGAGAATGAGGAGCGCGACGGCGTAGCGCAGGTCATTGGGGATCCAGATGGTCGACACTTCGGTCACGATTCCGATCACGAGGGAGCCGACGAGCGCGCCGAACGCGCTGCCGAGCCCGCCGAGGGTGACAGCGGCGAACAGCAGGAGGAGGATCTGGAATCCCATGTTCCAGTTCACCTGGCGGAAGATGCCGTACAGGATGCCGCTGAGTCCCGTGAGAGTCGCGGCGAGAATCCACACGACGCGGATGATCCGGTCCACGTTGATACCGGATGCGGCGGCAAGCGACGAGTTGTCGCTCACGGCGCGGGTTGCCTTGCCGATGCGGGTGCGGGTGAGGAACAGTCCGACGAGGCCGAGCATCACGACGCTCACCCCCATGCTGACGAGCGAGGCGAGGGTGATTGTCGCTGGGCCGATCGTGACGTTCTGGGTGAGGCCCGTGTCGAGGGTCTCGATGTTTCCGCCGATGGCGAAGAGGTAGACGTAGCGTACGAAGATCGACAGGCCGATCGTGACGATCATCGCCTGCACGAGCCCTACCCCCCTCTTTCGCAGAGGCCGGTGCAACCACGCATCCTGCGCGTAACCGCTGAAGGCGCTGAACACGAGCGTGATTGCGATTGCGGGGATGAGGGGAACGCCGAGCGTCGTGCCGAAGATGAGGAAGATTACCGCGCCGAAGGTGACCATCTCTCCGTGGGCGAAGTTGTTGAGCTTCGTCGTGCCGTAGATGAGCGAGATGCCGATCGCGGCGAGCGCAAGGAGCAGACCGAAATTCAGGCCGAAGATGATGCGGGTGATCAGCGTGCTGCCGAAGTTGGAGGTGCTGACGGTGCCTTCGCCAGTCGGGAACAGCACGTTGACCGTGTTGGTCGTGGACAGGTTCACGTCACGCGTGATGTTGTCCGGGTCGCGCGGGGCGACGCCCTCGGGGAGGGTGTCGGGCAGCAGAGTCGCGGTGTACTCGCCCTGCTCGGGAACGGGGACGACCCAGCGTCCATCGGGACCCGTTACGCCGATCTCGTCGAATCCCTGGCCCTCGACCCGCACTTCGACTCCCTCGAGGGGCGTGTCGCCGTCGCGGATGAGCCCGCCGATGGTGAAGGTACTGGTGAAGTCGCCGCTCGGCGTGGGGCTTGGGGTCGGAGTCGACTCGGCGCTCGCCGGCGCGAGGCCGACCGAGAGAGCCAGGATCAGCGCTGCGATCGTTGTACCGAGTAGAACTCCGATGATTCTCATCAGAGACGTCGCTCGTCGAATGGTGAGTGGCACAAAACCTCCTGGAGCAGGCGACCGAGATCAAGGGAATCTCTCGGATTGAGGCCAGCCGTCGTCGTTGACGTTATCGAGTGTATGTGTCCCTCATGTTTCCGGAAGGGACACATACGTGTTCGCTCATTATGGACGGGGAATAGGCGGATCGCTAAACCGTTAAGATCAACTACCGGATCCGACGCTGCATACCGGAGCACCCACCCACCGCTCGCAATCACCGGGAGACTCATGGACCAGCCAGATCCCTTCGGCTTCATCGGCCTCACCTACGACGACGTGATGCTGCTTCCGGGTCACACCGACGTGATCCCAAGCGAAGCGGACACCTCTTCCAGGCTCACGCGCCGCATCACGCTCTCCTCTCCTCTGCTGTCGTCAGCTATGGACACGGTGACCGAGTCACGCATGGCCATCGCGATGGCGAGAAACGGCGGCATCGGCATCCTGCACCGCAATCTCTCGATCGAGGACCAGGCGACGCACGTCGACAAGGTCAAGCGCAGTGAGTCGGGCATGATCACCAACCCGGTCACGACGACGCCGGAGGCGACCGTGGCCGAGGTGGATGCGCTGTGCGGCGAGTTCCGCGTCTCGGGACTGCCCGTCGTCGAGGGCGACGGCCGGCTCGTGGGCATCATCACCAACCGCGACATGCGCTTCGTCTCGCCGTTCGAGAAGGACACGACGCTCGTGCGCGACGTCATGACCACGCGCAACCTCATCACCGCCCCTGTCGGAATCGACCCGGACGAGGCGCTCGCGATCTTCGCCCAGCACAAGATCGAGAAGCTCCCGCTGGTCGACCCGGACGGCCGCCTGCGCGGACTCATCACGGTCAAGGACTTCGACAAGAGCGAGAAGTACCCCAACGCGACGAAAGACCCCGAGGGACGCCTCCGGGTCGGCGCCGCCATCGGCTTCTTCGGCGACGCGTGGGAGCGTGCCACGGCGCTTGCCGAAGCCGGTGTCGACGTCATCGTTGTCGACACCGCGAACGGCGACTCCTCCGGGGTGCTCAACATCATCCGCCGCATGAAGTCCGACCCGGGATTCGCGCACATCGACGTCATCGGAGGCAACGTCGCGACCAGGTCCGGCGCGCAGTCGCTCATCGAGGCCGGGGCGGACGCCGTCAAGGTCGGCGTCGGTCCGGGGTCGATCTGCACGACCAGGGTTGTCGCCGGAGTCGGCGTTCCCCAGGTGACCGCCGTCTATGAGGCATCCCTCGCTGCGCGCGAGCACGGCATTCCCGTGATCGCCGACGGCGGGCTGCAGTACTCGGGCGACATCGCCAAGGCGCTTGTCGCTGGCGCCGACACCGTGATGCTCGGCTCGCTGCTCGCCGGCTGCGACGAGAGCCCCGGCGACCTCATCTTCCTCAACGGGAAGCAGTTCAAGAGCTACCGCGGCATGGGCTCGCTCGGCGCGCTGCAGACCCGCGGCAAGAAGACCTCTTACTCGCGCGACCGCTACTTCCAGGCGGACGTTCCGAGCGACGAGCGGCTCATCGCCGAGGGCATTGAGGGCAAGGTTCCCTACCGCGGCCCGCTGTCCGCCGTCGCGTACCAGCTCATCGGCGGCCTGCGCCAGTCGATGTTCTACACCGGTGCGCGCACGATCGCCGAGCTCAAGCAGAAGGGCAAGTTTGTCCGGATCACCGCCGCCGGGCTCAAGGAATCGCATCCGCACGACATCCAGATGGTCGTCGAGGCGCCCAACTACCAGCGCTAACCCTCCTCGGCTTCCTCTTTCATCATTCAGGAGTCAGTCGGCCGGTTGGGGATGCCGGAATGCGCCCAGTTCGGGATTTGCCCGGGAATGCGGCATCCGGCTCCCGCCACTGCAGCTGACACAGGCCCAGTCTCCTGAATGATGACAGCAGTTGAGCGCACCCCTGAGCCCTGCTCAGGCGGCGGCGAGGCGGCGAACGGCCTCGGTCAGCACCTCCGGCGAGCAGGCGAGGTTGATCCGCGCGAAGCCGACGCCTTGACGGCCGAAGGTGTGCCCCGCGTTGAGAGCAACCCGCCCGGATTCGAGCGCGCGGATGCTGGGATCGTCGGCCCAGCCGCGCGGCCGGAAGTCGAGCCAGCCAAGGTAGCTCGCCCGCGGCCGGCGGAAGACCACGCCGGGCAGGCGCTCGGCGATCAGCTGCTGCATCAGGTCGGCGCTGGTCTCGATGGCCTGAACCGCAGCATCCAGCCACGGGCCGCCCCGCTCGAACGCGGCGACCGACGCGTGCAGCCCGAGCTGACTCGTGCGGAAATTGACCTCGTAGGGCATCGAATCGAGGGTCGCCATGCCCCGCTCGCTCGCGGCGACCATGATCGCGCACTTCGTGCCGGCGATGTTCCAGCCCTTACTCGCCGACGTGACGCACACGCCCTGCTCGCGCGCGGCATCCGACACCGAGAGGAACGGATGGAACCGGATGCCGGAGTGTACGAGCGGCGCGTGGATCTCATCGCTCACGACCGTCGCGCCGTACCGGGCGGCAAGCTCGGCGAGGGCCTCGAGGGATGCGCGGGAGTGCACGAGCCCGAGCGGGTTGTGCGGGTTGCAGAGCAGGAGTGCACGGGCGCCGGCGGCGAAGGCCGCGTCGATGCCGTCGAGATCGAGCGAGTGGGCGACGCCGTCGTCGACGAGCGGCACCTCGACGACCGTTCCGCCCGCCTCGGGCACGAGGTCGAAGAACGGCGGGTACACGGGCGGGGTGATGATCACGCCGTCCCCCGGGTCGAGCACCCGGCGCAGCGTCTCGACGATCGCAACGCTGACATCCGTCGTCGTGCGGACCCGTTCCGGATCGACCTGCCAGCCCCAGACGCGCTCCGCGAACCCGGCGAAGGCGGCGCCGAGCGGCGCCGGCGACCCGACATAGCCCGTGTCGGAGGCGAGCACCCGGGCAATGATCGACTCGGCGATGGGCGCGGCGATCGGGAAATCCATTTCGGCAACGAACAGGGGGAGCACGTCGCCAGGAAAGGTGGTCCATTTCGCGCTCGTGCGTGCGCGGAGTGCCTCGAGCGGGTCGCAGGTCAGGTCGGTCATCACCCCAGCTTGCCCGATCGGCCCCGGCCCGGGGGACGAACGGCGGACGACCGCCCCCGGTTGGGAACCAGCCGGATGCCGGAGCCAAACGCGAGGGCAACTAGGCTGGGCGCGTGACTGACGTAGAAATCGGCCGTGCCAAGCGCGCCCGCCGGGTGTTCGCCTTTGACGACATCGCCATCGTTCCGAGCCGCCGCACCAGAGACCCCCAGGACGTGTCGGTGGGGTGGTCGATCGACGCCTACCAGTTCGAGATCCCGTTCCTCGCCGCCCCGATGGACTCGGTCGTGTCGCCCGCGACCGCCATCCGGATGGGACAGCTCGGCGGCCTCGGCGTGCTCGACCTCGAGGGTGTCTGGACGAGGTACGAGAACCCGGAGCCGCTGCTCGAGGAGATCCGCACTCTCGACGCCGCCGCCGCGACTGCGCGCATGCAGGCGATTTACTCCGAGCCGATCAAGCCGGAGCTCGTCACCGCGCGGCTTGCCGAGATCCGCGCCGCCGGCGTCACCGTCGCCGCCGCGCTGTCACCGCAACGCACTCAGGAGCTCTACCGAACCGTCGTCGCGGCCGGCGTCGACCTCTTCGTCATCCGTGGCACCACCGTCAGCGCCGAGCACGTCTCCAAGACCCACGAGCCGCTCAACCTCAAGGAGTTCATCTACGACCTCGACGTGCCCGTCATCGTCGGCGGGGCCGCGGGCTACACCCCGGCGCTGCACCTCATGCGCACCGGTGCCGCCGGGGTGCTCGTCGGCTTCGGCGGGGGAGCGGCCTCCACGACACGCAAGTCCCTCGGCATCCACGCCCCCATGGCGACCGCCGTTGCGGACGTCGCTGGCGCACGCCGCGATTACATGGACGAGTCGGGCGGCCGTTACGTGCACGTCATCGCCGACGGCGGGCTGGGCACCTCCGGCGATATTGCCAAGGCGTTCTCGGTCGGGGCGGATGCCGTCATGCTCGGTTCTGCGTTGGCCCGAGCCACGGATGCCCCCGGCGGCGGCTGGCACTGGGGTGCCGAAGCGCACCACGGCGAACTGCCGCGCGGTCACCGCGTGTCGGTCGGCTCGGTCGCTCCGCTCGAGAAGATTCTTTTCGGCCCATCCACAGTTGCGGATGGCACCATGAACCTCGTCGGCGCACTTCGTCGATCGATGGCGACCACCGGTTATTCCGATCTCAAGGAGTTCCAGCGCGTCGAAGTCGTTGTCGCACCGTATAGCTCCAGATAGGTTGGGAGCGAGCCCCGGCAACCGCACGCCGGGCGTCAAGCGCCGGGAGGCAGCAGTGAGCACGCTCAAGACGGTTACCCGATCATCGAAGCTCGGCCCGGAGGAACGCGACGCCGCGATCACCGCGCTGAAAGAGAAAGAACTCGACATCCTCGTCGTCGGCGGTGGCATCGTCGGTACCGGCAGTGCCCTCGACGCGGTGACCCGCGGCCTGCGGGTCGGGATGGTCGAGGCGCGGGACTGGTCGAGCGGTACCTCCAGCCGCTCCTCGAAGCTCGTGCACGGTGGCATCCGGTACCTCGAGCAGCTCGACTTCCGCCTCGTGCGCGAGGCGCTCAAGGAACGCGGCCTGCTGCTGCAGCGGCTCGCCCCCCACCTCGTCAAGCCCGTGCGGTTCCTGTACCCGCTCCAAAAGCGCGTCATCGAACGCGTCTACGTCGGTGCCGGCATGCTGCTCTACGACATCTTCAGCTACACCGGTGGCCGCCCGCCCGGTGTGCCGCACCACCGTCACCTGAGCAAGCGCCAAGTCATGCGCATGGCGCCGAGCCTCGCGAATGACGCGCTCATCGGGGGCATCACCTACTACGACGCGCAGGTTGACGACGCCCGCTACGTCTCAGTGCTCGCGCGCACCGCCTCGTTCTATGGTGCCCACGTCGCCTCTCGGGTGCGCGTTGAGGGGTTCATCAAGGTCGGCCAGCGCGTTGTTGGTGTGCACGCCCACGACCTCGAGACCGGCGAGAAGTTTGAAATCCGCGCCAAGCAGGTCGTCAATGCGACGGGCGTGTGGACCGACGACACCCAGGCCATGGTCGGCGAGCGAGGCCAGTTCAAGGTGCGCGCCTCGAAGGGCGTCCACCTCGTCGTGCCGCGGGACCGCTTCCAGTCCAAGCTCGGGCTGCTGCTGCGCACCGAGAAGAGCGTGCTGTTCGTCATCCCGTGGGGCCGCCACTGGCTGATCGGCACGACCGACACCGACTGGAACCTCGACAAGGCGCATCCGGCTGCGACCGCTGCCGACATCGACTACATTCTCGAGCACGTCAATTCGGTGCTCGCGGTGCCGCTCACCCGCGACGATGTCGAGGGCGTCTACGCCGGGCTGCGGCCGCTTCTCGCGGGCGAGTCCGACCAGACATCGAAGCTCTCCCGCGAGCACATCGTGGCCCACTCTGTTCCCGGCCTCGTCGTCGTCGCCGGCGGCAAGTGGACCACCTACCGGATTATGGCGAAGGATGCGATCGACGAGGCCGTCGCAGCGCTCGATGCCAACGTGCCGTCGAGCGCGACGGAGGAAATCGCTCTGCTCGGCGCTGAGGGCTACCAGGCCGCGTGGAACAAGCGGGCCAAGATCGGGAGGGCTTTCGGCATGCACAAGGTGCGGATCGAGCACCTCCTCAACCGCTACGGCACGATGACCGACGAGCTGCTCGACCTCATCCGCGACGACCCCTCGCTCGGCGAGGCGCTGCCCGGCGCCGACGACTACATCGGTGCCGAGGTCGTCTACGCCGCCTCACACGAGGGCGCACTCCACCTCGAAGACGTGCTCGCGCGTCGCACCCGCGTCTCGATCGAGGCCTGGGACCGCGGCGTCTCCGCCGCGCCCGTGGCTGCGGCGCTGATGGCACGCGTGCACGGCTGGGACCAGGAACGCATCGACATGGAAGTGAGCAACTACCTCAACCGTGTCGCCGCTGAACGCGAAAGTCAGACCATGCCCGACGACGCATCGGCAGACCGGGTGCGGCTCGAGGCGCCCGACATCGTCAGCGCGAAGTAGCGGCCGGGACCCGTCCAGACAGCGCCGGGTAGACTCGGTGGGTACCCAACCCCCGCGAGGAGTCCTGCCAGATGGTCGATGTTCGACGGGTGACGGGCTCGGCTGGGTTCGCAAGCTCGTCGCGATTCACGTGATGGTGACCGACGTGACCATGTGGAGTGTCGCCCGCCGTCCCAAGTGGATCGCCCTGCTCGTGCTCGCCCTCGTCGTGGCAGCGGGGTTCGCCGCGCTCGGGCAATGGCAGCTCTCCCGCAGCATCGAGTCCGGGCAGATTATCGAGAGGGAGTCCGAGACGGTGCTGCCACTGACCGACGTTGCGGAGCCGCAGACGCCGACGACGCAGCGTGCTGACGGCCAGCTCGTCGAGGTGAGCGGCGAGCTCATCGAGTCGGATTTCTCGGTGCTGAGCAACCGGGTCAACGGCGGCCAGACGGGATTCTGGGTGGTCGGGCACCTGGTCACCGCCGACTCGGCATCCGTCGCCATCGCCGTTGGCTGGGCACCCACCGAGGCGGCGGCCGACGCGGCCGTTCGCTCCCTCTCGGGTGGGCCGGCGACCGTGACGGGCCGCTACCTGCCGGGCGAGCCACCGCAGGAGACCGACTTCGAGATTGGCGAGCGGAGCACCTTCGCCCCCTCGGCGCTCATCAACGAGTGGGAGGGCTTCGTGGGCAGCGCCTACGGCGGATACGTCGTGCAGGGTTCGGCTCCGGCCGCCCTCGACACCATCGACTCGCCGACCCCCATCGAGACGGTCACCCTCAACTGGCTCAACATCTTCTACGCCGCCGAGTGGGTCGTCTTCGCCGGATTCGCGGTGTTCATGTGGTACCGGCTGGTTCGGGATGCGTGGGAACGCGAGACAGAGGAGGCGGCGCTCCAGGCTGCGCCGGCCGGCGAATCCGACACGCGCGCGGAAGTAAACTAAGGCAATGCCTCTCAAGCCCAAGCCGTCCGATCTGCCGCGCATCCGCGGGGCTCTGAAGTTTTACCGGGTGATCGCGTACGCGACGGGATTCCTGCTCCTGCTGCTGGTCTTCGAGGTCGTGTTCAAGTACACGCCGCTTCAGCTTGAGATGGAGCTCGGCGGCCCCGGCGGCTTCTTCGCGCTTGTTCCCGTCGACACCGTGACGGCGTTCAACCTGAGCACGGCGATTCTGATCGCGCACGGGTGGCTGTACGTCGTCTACCTGTTCGCCGACTTCCGCCTGTGGAGCATCATGCGGTGGCCGTTCTCCCGGTTCATCGCCATTGCGCTCGGCGGCGTTGTGCCATTCCTGTCCTTCATCGTCGAGCATTACATGTCCCGCCGTGCGCGAAATGAAATCGCCGAACTCGAACTCGAAGAACGCGCCGCGCGCGTGGAGGCCCCCCAGTGAGCGAGACCCAGCAGAGACCCGTCCTCGTGGTCGACTTTGGCGCCCAGTACGCGCAGCTCATTGCGCGGCGCGTGCGCGAGGCGAGCGTGTACAGCGAGATCGTGCCGCACACGATCACCGCGGCTGAGGTTGCGGCGAAGAACCCGGTCGGGATCGTGCTCAGCGGCGGCCCGTCGAGCGTGTACGAGGAGAATTCCCCGACCCTGGATGCCGGCATCCTCGCCCTCGGGATCCCCGTGCTCGGAATCTGCTACGGGTTTCAGGTCATGGCGCAGCAGCTCGGCGGCGAGGTCAGCAACACCGGCCTGCGCGAATACGGCGCCACCACGGTCACCCTGACCGGCGACGACAGCAGCCTGCTCGGCGGCCAGCCCGCCGCGCAGACCACCTGGATGAGCCACGGCGACTCCGTGTCGAAGGCTCCGGCCGGCTTCGACGTGCTCGCCTCCAGCGCATCCACCCCCGTCGCGGCCTTCGCCAGCGACGAGCGCAAGCTCTACGGCGTGCAGTGGCACCCCGAGGTGGGGCACTCCGAGTTCGGCCAGAATGTGCTCGAGAACTTCCTGCACACCGCCGCGGGCATCCCGGCCGACTGGAACAGCGGCAGCGTCATCGCCGAGCAGGTCGCCCGCATCCGCGCGCAGGTGGGCACGGCCCGGGTCATCTGTGGCCTCTCCGGCGGGGTCGACTCCGCCGTCGCCGCCGCGATCGTGCACGAGGCCGTCGGCGACCAGCTCGTCTGTATCTTCGTCGACCACGGGCTGCTCCGGCAGGACGAGCGCCGCCAGGTCGAGGAGGACTACGTCGCCTCCACCGGGGTTCGCCTCGTGACGGTGGATGCCATCGAACAGTTCATGGATGCACTCGCGGGGGTCACCGACCCCGAGCAGAAGCGCAAGATCATCGGCCGCGAATTCATCCGCAGCTTCGAGGGCGCCGCCGAGGCGCTCGCGCTCGAAGCCGCGGCCGGGGGCGAAGAGATCAAGTTCCTTGTTCAGGGCACCCTCTACCCCGACGTCGTCGAGAGCGGCGGCGGCACCGGCACCGCCAACATCAAGAGCCACCACAACGTCGGTGGACTGCCGGAGGACCTCAAGTTCAAGCTTGTCGAGCCGCTGCGCGCCCTGTTCAAGGATGAGGTGCGGGCGATCGGCCGCGAGCTCGGGCTGCCCGAGGTCATCGTCGGCCGCCAGCCGTTCCCCGGCCCCGGCCTCGGCATCCGCATCGTCGGCGAGGTCACGCTCGAGCGCCTCGAGCTGCTGCGCAAGGCCGACGCGATCGCCCGCGCCGAGCTCACCGCGGCCGGCCTCGACGGCGAGATCTGGCAGTGCCCGGTCGTGCTCCTCGCCGACGTGCGCTCGGTCGGAGTGCAGGGCGACGGCCGCACCTACGGGCATCCGATCGTGCTGCGCCCGGTGTCGTCGGAAGACGCCATGACGGCCGACTGGACCCGCCTGCCCTACGACGTGCTCGCGCGCATCTCGAACCGGATCACGAACGAGGTTGCCGGGGTGAACCGCGTGGTGCTCGACGTCACGTCGAAGCCGCCGGGCACGATCGAATGGGAGTAGTAGTCGGGTCGATGCGCTAGACCCGTTCCGGCCGAGCTACCCGTTGTGGCGGCGATGCTCGGAGGAATAACTTGAACGCATGACCCAACCTCAGCGATCCCGAATCCGCTTCATGTCGCGCCTCGGCGCCGTCTCGCTCCTGTCCCTCGGCCTGGTCGTGGCCGCATCCGTCGCCCCCGCCACCGCGTCGCCCGGAGCGACCCCCAAGGGTTCTGCCGGCGGCTCCTACGTCGCCATCGGTGACTCCTTCACCGCCGGCCAGGGCGCGGCCCCGTATCTGCCGGGACTCTGCCTGCAGAGCCAGTTCGCGAGCTACCCGGCGATCACCGCCGGTTCGAGCAGCTACCGCGAGGCCCTGAACTTCGCCTGCTCCGGCGCGGACACGACGGCCACGATCGCGCAGCTCGCTGCCATCGACCCCCGCACCAAACTGAAAGCATCACTCGTGACCATCACGGTGGGCGGCATCGACGCCGGATCCAACCAGGTACTCCAGGCCTGCGCACCCGATCCGGCATCGGCGCTGTGCGCGTTCGCGGTCGGCGCAGCAAGCGCCAACCTGCCGAACGTGGGTCTGGCGCTCGTCTCCACCTACAGCACCGTCGCTGCCGCGTTCCCGAAGGCGCGCATCGTCGTGCTCAACTACCCGCGGCTGTTCGACCCGAACTTCGGGCAGCTCGCGTCCACGATGAACGCGGCGACCGACGGGCTGAACGCGGCCATTGCCGGGGCGGTCACCGCAACGGATAACCCGCGAGTGTCGCTGACCGACGTCACGCAAGAGTTCGAGGGCCATGGCATCGGCTCTATCGACGGGTCGTACATCAGCTTCAACGGACCGTTCGACCCGGCCAGCTTCCACCCGAACGCGCTCGGTAACACCGCCGGATACTCCGCGGCGCTGCGCACCGACGGAGCCGTTCGGGGGCGCTGACCCCACCACACAAAAAAGGGCCGCCCCTCGGGGCGGCCCTTTCCGTGCGGCGTGGTGCTAGTTGCTGCCGCGCAGGATCGCGATGAGGCGCAGGATCTCCATGTAGAGCCAGACGACGGTGAGAATGATGCCGAACGCCGCCCTCCAGGCGAAGGAGCGGGGGGCTCCGTTGCGCACGCCCTGCTGCACTCCGTCGAAGTCGAGGACGAGCGAGTAGGCACCCAGCAGGATCACGAAAACGCCGAGGACCGCCCCGAGCGGAACCCCAGGAATGATCTCAATGCTTCGCATGCCGAACGGCTGGTCCGTGACGCCGAAGATGATCATGCCGAAGTTGATCAGCGAGAACGCCGCGTAGCCGACCATTGCGATGAGGAAGATCTTCGTCGCCTTCTTCGAGGCCCGGATCTTGCCACTCGCGAAGAGCGCGAGGGTCACGCCGACGACCGTGAACGTGGCGAGCACCGCCTGCACCGCGATTCCCGGGTACTGCGTCTCGAAGAACATCGTGAGGCCACCCACGAACACGCCCTGCACTGCGGCGTAGCTCAGCACGAGCGCGGGAGAGGGCTTCTTCTTGAAGATGTTCACGAGGGCAAGCACGAAGCCGGCGATCGCGGCAGGGATCATCAAAAGCGGGATGAACCAGCCGACGGCGGCACCCACGAGCAGGAACCCGAACGCGACGACGGTCTTGACGATCGTGTCTTCGTAGGTCATCCGGTCGGTGTCGACCGAGGTGGCGGAGGGCCGACCGTAGAGATCGTCAAGCTGCCCGGCGCTGAGGTTCTGGTTCTGGGAGAGCTGGATGCCCTTAGTCGCGCCGGCGGAGAACGCCGCCGTGTTCTTGAAGGCGGGGTTTGATGTGGCCATCGATTCCTCTTTCGCTGTGAGTGGGGGAGACCCATCGTCTGCGCCCATTTTACGGGATGTTTGTTCGGATTCCGTGTGTGAGGATTCGGCGCTGAGCGAACGGCGCGGCCGCGATCATCCGCGCCAGCCAGGCCGAGCCCACGACCACGGACCCGAGCGCCGCGCCGACGAGGGCTCCGTAGCCGTATTGCGGGAAGAGCTGGGCCAGTGCGTAGGCTGCGGCCACCGGCGCGACGAGCACGACGAAGCTCACCAACGGACGCATCCGCACGATGAGCCAGCCACCGAGTGTGAGCGCCAGAAGCCCCCCGGACTGGGCGCCGCCGATCAGCGCGACGACGCCGAACAGGGCGGGGCCGGCGACCAGGGCGCGTCGCCAGCCGGGGGCGGGCACGATGATCCAGCCGGTGACCGTCGCCGCCGCACCGGCAAGAGTGAACCCGAGCGTGTAGGCGGAGGAGAACTGCATCAGGATGCCGCCGGCGAAGAGCAGGCCGATCGCGAAAAGGTAGCGCGTGCGGTAGCTACCGAAACGCAGCGGGATCGTGAGCGCCGGCTCCTGCGTCGCCGTTGCGGGCACGCTATCCCTGCCCGCTGAGCACGGCGGCCATGTAGATGATGAGCGCGACGCCGGCGATGCCGAGCGCGATGCCGAGCAGGAGGGGAATGTCGACGCGGCGCGGACGAAACCTCGGCCGGATCTGACGGGCCGCCGGGTCGTCCTCGTCTTCGTTCGGGATCTCGACCGGCACGAAGGTGCGGATCGCGGAGGGGATCGGGGGGCGGGCCGGCTCAGGCTCCCAGTCGGGTCCGTCGACGAT
>Ga0105048_10012953_pt1 | contig 13035 bp, 11 predicted proteins | sample MAT05_FD_78382 | JGI IMG/M metagenome (GOLD analysis project Ga0105048, IMG submission 78382) | Freshwater microbial communities from Lake Fryxell liftoff mats and glacier meltwater in Antarctica - MAT-05 | ecosystem: Environmental > Aquatic > Freshwater > Ice > Liftoff microbial mat | place...
ACTATTTTGAAGCCCGAAAAAGCGAGCATTTTCAAATACCGCAGCGGATTTTAACTTGCAGTAGAAATTAAACTGTCTGTTTGCTGTTAAATATTCGCGACAAAACTTCTTTATATTCTCCTTTATTTGTGAGTAAAGTTTTGCCGTTATCTAAGTGTTTTAATTCAAAAAAATGTCCTCCATTAAAAATCCTTGGAATTTCAATTTTTGCAATCCACGCGGATCGTTTTTTTTCTGTACAGCGAGAAATGTTTGGTTCAAATTCATAGGGGCAGTGTAAAAGTTCATTGTGAGTTCCAGCTTTTATAATTTTCAAAGCCAACAAACGCAATCCAAACCTTCTCAGGTGCTGCATTAATTTCAATGTCGTCACGTGTTTCAAAACTCGTCCCGCTCAAAAGTAATATATCTAAAATCGAAGTCGATAAAATAGTCCGCATCGTTTCTTGTTTATTGTTTTTTATTTTGTTTTCCGTCATATTTGTCTTGTCTATAGATTGCCTTCAAAGTTTTACAATAAGGCGCATACACCGACGCTTTTTTTCAGCTATAAATTTGAGCTTTACGCAGAAGCTCAATTTCGAAAGTTATAAATGGACGTTATCTACTGAATCTCGTTTTTGCGAGTGAAAGCGGAGACTATGAGATTCGAACTCATGATACAGTTACCCGTATACAAACTTTCCAGGCTTGCTCCTTCAACCACTCGGACAAGTCTCCTTTTTTATGGATGGTAAAAATATGCTTTTATTTTCGTTTTATCCGCATTTAGGCAATAGAAGTCTTTGGAAATGGCGAACTACCTTTATCAATGCGTATAAATTCTATTAGTGCCAGTAAGGATTTCTTTAAATGATAATTATCTGAAATCCCATTGGCACTTAATCGCCCATCTTAAATATTGAGTGAGGCAGGCTTTATTTTTCAACTGTTTTTTTAGGAGTAAATTTGGTTATTTCAGCATTATCTGTATTCGTTTGCCGACAAGCCAGAGTCAAAGAAAAGCAGTCTCTCAGTGCGAAAAATTATAAAGCAGTACTTTTTTAATCAGCGCGCGATCAACGTTTTGTAAAGATCAGTCATATCATCGCACAAACGCTGATAACTAAATTTTTTTACCACGATTTCGCTCGCCACACCAACCGCTGCACTAAAAGATTCGAATTGCGTTACCGCGCTTAACAAATTGTTTTTATAACCTGTTTCGTCTCCCAATTCTGATAATAAACCACAGGCGGGGTTAAGAATATCTTTAATTCCACCTACGTTAGTGCTCACAATAAATTTACTTGCCGCCTGCGCTTCAATAAGACTGACTGGCGTACCCTCATTTTTAGAACTGAGGCAAACAAGGTCAAGCCCTGCTAGAGCAACGTCTACTTCTTTGATCCAGCTTGTAAAAATAAAAACAGCGTTGTGATCCTTTCCGTCGGACCAACTCATTTTTTTTTCTTCGATATACGTTTTTAATGTTTGTTTGATTTCGCCATCCCCAATGATCAATGCTTTGATTTTACGATCGCTATGTTGTAAAACAAATTGTATACTGTCGATAAATAAAAAATGATTTTTAATAGGCGCTAACCTGCCGATGATTCCCAATGCCAGTTCGCCGTCTTTTAAGCCGTATTTACTCCTAAAAAATTCACGGTTCACTAATTTGTTTTGTGTGAATCTTTCCAAATCGAAGCCCAAGGGAATAACTACCATTTTCGACGGATCACAAATCTGATGGATTTCTGTTAATTCTATTTTCTGGATCTCGCTAATGGCAACAATAGTAGTACTTTTTTTAGCAAGGTGTTTTTCTACTAGCTTAAAAACTAATGTCTTTAACGGTGAAAAATAACCGTGAAAAACATGGCCGTGAAAGGTATGCACCACCACCGGTACTTTACTGTGAAATGCAGCAAGTCGTCCAATAGCACCGGCTTTACTTGCATGGGTGTGAACGATATCAGGCTTAAATTCTTTAATGAGTTGTTTAATTTTTTTATATGCGAGATAATCCTGAAGTGGATTAATGCTTCTGCGCATTTCAAAAATGAGCAACGGTTTTAAACCCAACGATTGAGGAATATAAAGCGAACTTTCTTCGCCTTTTTCTTCGGGACCGCCAATAAGCAAGGTTTCAAAATCTTTAGGCATGTATTTGCTCAAATATGAAACATTGTACGTAATGCCCCCTAAATTAAAACGGTTAATGATACGAAGTACTTTTGGCATTAGTATCTAATGTAGTCTTTAAAATTTTGTAACCAGCTTTCGAAAATTATAATGGCCCAAATTCTTGCAGCGCTGTCACCTGGGCTATCCGAGAATAACTCTTTTTTTATTGATTCGACCTGTGCTGAATGAAGAATATTTTCTGATTTTATCTTGTCGCAGTTTAGCCAATTATTTTCTAATTCCGATCTTAAACTTCCGCTTAACCATTTTTGAAGCGGCAATTCAAAGCCTTTTTTGGCTCTAGTAAATATTTCTTCCGGTAATAAATGCCTGAAATGGTTTTTTAAAATTATTTTTTGGGAACTCTTATTTATTTTTTGATCAGTATTTAAATTTAATGCAAATTCAACAATACGATAGTCAAGGAAGGGATTTCTTATTTCAATGCCTTGCTGCATGCTAAACCTATCAACTTTTACCAACATATCGTCCGACAAAACCGTTTGCAGATCGAAAGTATCGTTAATATTAAAATTTCGGTAGCTGTCAGAAGATTTAAACAACGAATCAAAATAAACAAATGAGCTTTGATTCTTCAACAATTGTTTCACTTGCCGGTGGTCAGAGATCGACGCGAGAAATTTTTGTTTTTCCGATACCTGTAAATTGGTAAGGGTATTAAATTTTCTGACTTGCCTTAATTTATTTTGAAAACTTCCATGCCTCGAACTTTTTCGGGCAGGGATCCAAGAGCTTAGTCTGGAAAAAAACTTAACATAAAAATTTTCACTCAACAACAAAGCCCTATGTTTGTGATAACCCTTAAAAAGCTCATCAGCGCCATCGCCGCTCAAAGCAACCTTTACTTGTTGTTTTGTTTGTTTACAAAGCATGTAAAAATTGAATGCCGACGAATCAGCGAAAGGTTCATCGATGCCCCCCAGAAAGATTCCAATATTATTTAAAAAATCGTCTTCTTGGAGTTTAAAAACATAGTGATCGGAATGAATGTGTTTGGCAACAAGTTCTGAATATTTTGTTTCGTCGAAATAATGCTCATTTTCGAAGCCGATGCTAAATGTCTTTAAACCTGGGTGGTGTTTTTTTGCGAGTGCCGAAATAATAGACGAATCAAGGCCGCCACTTAAAAAGGTTCCTACAGGAACGTCGGCTTGAAGGCGCAATTGTACAGCATCGTCTAAAAGGGTTACAATATCTGTTTTATTCAGATGGCTGCCGAGATCAGTTTTCGGTGCTACATACCAGTGGTCGACGTAAATCGTATTATCTTTGATTTCAATGCATTGACCTGGAAGCAACCTAAAAACGTTTTTAAAAATGCTTTCCTTGCCAGCACAATAATTTAGTCTGAAATAAGTTTCCAGCTGGTTGGGATTTAACTCCTGCGGCCCAACTAATTCCATTAGCGGCTTAAGTTCCGACGCGAAAGCAAATTTTTCTCTGTCAGCATAATAATACAGCGGTTTTACACCAAGCCTGTCGCGTGCCAACAATAGGTAGTTTTCTTTTTCATTGTAATAAGAAAACGCGAAAAAACCGTTGAGTTGATTGAGACAATTTTTTCTTTCGCCCTGCGCAAGGCGGAACAGCACTTCTGTATCGCCAGTTGTGTGAAGGTTTTGAAATTGGCGTTGTAAAATTTTATAATTAAAGATCTCACCGTTAAAAACGATCGCTTCATGGTCGGATGCATCGGTAAACGGCTGGTTGCTAGCTTGAGAAGCATCAACGATTATTAAGCGGCTGTGAAAAAACGAAGAATGTTTAAAATGTTTAGCAGTCTGATTATCTGGCCCCCGATGTTGTAGAAGTTCCAAAATTTTTTGTGAATTGACGCGGTTTTTAGGCTCTATCTCGTTTAAATAAATTATTCCCGCGATTCCGCACATTTTGGTTGTAAATATAGTTTTTCGTATGTTTATACAATATTAATTACTAGCAATATTTTGAACATTTTTAAAAGGATACTATTTTTTCTTGTTTTTTTTTCGGCCTTAAACTCTTTTTTCTGCCAACAACTCAGGTTTAAGCATATTACCAGCGAAGAAGGTTTAAGTACCAATTACGTTACATGCATTATGCAGGATGATCTGGGTTTTATGTGGTTTGGGAGCCAAGACGGGCTTAATAAATACGAAGGTGTCGAAAATAAGATGAAGATCTTTAAAAACGATCCTACCAATAAAAACTCTTTGTCTAATTCTGAAGTCACCGCTTTAACCCAGATCAGAAAAGATTTGATTTTGGTGGGAACACGCGATGGTCTGGATTTCTTTAATCCAGTAACCGAAAAATTTTCAAAGTTAAAAAAAGCAGATTCACGGCAGGCGCCAAAGGTTAATTCTATTCTTAGATTAGATTCGGTAAACGCTCTTATTGGATCTGATGGGGGATTATTCACCATTAATTGCAAGAACAAAGTTGTGCGAGCTTTTGTTTTTAAAGGATTGGAATCGGTAAACGTAAATACCATCCAAAAAATTAACGACGTAATTTATATCGGCACCATGGGCAGTGGTTTGTGGCGTTTGTACAAGAACCAACTTCAAAAAATTGATATCATTATCCCTGAATCAATAAAAGCAGATAAAACTGAACTATTATCTGTGACCCATATCGCCGAATACGGAAATAAACTATACATAAGCACGTATGGCTTTGGAATTTTTAAACTTGATTTTTCAAATTTCAAAATTGAATCAAAAATCTCCCTGCAAAGTCAGAACGAGGGTGCAGGGACAATAAAAGACTTTGTTATTAAAAACAATAAGATTTATGCCGCAACCAAATTTGGAGTGATGGTCTTTAATCTGGCAACGCAGCAATTTAATTCTTATAACAAAGGCGAGTCGTCGTTCTCTATGAATTCAAATGCATGTACGGCAATTTTTGTTGACCATGAAAGTAATTTTTGGGTTGGCACAGATCTTGGTGGGGTCAACGTCTCCTTTTTCCAGTCTTTAAAATTCCCCAATTCAAATACATATTTTGAGACCATGTTCAATAATGTTTATTCTATTTACGAAGAAAATAATGACAATATTCTTTTGGGAAGCGTTAAATCATTGCAGGCTTTAAATTTAAAAACAGGTGAAACAAAAGATTTTCCGGGATTGCCTGCGGCAGCGACCGTGCTTTCAATAGAGAAGGAAAACGATAATATTATTTGGATTGGAACTTGGGGAAATGGCGTTTTTCGGTACGACAAGTCATCCGGAAAAATAAAGAATTTTTTGAGTAATAAATTTGGTGGAACTATTGTTTGCTTGAAGATTAGCGGAAACTCAATTTACGCAGGATCAGTAGGGGACGGCTTATTTAAAATCGATACTAAAAATTTTGAAATTACAAATTTCGGACTTCAATCCGGACTTCCAAATTTGAGCATCAATTGTATTTTTATAGATTCTAAAAAAAGTGTGTGGCTCGGTTCTTATGATGGAGGTCTTATTAAAATAAAAGACTTTGATAAAAGGGGACAAGTAACTATTGAAAAAAATTATAAAAATACCGGTAAGCCGGGACAATTGACTTCAAACATCGTTTTTGCAATCAACGAAGATAAAAATGCTAAGATTTGGGTGTCGACGGCTACTGGTCTTAATAAACTGATAAATGACAGTACTTTTTATAACTTTTATGAAAAAGACGGCTTGGCCAATTCTTATCTTTATTCTTTGTTAAAGGATAGTCTTAATAACTTTTGGATGAGTTCTAACAACGGAATCACACGTTTTAACCCGCTGCTTCCTGAAAAAGAAATCATTTTTAAGAACTACGGAATAAAAGACGGGCTGATAAATGTTGAATATAATATGGGGGCAGCTTTTGCGTCTTCATCGGGGTTAATGTATTTTGGTGGTGCCAAAGGCTTCAATGTGTTCAGGCCTTCAGCCATTAAAGATAACATGCAAGCCCCCAAAGCTTATGTTATCGGTTATACCCGAGGCGGCAATAGTGTGCAAACTGATACGCTTATTACCTATAAAAAGCATTTGGAACTTAGTTGGTCTGAGAATTTTTTTCAGTTTGAGTTAGTAGCTTTGGACTACACAGACCCTTCAAAAAATAAATTCAAGTACAAGCTAGAGGGATACGACAACGATTGGTCGCCGCCGACTAGCGCTCGGAACATTGAATATAAAAAGCTAGAAGGAGGCACCTACAAGTTTACGCTTAAAGCGTCGAACAACGACGGGATCTGGAACGATAATGCTTACGAAATTACTATTACCGTTGTGCCTCCTTTTTGGAAAACAAAGTGGTTTTATTTTTTAGTGATTGTGTTAGGTGTAGGTAGCATGTTTGTATTCTTTAGTTATAGAACCCGTGCCATTAAAAAAGAAAATAAACGACTCGAAAAAAAAGTAGCAGAGCGCACTCGCGAGCTGGAGGAAAAGAACCGGGACATTACGAGTAGTATTACTTATGCCAAACGCATACAAGAGGCAATTCTGCCTTCCAAAGACCATATCTTTAAAAAGCTTCAAAAGGTATTTATCTTGTATCAGCCCAAAGACATTGTAAGCGGCGACTTTTATTGGTTTGCCGAAAAAGATGGCATTAAAATCTTTGCGGTAGTAGATTGCACCGGCCATGGCGTGCCTGGTGCTTTTATGAGTATGATTGGGCATAATTTATTGCACCGTATCGTGATTGAAAAAGCGATAGTTGATCCCGGAGAGATTCTTACTAGCCTCCATAAAGGAGTTCAGGAAGCATTGCGCCAAGGACAAAACGAGATCAATACCAACGATGGGATGGACGTGTCGTTGATTACGATCAACGATTCTAAAAAAGAAGTGAAATGGGCTGGTGCGAATAGGCCTTTGATCTTGGTTGACAGTGATAGCAATTTTACAAAATTCGACGGCAATAAATTTCCGGTTGGTGGGGCGCAATTGAATAGTGATCGGATATTTAAAACCCATCTGATTGAAGTAAAAATCGCCACAATGGCCTATATGTCAACCGACGGGTACGCCGATCAGTTTGGTGGAGAGAACGGGAAAAAATTTATGGTAAAACGTTTTCACGATCTTTTAAAAACGATTCATTTATATCCTGCGGAGGAACAACGCAAGGTGCTGCATGAGAATTTTGAACAATGGAGCAAAAACCACGAACAAGTGGATGATGTTTTGATAGTTGGCATTGAGATTTAACAATTATTTATTTATAATTAATTATATTTGTTGGAGTCTTAACCCATTTCTATGAAAAATCCTATTAAAGCCGTCGCTGCCCTTGGTTTAACCGCCATTTTATTTTTTACCGCTTGCCATAAAGATGAAAAAGTGGAAGTTGATAACGAAACCCAATCAGCCGTTGATAACGCCCTTGCCGATCAGGAGTACATGGCAGTAGCCCCAACCGTGCAAAGCCATGCTATAAACACAAAAGGCACAGGAACTCAAAATAAAATTTTAGCTCCCTGCGATTCGTTAACTAAAATTTCAGGCGATACCTTGTGGGGAACTCCCAATCACGTTGATCCTACATACACCATGAGCATTTCAAAATCAGACTGTGCTTTGACCATGCCCGACGGGCGCGCAAGATCGGGTCACGTTCAGGTAAAATTGTCAGGCAAGATTAAAGATGCTGGCTCAAAAATGCTGATTAAATTTAAGGATTACAGAGCCGGAGGAATTTCTTACCACTGCGACAGCATGGTTGTAACAACGATTGTGTCAAATACCATTGTGTCGCAATTCAACATCCGGTTATTTGGTGGAAATTGCCAAAATAACAATAATTGGACTATAAATTATATTTTTGACAGAACCATCTCATTCTATCCAAGAGGTGTAGCTCCGTCGACCGAACCCGTTACGTTTATATACGGCACTGCGTCCGGCAAAAATCGCAAAGGCAGAAATTTTACGGTAAATATTCCCGAAGCAACTCCTTTGGTAAAATTTGGCTCATGTGAATTTATTTCTGGCGGCGTTTTGACTTTAACCCCAGAAGGTTTTGTAGCAAGAACTGTAAACTATGGATACAGTATTTCACCCAACCCAGCAAATGGATGCGACGAAGATGCCGCTTTCACAGTAAATGGAAATACAATTGCTTTTAAATTAAAATAAGTTACATTTACAAAAATTATTAAAACAAGTTCCATAGTGGATGTTTTTGATATATATGACAAAATGGAAAGGAATAATATTTTGCTTTCCTTTAAAGGCGAAATAACTTCCGATCTTTTAACGTCCATTCTCCAGATTATGGAGAACAAAATGGAGAACATGCAGGAAGAACCTAAAATGAAAAAAAAGGTTTACAATGTTCTCGTAGAATGTCTCCAAAATCTATATCATCACTTAGATGAAGTGTCCGAAGTTGATTTAGAAAAAGTAAGATCTGCTATTTTTATGATCGGCAAAATTGAAGGAAATTATTCGATAATAACAGGTAATTATATTCTTAACGAAAACATCAATGGTTTAAAAAATAGACTTGATGAAGTAAACGCTTTAACAAAGGAAGAATTAAAAGAATATTACAAAAAGGTTTTAAACAACGGTGAAATGTCTTTAAAGGGTGGAGGTGGTTTAGGGATGATTGATATTGCCCGAAAAACTGGTGAAAAATTAGAGTATAATTTTTTGGAAATTGACAATAAAGTTTCTTTCTTTACACTTAAAATAAAAATTTCAAACCCAATAAATTAAAATTCAAGATTATGGAAAAATATGCTATAGAAGGCACGCCGAAAACACCAAGTATCAGTTTTGATTTAAACGGTGGGGTATTAGAGGTAAAAGGCCGTTCAATTCCTGAGAACTCTATAGAATTCTATAAACCTTTGGTAGACGCATTAGATAAATACGCAAGTTCAGCTAAACCGGCTACTACGGTAAATGTTCAGCTTGAATACTTTAATACTTCTTCTTCAAAATGTATATTAGATGTTTTTAAAAAATTAGAAGGAATCAATAAAGGTGGAAGCGCAGTTACAATTAACTGGCATTACGAAGAAGATGATGAAGATATGTTGGAAGCGGGTGAAGATTATCAAGCGATTATTAACGTACCTTTTAAAATGATAATGGTTAATGAATAACTTTTAATAATTCAAAATAAAACCCTGTCTCAGTTTAACCGTGACAGGGTTTTTTTATTATATTTGTTCCTCCTACAACAATACTATGTCAGTTAAAATTTCGGAAATATTAGGCGCAAGCGCTAGCAATTTATTAGACCATACCTGCAAAACGATTTCTAAAGAACACCTGCATTTGCCCGGCAACGATTTTGTTGAGCGGTTGTTCGCACCCTCAAACAGAAACCCTCAAGTATTAAGAAGTTTGCATCAGTTGTATAATACTGGCAGATTGGCTGGAACAGGATATATGAGTATTTTACCTGTCGACCAAGGCGTAGAACACAGCGCTGGCGCAAGTTTTGCACCTAACCCAATTTATTTCGATAGCGAAAATGTTGTTAAGTTAGCCATTGAAGGTGGCTGCAACGCTGTTGCTTCTACTTACGGTGTTTTAGGTTCTGTAGCGAGAAAATACGCTCATAAAATTCCTTTTATTGTAAAGATCAATCATAACGAATTTTTAACTTACCCCAATAAATTTGATCAGATCATGTTCGGCTCTGTTGAAGAAGCTTGGAATATGGGAGCTGTCGCGGTAGGCGCTACCATATATTTTGGGTCACCTGAATCATCACGTCAAATCGCTGAAGTGGCGCAAGCGTTTGAACGTGCCCATGAACTAGGTTTGGCAACTATTTTATGGTGCTACACCAGAAACAATGCCTTTAAAAAAGATAGTGTTGATTATCACACCGCAACTGATTTGTCGTCACAAGCCAATCACCTCGGGGTGACAATCCAAGCAGATATAATTAAACAAAAATTGTCAGATAAAAATGGAGGATACACAGCCGTTAATTTTGGCAAAACACACCCAAAAGTATATTCAGAATTAACGACCAACCACCCCATCGATCTTTGCCGTTACCAGGTAGCTAATTGTTATATGGGGCGCATGGGACTCATTAACAGCGGTGGAGAAAGCAAAGGTGAAAGCGATTTAGCCGAGGCTGTTACAACTGCAGTAATCAATAAACGTGCAGGTGGACAAGGGTTAATTAGCGGAAGAAAAGCATTTCAAAAACCGATGATAGAAGGAGTACACCTTTTAAATACGATTCAGGATGTTTATTTAGATAAAACGATTACAATTGCATAAAAGAAGTAAGATGCCGGACGTTAGAATGAAGAACTTATTTTTGACTTTTCAAATCTCAACTGTTAAATCTTACCTCTTAAATCTTAAATCTTAAATAGGAAAATGGGTTGGTTTAAAAGACTAAAAGAAGGCATTACCACATCAACAAAAGAGAAGAAGGAAACGCCCGAAGGTTTGTGGTATAAATGCCCGTCGTGTAAAAAAATTCATACCGCACAAGATCACGCGGCCAATAAATATGTTTGCTCAGAATGTGGTTATCACGAGCGCATTGGCAGCCACGAATATTTTGAAATACTTTTCGATGAAAACCGATTTACCGAATTAAATGAAAATCTTGTAAGTGGCGATCCGCTTGATTTTTCAGATACTAAAAAATATACCGATCGATTGACCGACACCATTAAAAAAACAGGCATGAAAGATGCGCTGCGAAGCGCATACGGAACTGTTTACGGCAACGATCTTGTAATTTGTTGTATGGACTTTAGTTTTATTGGGGGAAGCATGGGCAGTGTGGTAGGAGAAAAAATAGCGCGTTCTATCGATTATTGCATAAAAACAAAATCCCCATTATTAATTATTTCCAAAAGCGGAGGGGCACGCATGATGGAAGCAGCGTTTTCATTGATGCAAATGGCTAAAACGGCCGCCAAGTTAAGCCAGTTAGCACAACACAAAATTCCTTATATTTCTTTATTAACCGACCCCACGACCGGTGGAGTTACAGCGAGTTACGCGATGTTGGGCGACATGAATATTGCTGAACCTGGGTCGTTGATTGGTTTTGCAGGACCAAGGGTAGTAAAAGAAACAATCGGGAAAGACCTGCCCAAAGGTTTTCAAACAGCTGAGTTTGTCTTGGAACACGGATTTTTAGACAAGATCATACTACGAACGGAACTTAAAGAAAAGCTTGGCGCCTGGCTAAAGATGCTAAAGAATTAAAATCAAGTTTGAAAAGGCAGATGATGAAAATCTTCCTTTTTTTACGAACCCACTTTAATCTCAAAGCAAGCGTCTACGTGAAGACGATGTAGGCCCCAAAAATTTAAAGACATTTTTTCACCGCAATTTTAGAATTTTTTTAAGTATCTGACTTTTAAGTCATTAGTTATCGTTATTTACCCAACTTTTTATTAACTTTATTCGTATTAATTAGAGACAAAATGCAGAAATGAATATTCAGCCTCAACTGATAGCGCTGTGCATAAAACAAGACCGCAAGGCTGAGTATGAATTGTATAAACTTTCGTATAGTTACTTAATGAGTATTTGCATGCGTTATTCTAAAGATAAGGATACCGCTTCGGAAGTACTAAACATCGGCTATATGAAAATATTAAAAAACATTGAGAGTTATAAGCCCGAAGTACCTTTTAAAGCCTGGGTCAGACGTATTATGGTAAATACTTTGATTGATGAGTACAGGAAAAATAAACGGGAACGATCAAAATTGACTTACGTAGAAGATTATTTTGATTCTTCAGATTTTTCCGAAGTAAATGAGGTATTGAGTAAGTTCAATTGCAGCCAAATCTATGATGAGATTAGCAAATTACCAGAAGCTACAAAAAAAGTCTTTAATCTTTTTGTGATTGAAGGATATTCTCACAAAGAGATCGCTGAGTTGTTGAATATCAGTGAGGGTACATCTAAATGGCATTTGAACGCGGCTCGGCAAAAATTAAAAGAACAAATTGAAAGTAATATATTAACAAGAATATAAAACAATGAGCTTCGAAGAAGAGTTTGATAAAATAATCAGGCAAAAAACAAATGACGCCGATTTTCCCTTTGATGAAAAAAACTGGGAGAAAATGAGCGCTGTGTTAGATGCGGGCCAGACTTCTACTACTTTTAGTACTAAAAATATATTTTACGCATCCGCACTGCTAGTGTTTATTTTATTTGTGTCGGGTTTCTACTTATTACAAAGTTCTAAGATTAAAAACTTAGCGGAGGTTAAAAAAAGTAATTCTGGGAATGCTGTGAGCAACGATAATAGCTCGGCAATGAAAACATCCGTAATCACAAGTAAATCGGGAGAATTAGAAAATGCTACAAATGAAAAGAAGAGTCTGAATCAATTTGAAAAGGCGAATCATGTTTATGAAGCCGTAAGTTCTGAAGGCGCAGAAAAAGTTGTGGATAAAATAGTGAAAGTTGAATCGAACAAAAAAGTAGAAGATGAAGGGACTGTGAAGCGCAAACCAATTATACCCTCCAAAAAAATTTCTAAAAGGGAAAGCGGAAATGTAAGCCTTGGTTTTAACAAGACCGTTAAAAATAAAATTGGTGTTCCAGAAACAAACCATAAAATAAACGAACGAACTTCTGAAAAAGATCTCAAAATACAAAAATCTGAAAATGGCCTCGATCAAGAAAGCAAAACTGGCGTAAATTCCAAGGTCGCATTGGCATCTTCGCAGGCATTGCAGTACTCGAATGCTCAGGATTTTTCTGCCGCGACCCCTGTTTCTGAAAAAAATGCAAATGTATACCAAACGCCATCCACCTTTGAATCGATGGCAATGATTAACACAGAGCTTCCAATTTCGACGCTTGAAAATGATTTATTACCTGCGCAGTTTCTGATGCTGAAATATTTTGACGATGATTATTATAAACCTAA
>Ga0105048_10012955_pt1 | contig 13034 bp, 9 predicted proteins | sample MAT05_FD_78382 | JGI IMG/M metagenome (GOLD analysis project Ga0105048, IMG submission 78382) | Freshwater microbial communities from Lake Fryxell liftoff mats and glacier meltwater in Antarctica - MAT-05 | ecosystem: Environmental > Aquatic > Freshwater > Ice > Liftoff microbial mat | place...
CCGGTTTTCCTGACACCGTTCGAGCACATCACGGTCGACATGGAGACGACCTACCGCGTGGCGTTCGAAGCCGTCGCAGACGTCTGGAAGCAGGTACTGATAGCGTAGTCTTCTCACGCATACGCCTTCGCTTTTTCTTTGAACAACGCGAGCAGTTTGTTGGCTTGTGCGTCGTAGGCTGCGGGGGTTGGCCAACTCGATTTTGGCGAGAGAATGTTCGCGGGTACGCCGGAGCAGGTCGTTGGGATTTGCACGCCGAAGATCGGGTCGGTGACCATCGGCACATCGTTCAGCGCGCCGCTCAGTGCGGCCTTTAACAGGGCGCGCGTGTGTTCCAATGACATTCGCGAACCACTGCCGTTGAGGCCGGTATTGACTAGCCAGACGGGTACGCGGAATTGCTCGAGTTTCGCTTTCAGAAGTGCCGCATATCGCTTTGGGGGAAGTGGCAGGAACGGCTTCGCGAAGCAGGTGCTGAACTCGATGGTCGGCTCGGTGATGCCCGTTTCGGTGCCGGCGACTTTCGCCGTGTACCCCAGCAGGAAATGCTCCATTGCGAGATCGGGGCTGAGCCGCGATAGCGGCGGCAACACGCCGAACGCATCGTACGTCAGGAAGAAAATGTTCGTGGGGTGGCCGCCGCGGCCACTGAGTTCGCAACGCGGAATGAACTCGATCGGGTACGCGGCACGGGTATTTTCCGTGTACTGCGTGCTGAAGAAATCGGGTACGTGCGAGACGGGGTCGATCGGTACATTTTCGAGCACGCTGCCGAAGCGCAGTGCGTTCCAGATTTGGGGTTCGCCGCGCTCGCTCAGCTTGATCGTTTTCGCGTAACAACCGCCCTCGATATTGAAGACGCCGTCCGGCCCCCAGCCGTGTTCGTCGTCGCCGATCAACCGACGATCCGGGTCGGCGGAAAGCGTCGTTTTCCCTGTGCCGGACAAGCCGAAGAACAGGGCGGTATCGCCGTTCGCGCCGATGTTCGCGGAGCAGTGCATGGGGAAGACGTCGCGCTGCGGCAATAGGTAATTCAGCACGCTGAAGATCGATTTTTTAATCTCGCCGGCATAGTGCGTGCCCGCCACGAGGACGAGCTTTTCCCCGAACGAGATCGCGACACAAACTTCGGAATTCGTGCCGTCGCGTGCCGGGTCGCAGTGGAAATCGCAAGCGTGCAAGATCGTCCACGGCTCACTGTCGGCGGCGGTCGAACCTTCTGCGGGAGTGCGCAGGAACAAACAGCGTGCGAACAACGCGTGCCACGCTTTCTCGGCGACGATGCGGAGCTTCAGTTGGTGGCGCGGATCGGCGGCGGCGTAACCTTCGAAGGTGAACAGCTCGCGATTTTGCAGATACGCACGTATCTGGTCGCGCAACCGCTGAAACATCGCCGGTGCCATCGGCTGGTTCGCGATCCAGTCGATCTGGTCCGCAACGCCCGGTTCGCGAACGATGAACTTGTCCTTCGGCGAACGCCCGGTGCGCGTACCGGTGAATGCGGCAAACGAACCGGCATCGGTCAGCACGCCCTCGCCGCGCCGCACGGCCGCTTCGATGAGCGCCGACGACGACGCATTCAGATGAACTGCACCGGGATGCGAGATCCCCCACGAGGCGAGAGCACCAATCGGCATCGCGTCACTCCAGACGTAAACTGCGTAAAAACATCGTTATAGTATAGGCCGAAGAAATGGTTGCCGCTAACGAGCGAATTGAACGCTTCCCACGCTCTACCGAAATGTCGCTAAAACTCTATCGGCCCCGGCCAAGCTAAAGGCACGACGAAAACCTTCCCGTCGCCGATGCGGCCGGTGCGTGCGGCCTTGGCGACGCACTCGGTGAGTTCGTCGTATTTTGCGGCGGGCACCCACACGGTGATCTCGACTTTTGGCAAATACGCTGTGCTGTACTCGCTGCCGCGATAGCGGTCCAGGTAGTTCTTTTGCCGACCGTAGCCTTTTACTTCTCGCACAGAACAGGCATCGACGCCGAGTTCGGCAATCGCATCGAGAACTGCCTCAGCACGGAACGGTTTTACGATGATCGTCAGCTGTTTCATGCTTGCCTCTCCCGATTACCGGAACAACGACGATGCCCCTTTGGGACTGGGCAACACGGCGTCGAGGCTCACCATCGGGTGCGTCTTGTACGGGTTATATAGTGGATCGCCGACCAGTACGGTCATCCAACTGGCGAAGTAGACCGTTCGCCCGTGGACTTCGGCGAGCGTGTATTTCCCGGTCGCGAGGAAGCCGAAGAACTCGGACGGTTTCGGGAAGCCGATCGTGTACGGTTCTGCTACGGGGCCGAGCGTTGCGGCAACGCCGTCCTTCAGCATATTCGGGCACCACGCCTTCGATTTCGTATCGCGCAACGTCACCGCTTCGCCGCTCGCGAGGTGCCACGCAACCGCACCTTTGACGAACTGGCAACAGGGTCGATAGTTCGACAAGGCATACCAACCGGCATAAAGTGCCGCATCCGGGCAACTGTTCGCCGCAAACAATTCGTCCTTGTTATCGAGTGTCACATCGAACTTGGCTGCCTTCAGTAACGTTGCCATTTCGCGGAACGATTCGTCGTAGCCACCGTAGCCGTACCCTTTGTCGTTCGCGTTCTTCGGGTCGAAGTTCATCCCGCGCGCATCGATATACACTTTGCCGGTGAGGCCCGTTTTCTCGACTTCGACCGCATCATCGACGAGCCGTTTGGCGATCTCCGGCGTAGGCCCGTCGAGCCGCGATACGAGCAACACCGGCGGCATCGATTTCTTGCGTTTTTCGGCAGGAAACTGCCAGTGCAACGGGTTCGGCACCCAACGCGTGAGAGGGTAATCGGTCCACCATAACAGCATCAGTTCGCTATCGACGCAGGCATTACTCTCCTGGTGCGACAGTACCATTTCGCGTTCGGTCAAGCGCCGCAAATCGGAACGAGCCGCAAGCAGATCGACCGCATCGGGGTTCGGCTTCTTCTCCAGATCGGCAATCCCCTTCTTCACGACGACGAGTTTCTCTTTTAATTCCGCAAGCTGTTCTTTTTCTTCGGCAGAAGGCAGCTTGCCACCGACGCGCAACGGCACGCCATAGACCGTCAGCAAGCACTTGATCGTCTCTTTCCGGTCGCTGAGTTTATCGCGAAGTGTGCCGACCAGTTGGCGATCGTACTCTACCCGCGAGATGTCTTCGCCGCGCGGCAGCGCGATCTCGACGATGTTCCCCTTGGGCACGCCACGCTTCGCCGCATAATGCTCCGCCACCTCCCGCGACGACGGCACGAGCCGATTCACCACGATTACGATCTCGCTCGGTTCCAACGCCCTCAGCGGCACGACGGAAACGAACAAGGCGAGGATAACGAGAAGCCTACGCATGATGTACTACCGATATCGCATGGAGATCATTCAGGCGTCGAACGTGACGGTTAGCCCGGTTGCCGCTGTAGGCTTTGCGATAGTGGAACAGATACCCCCGCAGAACGCAAACGACTTCACCCGAATCACCCAGTTTTCGGGTAGCCGATAAATGACTCCAGGCACTTTCCACCCACCCATCCCTGGACTCATTCCCGAATTTCGGAACCAACCTAACCCACCAACGACTTACGTCCGATTTTGACCGAATAGGATCACGCCAGAACCAAAGTTTCGGTGGTCCTTTTCGACCCAAATTGAACCGTGCCTGATTCTCGCATTCGTACGAAGTATCCGTTTCTATACGGCGACGTCTCGGATGATATGTGCCAATACGCCCATGATTCGCCCGAGTTCGGCCACGAAATACTCGCGTCGGTCGAGCGTGAGATTTACGCCGTCAGCCTCAGCGAGCGTAAGCCCGAGGGTATGCTGCACCTCGGGAAATGTGAAGTCGCGGAACGCCATGCGATCCTCCGCCCGTTAGAACAATCCCACGTCGATGGCGTTCGAGATGAAGCGGCCGACCCACCAGTAACCCGTGCGCCAGTTGCAGTGGATTTTCACGCTGACGAGTGCCCCCGCGCGAATAGTGGCATCCGGGTCGGTAAGTTCGACATCGACGAGGTACGTCTGCGCCAACGGCACGGTTTCCTGGCCGCCTTCGCCGGCTTGCTTCACGGCGAGTGGACCGCCACCGCGTTGCGTCAGGCCGACGGGGACTTGTTTCGCGTCGGCTTCGGGCAGCCGGTTAATGCGCCCCTTGAAGATACGATCCGTACGGCCCGTCACGTAAATCGATACTTCCAGCCCACCGGACGCGGGCAAGTCTTCGCGCAGGAGCTTGAAGTCGCTCGCGGACACCGGCACTTTCACGAGGAGTTTCGTCGGGTCGCCGATCGTGCAGAGCGCTTTCTGATCTTGGAAGTTGCGGTCGTACATTTTCCCGATATCGGACTTGCGCGGCAGCCCCATCACGACGCCATCGCGCGGCGCTTTCAGTTCGAACAAGTCGTCGGAGCGGCGCTTGAGTTCCTTCAGTTCGCGACTGAATCGTTCGGCTTGCTGGCGGTGTCCGGCTTCGGTCGTTTGCAGCTGCGCCAGCGATGCCGGAGGAAGGTCGCGTTCGCCTTGTTGCTGGCTGCGCAGGGCATCGGCGAGCGTCAGCGCTTCGTGCATCTGGACTTCGGCCTTGTTCTGTTCTTCGATCAGTTGCGGACTGATGCAGCGTGCGATCACCTGCCCCGCCAGTACCGTTTGGCCTTCTGTCACTTCCATCTTTTGCAAAATGGCCGGTTCGAGCAAGCCCATCGACAGCATGTGATCCGGGCTGACCGAAACGAGGCCCGTATCGCGAACGCGGCTGATCGGTAGCGGCACCGTGAAGAACCCGATCAGCAACGCTGTGAAAATCGCCAGCGTGAAGTAGACCCGTTTCGTTTTCATATCCGGCAAGCGCCCCCGTTGACGTATGTTTTTGATCATGCGATACGCCGGCCAGACGAACATCGACGCCAGCGACATGATGGCCAGCATGTGGCTCAACACTTTGAGCTTCGGCCCGAGGAAGTCCGCGAGCATCCAGATGATGCTGAACGTGACGACCCAGCGATACACCCAACTCGCAATCGCGTAGCCGATGAACAACATCTTCCGCCCCGTGGCCATGTATGGCTCCGGTGGCACCTCGATACCGAGTGCTTTGTCGAGGAACGAATTCGTGATGAACTTGTTCGAGCGGTCGCGTAAGTTGGGGATTTCTAACCAGTCGGCCATCATGTAGTAGCCGTCGAACCGCATCAGTGGGTTCGCGTTAAAGACGAACGTACTGACGCTACACAGCGTCATCAGGCAGAGCGCGATATTGTTCACGATCGGCATGTGCGGCGTGTACCACCAAACGAAAGTAGAGATCGCCGCAATGATGAGTTCGACGTAAATGCCCGCGAAGCTGATGATGATGCGCTTCCATTTGTCCGAGATCGTCCACGCATCGGTGACGTTGCAATAGAGCGCAGGCGAGAAGCACATGAGCAGCAAGCCCATCTCGTGACATTCCCCTCCGAACGCCTTGCAACTGAGGCCGTGCCCGAACTCGTGGATGACCTTCACCACCCCGAGCGAGAGCCAGAGATAGAGTACCGTGTTGAACGCGAAGAACTCGTGGTACGCGGGGAGTTTGTCGTAGAAGGTCTGGAAGTGGACCATCACGTGCAACACGGCTGCGAGCATGAGGCTGACCGACAGCGCGAAGAACGGCAGCGTGAAGATCCACCACAGGTAGCCGAACATCCAGTTGAGGATGCGGTCCGGGTCGAAGACGGGGATCTTCCAGTACATGATGCTGGAGATCGCCGCGAACCGCTTCATGCGGCGTTGTTTCGCACGGCGCTGGAACAGATGCTTGCCCGTGCCCGCCGTTTCGCTCTGGACGAGGCCCGCCGTAATCAGTTGCCGTGCGAAACCTTCGAGGTCGTTGTATTCGAGGCGGTGCGGCTTAAATTCGTCCTCGAACTTGTCCTTCACCTCTTCCATGGTGAACTGGCCGTTGAACAAATTGAAGACGAAAAACTCTTGCTTGTTGAAGCGATAGTAGCGCAGGCAGACGGGGTCTTTGACGACGTGGTACGTCTTGCCTTCGTACTTCTGTTCGGAGATCTGCAAGTCCGGGCGCGTGCTCAGTCGCACGGACTTGCGTCGTTCGGCCGGGTTGTTCAGTAAGGCAGTATCCATGAAATCCGTGCCACCCCAAAGTTGGCGAACGCTCGCCGGGTCGCAACATCCGTTGCGAAACGGCGAGCATTAAAAGGATGCAAACGACGCGGGGTTATTCTCTAAGAACGAACGTAACCGCAGAGATCGCAGTGAACGCGGAGAAATCCATTCGTCTCAACCCACTCTCTCTCACTCGGCGTTCTCTGTGCCCTCTACATTTTCGAGATCGGGAGCAATGGCGGCATCGGGATCACGATCGGACCGACGGGAATCGTTGCGACGGCCGGAACGACGAGGGACATAGGTGCCCCCACCACGATGCCGCCTGCGGTGATGATGCCCGATGGGACGGGTACGATTGCGGCACTGCCGGGAGTGGGCACGGGTGGTGCGACCATTTCGCCGGGGCGAATGATGATCGTCGCCGTCGCTTTGTCTTGTAACAGATCGACGAGTTCACCGGGAACGGCATCGGTTTCGACGCGAATCTTGACGGTCTTCGGGTCGAGGCGAATCACCGAGGTGACGCGACCCGTGCGGACTTTCGATTGCTCGGCGAGCGTTGCCGCCGTCCAGACTTGCACGCCACCGCTCTGCGTGCCGATGGCGACGAACCACTTAGTGCCATCGGGGCCGAATGCGGCACAGGTCGGTGTGGCGCGATACGGCGTAACGAGCCGACGGCGTTCGGAGCCACGGCCGCCGGCCTGCGGGGCTGACCACACTTGCAACTCGCCCTTCATGTCGCCATCGCCACCCGCGGTGAGTACGTACGCATCGTCGGGGGAGAACATGGCCATGCCGGCGAATCGCGCCGCTGGGCCGGAGTTCTGCATCCCGCCGATCGCCTGACCGTCGGCGAGGTTTACGATTTCCATGCGGCCATCGTCTTGATCGAACAGCGCCCGGCCACCGCCCGACGACACGCCGAGGATATCGACGTTGCCCTTACGGTGATCGACCGCACGCACGACCGTGGCCCCAGTCGTGCCGAGTTTCCAGACGCGCAACGACTTGTCGCGTGCTGCCGTAACGAGCGTCGCTTGCGGGGTGAAACTGATCGACGTGACGGCGTCTTTGTGATCGGCGGGGAAGGCGTACAACTTCTTCGCGGCGGCTACGTCCCACAGGAAGACTTCGCGGCCCGCTGCTGTGGCGATGTATTTGCCGTCGTGGCTGAACGCCACCGAGGAAATCCCTGCCACGTGTGTATCGTCGAAACCGCTCATCGGCTTGTCGGAGATCTTGTCCGGATTCGAGACGTCCCAGACGCGAAGTTTGCCATCGGTGCAACCCGTCGCGATTGTCTGCTTCGCGGCCTTGGCCCCTGTGGCCGCGACCGAGCGAACGCCAGAGGGGTGAGGCAGACGAACCTGCGTGCGGGGCTTGCCCGTTGGGGCGAACGCATCCCACACGGCAGTCGTGCCATCGAGGCTCGATGAGACGATCATCGGACGATCTTTGTGCCCCGTGACGGCGACGCCGGTCACTTCCAGGCGGTGATCGATTCTGCCGAACTTCAAGTCGGGGCCGACGGGCATCGTCGGTTCGACTAGCACCTTGATACCGGGCACGACTTTATCCGCGAATTGCGATTCAAGCGTACCTTCGACGCGGACATCTTCGGTCGAAAGCACTTCCATGATCGGATCGCCCGCGCGGACGTACTCGCCCGGTTCGCGGAGAATCTTGGTGATGATGCCGTTAACCTTGCTGGTGGAGCGGTGCTTGGCGACAAGGACTTGTGCTCGCTTTTCATCGCCCGACACCTTCACCTTTTCCTTCATCGCCTGGATCGCGTTTTCCTTGTAGCGGGCCAGTTGCGCGACGAGGTTCAAAATTTCGAGTTGGGAGGCCGCACTCTTGATGCCTTCCATCGTCTTCAACTGCTTGGACATCGCTTCGGTGGCTTCGTTGGCTGCGCCGATCACGTCGTCGCTGGCTTTCATCAGCAGCTTGCTCGATTCGAGTTGCACTTGCACGTCGAGGTCGTTCAGCAAGCAAACGATGGAGTCCGCCACGACGCGGTCGCCTTCGCGCAGGCGTCGGTAAGGAGCGACTTTTCCGTTATCGCGCTGTTCGTAAACGAGGTTCGTGGCTTTCGGGTCGTACGAGGTACCGGCGGCGAGCGGCGTGCCGATCACTTCGATCTTGCCGTCGACTTCAGCGGGTACGAGTTGTTTCTTGTCGAGGCGGACGATCGCGTTCGGGATGACGACGGCGGCTTCGGGGCCACTGCCGAACTCGATCTTCTCGGGCGGAATCGCCTTGAAGAGATCTGAACCGATGTCCACCGGAACAACGGCGACACTCGGTGTTACGCCCGATGTGCCCCCGCTGCCCGGCTGGTTACAGGCGGCCGCAGAAAGACAGACGACGCCGACTAACGACTTCACGACCCATTTACGAACCATGTGCGAACCCCTTGCGAAGGAGAAAACGCCCGTAGGCGGAGTAGTTGTGGTGGCCGGCGGTGAGTGGAACCCGCAAGTGCGGACCGTTGGCCGGATCGACGGGGGACCGGACGGTTAATTGAACCGTCGGCCATGATGACGCGATTAAAACTGGAACACGACTTTCTCGTAGAACCATTCCCAGACGCCGTGGAACAACGAGTACCCGAGTGCGCGATCTCCGCACTTGATGCGGATATGCGCTTCCTGGCCGGACGCGAACAGCGCCCGCGGAATCTTTTTGTCCTCGGGGAAATCTGCGAGGTTGATCTTGATGAACCCGAGAACGATCGGCTCGGATTCATTGTGGTCGTCGCGGTTCGGCACCGCTTCGCGGGCAATCTGATCTTCGTACAACCGCCCGTAATATTTCTTGTCCGATTCGCTCGTCAGCAGCAAGTCCACATCGAGGAACTTCCGCTTGCCTTCGAGCTTGTGCAGTTTCTCATCGGCGAACGCTTTCAGGATATGCCCGATGTTCCGTTGCGGGATCTTGACCGTTACGTGCCAATCGCCTTCCCAGTATCCCAGGCGCTGGATTGGCTCGCTCGGCTTCACGGTGCGGTTGATCAGCTGTTCGCGATTGTCCGCGCTCATGATCGTGTACTTTGCGCCCGGTGGCACCTTGCTCGGGTCGAGCTTCGGTGCCAACGCGCGGAACATACCCGGTCGCGTCGTGTCGAGGCTATACAGCTCGACGAGTTGCTTCAGGTGTCGCGAGTTCGATTCGATCGATGCAGCATCGGCGGCCATATCTCGCTCGATGTTCGCGAGGTCCGATGGCGGGAACTTCGTCTTGTCGACCGAACGTGCGGCTTCGAGTTTCGCTTTGCGGTTCTCGATTTCGCCGACGAGCTCCCGATGGCGCTTGCCGAGTTCTTCGCTGTAAAGTGTGGCAATTTCCGCACCGGGATCGACGCGGTCGCCGGGCTTGTAAAGCAGCGAGCGAATCTGGCCCGCATCGAACGGATACACCAGGCTCAGTTCCACCGGTTCGATCTGCCCCTTCGCGTCCATCTTGAGCGGCGAGGGGATGAGCACCATCACCACGGCCAAGATCGCAATACCCGCCGCAATCGCGGAGCCGATCAACCGACCGCGGCCGCCGATACCGTCTTGGACTTTCTTGATTGGCCACCAGAGCATTTTCAGCGGAATCGACTTCATCTCGGCGGCGTTGTACAAAGCGGGTGCCGCATGCTTGCCGACGATCTCGAGCTTGCTAATCAGCGGCTCGACGTTCTCCGGTGGGTTGAAGCTTTCGAGCAGCAGCACCGAGCGGGCGGGCTTCTTTTCGTCTTTCTCGCGCTCGTCGCGGATCGGCATCACCACCAATAACTTCGGCTGGCTTTCGGCGAGGTAATCGTCGAGCGCCGCAATCACCGATGGCGGCAGACTCTCGTCCTTCTCGCCCTTGAATACGAGCTTGTCGCCCCACGCGAGCACGCTATCGAATAGCTGACGCATCCGGCGAACGTGTGTGGCGGCCTTCTCGACGACATCCGCACCCGACACCGACTCAACGGTAACGTGTTTGCCGTGTCGCACGCCGACGCAAAGGCGATCGCACTCGATCAGCTTGCGGCCTTCGTTGGCCACGTGATACGCGCACTCGGTCGTGTTCAGCGTGCCGTGAATGAGCCGCGCGAACCCTTCGACTTGGGCAAATACTTTATCGAGGCCCGCTGCCTGTCGCGTGTTCGAGAACGTGTGATATTGGCTGGCGTAACCCGCCATCTGCACCGTGTAGTTCAGGAACGTCGGGTACATCCGAGGGTCGTGCGTCGATTCTTGGAAGATCTCCAGCAGCCCGAGTGGCGACTTGTCTTGTTGCACGATCGGTGCGAACAGCGTGAAAAATTCGGTGAGGTTCCGCGCGGGCACCGGCCCCGGTTCGGCGAGGCCGGAGACTTGGCCTTGCGGCTCGATCATCACCGGTCGCGGCGGTTGCGCCTGAAAGATCTGCCGTAGCACTTCGTTGTGGCACTGCCGGCCGCCCCGCTTAGTGTCGAGGCCGACTTTGTCCAAATTGAGCTGGCACGCTACCTGTAGGAAGCCTTGCGGTGTCCGTAGCCAAACTGCCCCCGCCGGTGCGTTGATCGCGGTGAGGGCGCTATTCAGAAAGCGTTCGTAAAAGTCCGTCGGCGCGAGCGTCGATCCGGCCAGCTTCGAAGCCTCCGAGAACGCCTCGTCGATTTGTTGGCTGAACCGGTTCTTATCACTCGGCGGGTTCGTGCTCACGGCAGTTCTCGGGTTAGTCGGTAAAGTCAGCCCAATCGGCAAGGGCCAGACAATTATACCCTTACGGCGAAGTTGTTGCAAGGACACTCGCCGAGCCATTTATATGATGACTCCTCCGCCACACATAACTCCAGTCGAACTCAACATTTTCTTGCGAGTGGTGGTGCTAAGCGATAGCGCCAGTCTCGCCCTCGTTGCAAATTAACGGCGAGACTGCTCCACGGCATTGACCAGGTGGCTCATACCTTCGACGGGTTGCGAAACCCGACGGATTGAACGAATCGCGAAATCCGTCACTCGGTCGGGTGCTGATTTTCCCACGTGAGGATGTGGTGCATCAGGTCGGGCGGATCGATGGAATGATTTGGCAGTGGCCAAGCGAACCGCTCGGCGGCGGCCAACTGCGACGCGCCGCCACGCTCTTTCTTCCCCGGATCGCACCACAGTTTCACGAACCGGCCGATCGCCTTGCCGCGTCGACTGAGCCGAAGGATGAGCTTGCGGGCATCGTCTTCGTCCCGCGCCGCTTCCATCAAAAGCCCCGCCCAGTCGGTCACCCAATCGATCAGCATCCGGGCTTCTTCGTCGCCCAAATCCCGTGTCAACGACTCATCGCGCGCTATTTCGCGGATGAGCGGATCGCAATCGACAGTCATTCCGTTTCCCCCCAACGCCCAACCGAACGACTCAGGGTCGGCGGGCAGCCCATCCCCCAACGGGCCGCCACACCGTTCCCCATCCCCAAGTCGCTTTCGGTCCCACTCGCGTTTATGAAGGGGCCGCATACCAGCAACCCGCGCCCCTCGCAAGCGCGAATCGTACGGAATCCATCCGCCATCGCAGAAACGAGAACATCCCTCGCTATCGCGTGTGCATTGTTGTCGTAACGTTTTGTTAGCCAGAAGCGTAAGCACGATGTGCGATTCTGATTCTGGTAGCCGCAGGCCTTGAGCCTGCGCGGGGGCAAATACCCTTAAAAACCAGTCGCGGCGAGTCTTCGATATACGATGCGATAAGCCACAATTCGTTCATTTCGGGCGCACGAACCGACGTGTTTCGAAGACTCATCACGACCCTCAGTCGTTGCCGGTGGAAAACGCAGTCTAAAGAATAAGAGGTTTTCGCCTTCGTAAGAAGTGTCAGATTCCGCCGCGAAAAGTCCAAACTGCAATTGAGCGAAACTTCAAAACTCGCAAGCAAGGTGTGCGCTTTCCCCGTTCGAGGCACGGCATGGAGTTTCACGAGGGTACCCCTTGCTGGCGCTGCGGGCTGGCACGATGCCCGGTGGCTTGTGGGTGCGATGTCGCACCCTTGGGTCGCAATTGCTCAACTTCAAAACAAGCGCGTAGTCTAATGGGAATGAATTATCGCGATTTGGGATTCGGCTTCGGCTTCGGGTCGGCTTTCTTTGCCAGGTTTTCCTGGCCGGTCGGGCAGTCGGACTTTAACGGGCACTCGGCGCACTTCGGTTGCTTTTCGAGGCAGAGATCCGCTGCCAATGTGGCGATGTGTTCGGTGAACTCGATACCGCTCGTTTTGGGTATGTAATGCTCGATAGTGCCACGCGCGGACTCGAGATCGTCGATCTCGCCTTCGACGACTTTCAAGCGACGCAGCACGCGAAGCGTCGGTTCGTCCAGCGGGATCGCGTGTCCGCCGAGCGATCGCTGCGTTACCCAGGCGACGGTGAAATCGTTGACGCCGGTAAAGCGGGCGAGTTGCTTGGCGGCTTGACGCAAGCCTTTTTTGTCGAGATCGCCGAGTTCGAACGAGTAGTACATCTCGAAGACGTACTGGAGGATTTCGACGATACGCTGCGCTTTCGGGCCGTTGTTCGGAACGCCCTGAAGCGCTTCGTGAATTTCGGGTACGGTGCTGACGCGGATTTCGTTCCAGTCGAAGAAGGTCTTTTTGAAGTGCAGGAACGTAGCATCGGCCTGGGCGGTGGGGCAGCCTTCGCGGCAGACGCCGTAGATGAGTTCCTCGAGCACGGGCCGCGTCACGGGTTCGGCAGGCGCGGGGAACTTCTTGTCTAGCAGTTTGAGTGCTTTGGCGAGAAGTTCGGGTTTGCTGGTCGTCGCCGGCATGGCGTGGGTTCTCGCGTTTTGCGTGTGGGCCGATTACAGCGGGGCTGCCGGTCCGGCAGCGGTCGGTGTGGCCGATTCTACCGTTTCGTCTTCGTCGTCTTCGTCGTCTTCGTCGTCTTCGTC
>Ga0105048_10012956_pt1 | contig 13034 bp, 5 predicted proteins | sample MAT05_FD_78382 | JGI IMG/M metagenome (GOLD analysis project Ga0105048, IMG submission 78382) | Freshwater microbial communities from Lake Fryxell liftoff mats and glacier meltwater in Antarctica - MAT-05 | ecosystem: Environmental > Aquatic > Freshwater > Ice > Liftoff microbial mat | place...
ATTATTTTTTAAATTATATCAACAGCAAACCGTTTCGCAAACATTTCCGCAAACGGTTGCAGTAAACGAATCGTTAATGAGGTGTTTTTGCAACAATTTAGTTTATAATTTTATTGCAGAAACGGTCTAAAGATCTGTAATTTTTTTTCTGCTTTGTAAGAAAATTAATCTACCTTGAAAATGATTTTTTGACTGCTATATATTTTTTAAAACAAAACTTAACGATTATGCTTCTTGCGATGATGAGAAAGTCTGCTATGCTATTGCTGGCAGTTTTTGGGTTTACAGCTATCACGCTGGCCCAAACACAAACAGTTTCCGGAACGGTAACTGATAAAAAAGGTATCGCTCTTCAAGGTATCAGTATTACAGTGAAAAATACTAAAATTGGAACATCCACAGATTCTAAGGGTATTTACTCCTTACAAAATGTTCCAGTTAACGCAGTACTGGTTTTTTCAGGAGCTGGTGTTGTTGCCCAAGAGGCTAACGTTAGTGGTCAGCCATCGATAAATGCCGAGCTTGAAGCGAGTGTCAATAGTTTGAATGAAGTAGTTGTAGTCGGGTACGGCTCATCAAGAAAAAGAGATTTAACTGGTGCAGTCGCTTCCGTAAAATCTAAAGATTTCAATCAAGGAGTTATTGCTGCCCCAGACCAACTGTTACAAGGTAAAGTTGCTGGTTTGGAAATAACAAGTAACAGTGGCCAGCCCGGCGCGGCGTCAACCATTAAAATAAGGGGAAATAATTCTATACGGGCAAGTAATAACCCACTATATGTTATTGATGGAGTTCCTTTGGATGGAAGAACAGCGAAACCCGGCTTAAATTTTGGAAGCGGTTCTGGTTTAGATTTTGGAACCACTCCCGAGTCAAACCCGCTTTTATACATTAATCCGAATGATATTGCGCAGATTGATGTCTTAAAAGACGCTTCCGCAACAGCTATTTATGGTTCACGGGGTGCGAATGGAATCATTGTGATTACTACAAAAAAGAGCGCTGCTAGTGGTACAAAAGTTGAGTTTGGGTCAAGGTTTGGTGTGGCGGCAGGTTATATGAAAAAATATAAGGTATTATCCTCGGCTGAATTTAGAAGCTTGACCAAAGCTAATAATCTAAATTTTGATTCCTCTGCTACCGTTGATGCTTTGGATGCGATAACACAAAAAGATATCTCCCAGGAGTACAACCTTGCTTTGAGCGGTGGTAATGAAAACGGAAAGTTCCGTGCTTCTTTTCTTGGCTCAAAAAATAATGGGTTTATAAAGAAAACCCGGCTGGACAAATACCTTGGAAACTTTGGTGGGCAGTATAAATTTTTTGATAAAAGGTTATCAGTAGATTTTGGTGTAATTGCCGGACATACAACTGAAAACATGGGCCTCATTAGTAATACTGCCGGTGCAGGTGGTAATTTAATATCTTATGCATTAAACTGGAACCCCACCAAATCTTTTACAAGCAGCGATGGACTTTACAGTAAAGCAAGTAATTCAATTCCTAATCCACTTGCAGTAATTGATGGCTATAACGATGTTGCTAATGTAAATGTATTTCTAGCCAATTTCTCTGTTGCTTTTAAAATTGCAAAAGGTTTGGATTATAAATTTATGTATGCTCTCAATCATGGGTCTGGTAAAAGATATACGAACATGGCTGGTTGGATTGATGGTATAAACGGGGTTACTGGTACTGGTGTAGCCGCAATTTCCGATGCTACGTTAACATCCCAAACATATACAAATACTGTAAACTATAATACTTCAATTACCTCAAACTTAAAAATTGAGGCATTGGCAGGTTATGAATACTGGAAAACAGATTACTCAAACTCGTCAGTTTTCGGCTCTCAGTTTAACACCAACTTAGATCAGAAGAATCGGATTCCAATCTTGTACACTAGTTTCTTTCAGAATGCTAGAACACAGATTCCTTTGGTAACGTTTGTTGATCCTACTACGGAAATACAATCTTTTTTTGGAAGGGTTAATTTAAATATGTCGGATAGGTATTTTCTAACCGGAACAATAAGGGCAGATGGATCAAGTAAGTTTGGTAAAAATAACAAATACGGTTACTTTCCTTCTGTTGGAGCTAGGTGGACAATTAGTAATGAAGAGTTTTTAAAATCCAGTTCATTCGTGAACAATTTAGGATTTAGAGCGTCTTGGGGTATTACAGGAAATCAAGAGTTTCCGGCTGGCGCTTCTCAAGAGCAATTTAATTCTGGCGCATACAACAGTATAGGCCAGAGTAATGTTGCCAATCCCGATTTAAAATGGGAAAAGACGACACAAATAAATCTCGGATTGGACTACTCTGTTTTAAAAGGTAAAATTTTTGGATCCTTTGACTATTATAATAAAAATACAACGGATTTGTTATTTCAAAGTACGGCAATCCAACCAGCACCGGCGTCAGTTTTCTTCATTAACCTTCCCGCACATTTAATAAATGAAGGAGTAGAGTTTTCGATTGGTTCTGCCATTATATCTAAAAAAGATTTCGGTTGGGATGCGAGTTTCAATATTGCATATAATAAAAACCTACTGAAAGATTTTGCGCAGGCTGATATACAAACAGCACTGGTTAGCGGACAAGGGGTTTCAGGGGCTTTAGCGCAGGTTATAGGAAATAATCAGCCTGTTAATGTTTTTTACTTAAAAAGGTTTAATGGTTTTGACCAAAGTGGACAGCAGATAATAGCAGATGACCCAACATTTGTGGGCGATCCTAATCCCCATTATATTTTTGGCTTTAGTAGTACGCTCCGTTTCAAAAAATTAACGATGAGTTTAAATGCAAGTGGCGCAGCAGGATATTTGATATACAACAATACTTTTAACAGTGTAACAAATATCAGTAATATTGCAGCTGGAAAAAATGTAGATGTATCAGCTATCGGGTCGAAGGAAAATATAAATGCGAGTGTTGCAGCATCATCGAGATATCTCGAAAAGGGAGATTTTTTGAAATTGAGAAATATTACTTTTAACTACAACGTAGGTGATTACGGCGTTATTAAAAATTTAAATGTTTTTGCTGGTGCGTCAAATTTATTTGTAATTACAAAATTTACTGGTTTTGACCCAGAGGTAAATGTGGATAAAAGTAGCAATGGATACCCATCTCGAAATATGGAATACATACCTTATCCTACGCCACGGTTGGTAACATTTGGTTTTAATATGTCATTATAAATTAATTAAAATAAGTTTTATGAATATATTTAATTATACGAGGATAGTATTAATTGTTATAATTTATACCTCCTTCGCTACAAGCTGTACAAAGCTCGATCAGGGTTTAAATAGTACTTTAACAAATGCCCAAGCGGCCAATGCACTAGGTGCAAACGGCACTCAATTATTACTACAGACTGCATACAATGATGTCGGTGGGCCTTATTCAGACCCAGGAAATATTCTGGCATTAGAAGAGGTAACTGCCGATCAATGCGTGGTGCCAACCCGGGCGGGTGACTGGGATGATAATGGAAAGTGGAGATCTTTAAAACAACACACTTTTAAAGCTGACGGGGTTGACGTTATAATTAACCAGTTTAATTCTCTCAATAAACTTAACTTCGACGCCACCAATGTATTGGCATTTAATCCTTCCAAGGTACAAGCTGCTGAAGCACGATTTTTAAGAGCTTTATCATTATATCAGTTATTAGACTTATTCGGCCAATTTCCATTTAGAAATCCAGGTGACAATTTATTGAACGCTCCGAAGGTTTATCGTGGTGATAGTGCAGTTCAGTTTATTATAACCGAACTGACCACAATACTTACTGATTTACCGGCTACTTCCGTTATGAGTAGGGCTAATCAGGGTGCTGCAAATGTTTTGCTAATGAAGCTATATTTAAACCGTGGTGCATTTATTAACCGATCTGCACCAACGTTTGATAATGCCGACATGCAGAAGACGATAACGATAGGTACCTCCATAGTTAACAGTGGTAGGTATAAGTACATGGCCAATTATTTTGATAATTTCAATAACAGGAATGATTCTTCAAGAGAGGGGATATTTGCATATCCCAACTCATCGGGTGTATCTACCAACAATTCGGGAATTCATAACAGGTGGTGGGCTACATTACATTACAACTCATATACCCGACTGGCTCCGCAGGCAGGGTGGAATGGATTTTCTACTGTTGCCGATTTTTACAATTCTTTTGGTGTGGCCGTCACCCCTTCAAAAACTCCTGCTGATACCTTATTGGATAAAAGATTGGGTGGTAGATTTTATAAAACTTGTACAGATTTATCCGGAATCAGGCCTGGGCTTTTGATTGGGCAACAGTATGATTCCGGCAGAGTACCGCTAAAAGATAGGAAGGGAAATCCCCTAAGTTTTGATCCGAATTTAAATGCAGATTTAAAGGAAGTAGGAAGTGATCTGGAGATAAAAGGTATCCGTGTTGTAAAGTATGTACCAGATTTTTCAGGCGATGGTAAAAATTATGGAGGAGGAACATCCGGAAATTGGGTAATGATTTTCAGATATCCTGATGTTGTTTTAATGGTTGCCGAAGCGAAAATGAGAGCTGCCGCTCCCGATAATGCAGGTGCGTTGGTGATGATAAACGATCTTAGAACGGCACGCGGGGCAATACCAATGATTACGATGCCTTTGGTAAATTCAAATAATGTTGCTGATCCTAACACACTTTTAGCAGAAAGAGGAAGAGAGCTTTACTGGGAATTGGTGAGAAGAACAGACCTGATCAGATTTGGTGTTTTCCAAAAAGCATGGTCCCTTAAACCTGCTTCGGACGCTGCTCATTTGGTATTTCCAATCCCTTCTTCTGCATTGGCTGCCAACCCAAACCTGAAACAAAATACAGGATATTAATCAAAGCTCGTTTTGATTTATTTTATTCCAGTAAAAGGTCATTCTTGTAATGGCCTTTTACTTTTAAAAATATACCTGAAATTAGTGTTATAATGAGAAAATTGTTACTGCTTTTATTTTTGTCTCCAGCACTTCTTCATACTTCATGCAATATAAAATCTGGTAGTAAACCTACAGCCTTGTTTGAATTAGTGAACAATTCTGGAATTGAATTTAATAATGTGGTTATCGACGATAGTTTAGAGAACGGTTTTTTATTCAGGAATTTTTATAATGGTAATGGTGTAGCATTGGGGGATATTAACAACGATGGCCTTGCAGATGTTTTTTTGAGTTCCAATGCCGGGGCAAATAAACTATATCTTAATAAAGGAGATTTTCATTTCGAAGATATTTCTACCAATGCAGGTATAATCATTGACGACAAATGGAATACAGGAGTAACCTTTGCTGATGTAAATGCAGACGGATGGCTAGATATTTATGTGTGCTCGTCGGGGCATATGGGAACAGGAGTACGAAAAAATAAATTATACGTTAATAATCATAACAATACTTTTACAGAGGAAAGTGCTGCATTCGGATTGGATATTTCAGCATATAGTACACAGGTATCCTTTTTTGATTACGATTTAGATGGTGATCTGGATTGTTTTATGATTAACAATAGCCCAATACCAATCAACCAGCTAAATTTTGCTAATAGGAGGGATGTGCCTGACAGTCTATGGAAAATTGCTGATTTTCTTAAAGGCGGCGGCGACCATTTGTACATGAATGACAACGGATATTTTAAGCAAGTCACCTCTAAAGCAGGTATCCATGGTGGGTTGATCAGTTTTGGCCTGGGGGTTTCAGTAAGTGATATTAATAATGACGGATGGCCGGACATTTTTGTAAGCAATGATTCCTACGAACGAGACTATTTATACATAAACCAAAAAAATGGAACGTTCAAAGATCAGCTGGAGGAATGGTTTCAGCACACTAGTTTTTCATCAATGGGCGCAGATATAGCAGATATCAACAATGATGGTTATCAAGACTTGTTTACTACTGATATGTTGCCCTTGAATGACTACCGTTTGAAAACAACAGGTTCATTCGATAACATCAGTTTGTTTAATGACAAATTAAAATCTGGGTTTTACTACCAGTACACAAAGAATTGTTTACAGTTAAATAATAAGGATGGGAAGTTTATCGACATTGCTCGTTATAGTGGAGTGTCTGCTACTGATTGGAGCTGGGGTGCATTAATATTTGATATGGATAATGACGGTTGGAACGACTTATATGTTTGCAATGGAATAAATAAAGACGTCACTAACCTTGATTTTATGGATTTCTTTGCCAATGAGGTCAATCAGAAAATGGTTTTAACTGGAAAAAAGGAATCTGTTTATAAGGTTTTAAAGGAAATACCTAAAACACCGTTACCTAATAAAGTATTTCGAAATGATAAGAATTTACGTTTTACTGATGTAGGTGATGACTGGGGTCTGGCACAACCAACGTTTTCTAATGGGGCAGCTTATGCAGATTTAGATAATGACGGAGATCTTGATTTAATTGTGTGTAATCAAAACCAACCTACGTTTATTTATAGAAACAGGTCGAGAGAACTTAACAAAAGAAACTACGTAGGTTTTGCCCTTACGGGAAAAAATAAAAATGCCTTTGCCATCGGCACTAAAATTAAATTATTTATTGGTGCTGAAATTCTTACAAAGGAATTATTTCCCAGCAGGGGTTTTCAATCATCGGTTGATTATAAATTAATTTTCGGTTTGGGTACCAACCTATCAATTGATTCCGCAATCATTACCTGGCCAGACAGAAGCACTACAAAATTGGCATCTCTTTCAATTAATAAAGTTCATTTGTTAAACCAACTGCAAATTCAAGCAGTTCCGGCTAGTGATACTATTCAACCTGCGTGTAAAACATTCTTTACAAATGTGTTGGCTAATTTTGAAAAGCACCAAGAAAATGATTATATAGATTTTTATAACGAACGAAATATCCCAAGAGTATTTTCAAGGGAGGGGCCTAAAGCAGCTATTGCAGATGTTAACGGGGATGGGCTCGACGATATTTTTGTAGGCGGTGCAGCGGGTAAAATTGGTCAGTTGTATTTGCAGGCTGCCAATGGTTCGTTTGTAAAAAAGGAAGAATACAGTTTTAAACCATTTAGTGATTTTGAAGATGTTGCTGTATTATTTTTTGATTATGACAAAGACGACGATATGGATCTGCTGATTTGCCCGGGGGGAAATAATCATCCAATCAATAGCAGAGAGTTACAATTGAGACTGTTTGTTAACGATGGCAAAGGAAACTTTACCTTAAATACTTCCTCTTTTCCCAATATGGGTATGAATATAGCTGTTGCTATTGAAAACGATTTTAACAATGACGGCTTTCCCGATTTATTTATCGGTGCTAGAAGTTATCCTGGAAATTATGGGAAAGATCCACAGAGTTACTTATTTGTAAATGACGGAAGGGGCCATTTTACGGATATGGCCTTGTCAAAAAATCCTGAAATATCTCAAATAGGAATGGTCACTGGCGCTGTATGGTCAGATGTAATAGATGATACGAGCAAGGAACTAATCATTGTAGGTGAATGGATGGCGCCAAGGGTTTTCACTTTTAACAAAGATCGTTTTAGTGAAGTAAAAACAAATATTAGCAATCAATATGGATGGTGGCAATCTATTGCTGTTGCAGATGTAAATAATGACGGGAAACAGGATTTAATTTTAGGGAATATCGGCGAAAATTTTTATCTGGATCCATCGGTCACAAGTCCTACGAAATTGTGGCTGAATGACTACGACTCAAATGGCGACATTGATAAAATAATTACTTATGCTATCAATGGTAAAGATATGCCCGTCATATTAAAACGGGATCTTCAGGATCAACTACCCTCACTCAAAAAAGGAAATTTAAAACACAGCGACTACGCAATGAAATCTATACAAGACCTGTTTTCAAAAGAATTGATGTCATCTTCCAGGGTAAAACAGTTTGTTTATGCCTCGTCCTGCATTGCAATAAATGAAGGTAGTGGGAAATTCAGGATTTCGAAACTTCCGGTAATGTCGCAGATGTCCTCCATTAATGCGATTCGACCTGTGGATGTAAATTTAGATGGGTTTATTGACTTGGTCTGTGGTGGAAATCAATTCGGATTTTCACCCCAATTTGAAAGGCTTGACGGAAGCTTTGGCGATATTTTAGTTAACAACGGCAAAGGAGATTTTATCTGGCAGGAAGCCAAAAAAACAGGTTTGAAGCTAAAAGGGGAAATAAGAGATATAGTGTCGATCCAGAATAGTAAAGGCAGGTTTGTTTTATTTCTTCAAAATGATGAAATTCCTTTTCTTTATAAGCTAAATGATAAAGTCCCGAAGTAATCAAATTATACAATCTGTTGATTTACACCAGTACTGTTCTTTAAATGAAGAAAACATTCAGCACACAGTTTAGTAAATTAGATTTTTTGCGCTCATGAATACATTTGCCCGATATTTTTTAGGTTTATTTTGCTTAGCATGTTATGTTTTTATTTCATCCTGCCATAACAACGATAAACTGGCCGACGCTGTTTTGTTTGAAGTACTGAAAGAGGATCAGACGGGATTACATTTTAATAACAAGCTGACGCCCACAGAAAACTCAAACATGTTCAACTACATGTACTTCTATAACGGATCAGGAGTTGGCGCAGGTGATTTTAATAATGATGGACTTGTGGATTTATTTTTTTCATCCAACCAGGGAGAAAACCAGTTGTACATTAATGAAGGAAAACTTCATTTTAAAGATGTTACAAAAAGCGCTGCGATTCCACAGGATAATGGTTGGTCAACAGGAGTGTCTGTTGTTGATATCAATAACGACGGCCTGCTTGATATCTATGTATCCAAGGTAGGGGCGTTCGAAATACTGAGAAGTAAAAACCAATTACTGGTTTGCAAAGGCATAAAAAATGGGATACCATTTTACGCAGATGAAGCTCCAAAGTACGGATTGGATTTTTCGGGCTTTAGTACCCAAGCAGCATTCTTCGATTATGATTTGGATGGAGACCTGGATATGTACCTGCTGAATCACTCCATTCACCAGAATAGCTCATATGCTCCAAGAGATCAATTTACAAACACCTATGATAGTTTGTCGGGCGATCGCCTGTTTCAAAACGATGGTAATCATTTTACGGATGTAACGAGGAAAAGTATGATCAACAGCTCCCAGATTGGTTATGGCCTCGGTATTGCGGTGAGCGATATTAATCTGGATGGATGGCCCGACTTATACATTGGTAACGATTTTCATGAAAATGACTATCTCTACATCAATCAAAAAAACGGTACATTTTTGGAAGAAAATAGTCAGCGACTGATGCACACCAGCAAGTTCACAATGGGGGTGGATATTGCGGATGTTAATAATGACGGATATCCCGAGATCATTTCAATGGACATGCTTGCTGCGGATCCGTACATATTAAAACGTTCGCTGGGGGATGACGACTATGACGTTTTTTACAGTAAAATTGCTTCGGGATATAACTACCAGTATTCTAGGAATAATTTGCAATACAACCGGCGAAATGGTATGTTTAGTGAAGTGGGATCATATTCTGGTGTTAATGCAACCGACTGGAGCTGGGCACCCCTTTGGATGGATTTTGATAACGATGGTTTGAAAGATTTATTTATTTCCAATGGCATCCCGAAACGTTTGAATGATATGGACTATATCAATTTCATTTACAGCCAAGAAGTACAAGATAAAATTCAATATCACAGCATGAAGGAAAAAGATATGGCGCTAATTGATAAATTTCCTGAAATTAAAATCCCGAATAAATTTTTTAAAAATATGGATAGCATGTCCTTTAGAGATATAGAGACCGCCGTTAAAAATGATCAGCCAACCTATTCTAATGGAGCCGTATATGCCGATTTCGATAATGATGGAGACTTGGATGTGGTGGTCAATAATATTAATAATCCTGTTTTGTTGTATGAAAATAAAACTCATCAATCTGGAGTCAGGAATTTTGTTGAGGTAAAACTAATTGGTCCAGAAAAAAACAAATCTGCTGTTGGTGCAAGGATTGTACTTTTTTCAGGCGATAAAATTGAAACCTATGAAAAAAACCCCACCAAGGGATTTATGTCGAGCATGGAAACAACTATGCATATCGGGGTCGGTAAAACCAGTGTCGATTCCTCGTTTTTAATATGGCCAGATAATTCTTTTGAAAAAATAGATATTGATACTTTATTTCCGAATATTTCATTTACTTATAGAAAGGGACTAACCGCATTTAATTACAATAGCATTATCTCGTTTAGGCGCAACAAAACAAAGCCTGTAGTTGATATTACCAAGCAAACGGGGTTGGCGTATTTGCATAAAGAAAATGCATACAATGAATTTGACAGGGAGCCATTAATGGCTCATATGTTATCAACGGAAGGCCCGGCATTGGCAGTTGCAGATATCAATAAAGATGGATTGGAAGATGTATTTATTGGAGCATCTAAAACTTTTCAAAATGCCATTTTTTTACAGCAAATCGGAGGAAATTTTGTAAAAATAGAGCAGCCAGGAATGGCAGTCGACAGTATGTACGAAGATGTGGATGCTATCTGGGCCGACGTAAATAATGACGGTAATATTGATTTAATCGTTGCTTCCGGAGGGAATGAATATTACGGAACCGATGAGTATCTGCTGCCTCGTATTTATTTGAATGACGGACACGCTCATTTCGCTAAATCCAGTAATGCTTTTCGAAATTTGTATGTTACTTCCTCATGCATAGCTGCCAATGACTTTAACGGGGATGGATTTATAGATTTGTTTTTGGGGGGAAGGACTATGCCTTGGAATTATGGCGAAATTCCCCGGTCATACTTATTACAAAACGACCAAACCGGCAAATTTATAGATGTTACGGCTAAGTATTCGACCCAACTCACCAACATTGGCATGGTTACAAATGCAGTATGGGTCGATATTGATAACGACAAGGTTAAAGACCTTGTCGTGAGCTGTGAATGGGGTGGCATCACGGCTTTCATTAACAATAAAGGAAGTTTTACAACAAGGGAAATAACAACTAAAAAAGGCTGGTGGAATTTCATATTGCCATTGGATGTAGACAATGATGGGGATATTGATTTTATAGCGGGCAACCAAGGGCTAAATAGTCGAATGCATGCTACTTCCCAACAGCCAGTGCGATTATATTTCAACGACTTTGATGATAACGGGAAAAAGGAACAGATATTGACTTACTATGTAAAAAGCAAAGAAATAACATTTGCTAGTAAAGATGAACTACAAAGCCAGATTCCAATGTTGAAGAAGAAATATATTTATGCTGAAGATTTTGCCAATGCAACGTTTGTGGATATTTTTCCAGTGGAAAAAATTGCTAATTCGGTAGTATCTTCAGCAGATTATTTTGCCAATGCAGTATTACTAAATAACGGCAATGGTCATTTTACAACTTCAGCCTTACCTTGGGAAGCACAATTGGCACCTTTCCGGGATGCAGCCGTCGCGGATGTGAATGGTGATCAACTCCCCGACATACTATTGGCCGGCAATTATTACAGTAACAGTATTCATGCAGGAAGATATGATGCTGATTTCGGGACTATATTAGTCAATATGGGCCATGGGAAATTTACCTGCGAAAGTTTAAACGGACTAAATGTAAAAGGGGAGCTGCGGCATATCCGGGAAATAAAAATTGCAAATCAGCAATGCTATATCGTGGCAAAAAATAATGACACCGCAATACTTTTTAAATTTGTAGGTATTAAAAAATAGTTTTTATTCAGGATAAATCATCACAGGGAAAAATATAGATGTTTTCCATTTACTGGTATCCGGTTCTTTGGTGCGTTCAGTAACCAATGAATAGAAAGGAATAGCAGGAGCTTTCAACTGGTGATCAATTGCAAATTTCTGGATCTGGTCAAAAGCCTGGTTATTTATTCCTATACCACCTACCACATTTGTCATCAAAATAATGCTCCGTCCAGGCATTCTTTTCTGCACGATATCTCCGAATGACTCTAGTATTTTATTTGTTGGGATTGCTACTTTTACTTCGTAGTTGACACTGTCATCGGTTCTCACATTTAACATTGGGTAGCCGCTTTCTTTAGCAGATTTTACGATGGCGTATTTCCTGAGCTTTTCAATAAGGTTGTATATAAAATCGTTAGAAGGGTACCCTTTGCTAACACCTTCAGTCGATATCAAAAGGCTGTCAATTACCAATGTTTTCACAATGTCAAATCCGTAAATGTTTACTGGATTCGAGTAGAAAATTTGAATTTTTTCCAAAATACTGTTCATATTACTGTTTATCTTTTTACCTTCCAGATATTCACTAATGCGTTTAAATGGATTGATGGAAGTCTTCAGGGAACCTACCCATTCAAGGCGAGTAGAATCGGTAACTATAGTAATTAAAAAAAGCGAAGTTTTTATCTCTCTATTCTGACTCTCAATAAAGACTGGTAGTACCGTAATGTTCCCGTTTCTGATAGTGTAAATATCATCGTTCAGGTAACACCGGCCTCCGGTAATTTCACCAGGCCACCAGCTGCTAACTTGTGACGTGTCCAATAATACCCTGTACAGTGCATTACCAGTTGCTTTAATACCGATACCTGCTTTAAGGTGTATATAATTGGGAATAAAAACGTATATAAAAAATAACAAAAAGACGATTACTGCTCCAAAAACTATCCTCAATTTATTCATAATCAAAATAAATACACTTATTTAAGTAAGTATAATTTTAATTTGCAAGGTACCAAATTACTACACATTAATCGTTATAGATTTTAATAAGGAAATCTGTTTATTTTAGTCTCAAAGTCGATTAAACTATTTTGAATATGAATTTTTTCCTTTTCAAAACTATCTCAAACGATTGATGTTTATAAAAGCATAGGCAAGTTCGTTCACTAAAATGGATACCTTTACTCAATAATTTTTGATTATGCTAAAGCTATGTGCAATTGCTGCCCTTTCTATTTCAATTGGGCTAATCTCCTGTAATGATTATACAAAAAAACCTCCTGTTGAAATGACTGATAAGTCCGAAAAGA
>Ga0105048_10012958_pt1 | contig 13033 bp, 6 predicted proteins | sample MAT05_FD_78382 | JGI IMG/M metagenome (GOLD analysis project Ga0105048, IMG submission 78382) | Freshwater microbial communities from Lake Fryxell liftoff mats and glacier meltwater in Antarctica - MAT-05 | ecosystem: Environmental > Aquatic > Freshwater > Ice > Liftoff microbial mat | place...
AAGTTCGTCGACCGCTCCTCGCGTCAGCCGTCGCGTTTGTCCTCGCAGGGGCGCTGCCGGCGTGCATGGAAGACCCGTTCGACTTCGGCGATCCTCGATCGTGCGAGGTCGCCGACCAGAACCAGTGGGTCTACGGGCTGATGCAGGACGCGTATCTATGGGCGCCCGATCTGCCCGAGATCGATCCGCTCGAGTACGAGTCGGCCAACGCGACGATGGCCGCGCTGCGCGTCGATCCCGACCGGTGGAGCCGCGTCGGCGACAAGGCGAAGACGGCGAAGCTCTTCGAAGAGGGCAAGATCATCGGCCTCGGCTTTCGCACGCGCCGCAACGCGGACGGCGGCCTGACGGTGTCGTGGGTCTCCGCCGGATCGTCCGCGCTCGCCGCGGGCATGAAGCGCGGCGATCGGATGGAGACGATCGGCGGCTTCACCATCGCGCAGATCGACGCGGACGATCGCTGGGACGACGTCTACGGCACCGACGAGCCGGGCGTCACGGTCGCGGTCGAGTTCACGCGCAAGGGCGAGCCGCCGCAGCGCGCGACGCTCGTGAAGGAGTGGCTCGACATCGAGACGGTGCCGGTGCACGAGGTGTTCGATATCGGCGGCGACGCGGTCGGCTATCTCATGTTCAACAGCTTCGTCGACACCGCACCCGAGCCGCTCGATGCGGTGTTCGAGGGCTTCGTGGAGGCGGGAGTCGATCGCGTGATCGTCGATCTTCGCTACAACGGCGGCGGACGCATCGCGGTTGCACGGCAGCTCGTCGATCTGCTCGTCGGCGACATCGCCGACGGCGAGACCAACTACGAGGTCGCGTACGGCCCGGGCCTCGACGATCAGGACACCGCGCGCAGCGTGTCTCGGCTCGACGGCTCCATTCGTGCGCCGCGCGAGGTCGTATTCATCACGACCGGCAGCACGTTGTCGGCGAGCGAGCTCGTCATCAACGCGGTGCGTCCGCACGTGCCGATCAAGATCGTCGGCGACACCACCGGCGGCAAGCCGGTCGGCTCGCATCAGTGGGAGTTCTGCGACAAGGTCGCGCAGCCGATCACGTTCCGGCTACTGAACGCCGAGGGCGTCGGCGACTACTTCGACGGCATCGTGGCCGACTGCATCGAAGGCGACGACCTCGAGCACGATGTCGGCGACGTGCGCGAGGGTGCGCTCGCGCATGCGCTGCATTTGGTGTCGACTGGCGAGTGTCAGCCACCACCGCCGGTGCGCGGTGGCGGGGACGACGATGCCGAGGCCCAGGACGCTGCGCCGGGCACCGGGCCGCGGCTGTTGCCACCGCCGGTGCACGACGACATAGAAGGCGTGCGCGGTTTCTTCTAGATCACGCGGGGACCTTGGAGTCCCACGCCCAGTAGCAAAGGGTCGGGCCGCCGCACAAGTTGCCCGATTCCCCGAGCGGGTTGCACTCGCCGCGCCGGCACTCGTCGGGGCCGCCGCACGTTTCGGCATCGCGATTGCGCGGCAAGCACTCGCTCTGACAGTACGAACCGACCTCGCACGCAGCGTCGTCGCTGCCGCAGTCGTCGTACATCAGCGCGCCGGGCAGACAGATCGGCATCGTGAAATCGTTGTCCGGGTTCTCGCGCTGACAGTTGAGCTCGGGGCACTCCTGCGGGCCATCACACGATGCGCCGGGGGCGTGGACTGCAACGCACTGCTCCATCTCGTCGTCGCAGTACGTAACCCCGGGCTCGCATCCGAGTCCGCACGAGCCGCTGCCCAGCGGCTCCGGCTCCACGCACGCGCCCTCGCTTCCGCAGATGAGATCCGCCTGCGCGCACAACTCGAGCTGTTCGTCGCACGTGTTGTAGGTCGTCGGCGACTGGCACTGCCCACCATCGCAACATGCGTCGTCGGTGCACGCGCCACATGCTGTGAGGCCGCCGCAGGCCAGGTCATCGCACTCGTCGGCGAACAGCGACGCGTCGCACACGAGACTCGGATCGGTCGAGAATACATCGGCGTCGAAGTTGCAGATGGCGGTCTGCGCAACCCTCACGCCCTCGCCGGTCACCGAGATCTCGACGTTCGGCGTGCCTTCGGTCGTCGAAGAGCAGTAGCCGAGCAGATAGGAGCGCAGCGGATACTCGTCGACGCGCTGCGTAATCTCGGCGAACGCGGGGGGCCAGTCCGCCGGCGTCGGCGCGAGGAACGAGCCGTCGCGACCGATCATCTGCAGGGTCTCGTTCACGATCTCGGCGCTGATGCCGATGGAGATCACATTGTTCGTCGTCGCGGTGATGAGCTGCGTGTTCAACGTGCCGTTCGACGTGTCGTTACCATCGGTGACGACCACGACGGTGCCGGTGCTGAGCACGCCGCCCCAGGTCACAGCGTCGCGGAGATCACGAATGCGCTGCGTGCGGTTGATCCCGAGCTCGACCGCGTCGTACAGATCGGTGCCGTTGCCGTTGCCGGCGAGCTGCACGACCGGTGTGGGGTCGTCGGCGATCGCCGCGAGAGCGTCGTCCACCGCCCCGAGGTCGCGCGTGAACGGGACGTACTCGGCAGAATCGCGACCGAACACGTGGACGGCGACATAGACGTCGGGCTCGTCGGCGCCGGGCGTCAGTGAGGTGACGAGCGTACGCAGCTCCTCGATCAGCAGCGGCAGATCCTGGCTCTCCGTGATCGAGTCGGACACGTCGATGACGAGATCGACGTACGACTCGACTGGCTTCGGGATGACGGTCGCGTAGCTCTCGACGTTCTCCTGGATGTCGCTGCCGTTTTCCAGCACCTGGAACGTCAACTCGAGCTCCTCGAGCCGCTCGGGCAGCACGGCCGTGCCGGCGCAGAACTCGACGGCGAAGAACAACGAGACCGCGGGCTCCTGGTTGAGGAGCTGACGGCACCGGTCCTCCAGAAATCGCAGCTGCACGCAGCCCTCGTCGACCAGGCAGTTTTCCCCCGATCCATCGAGGCGGTAGCCGGGATCGCAGGCGCAGTACGGCTTGTCGTCCTCGCCGATCTCGCAGGTGCCGTGCCCCGTGCACTGCACCTCGTCGCAGTTCGTGAGCCCGCCGCTGCTCGAGCTGTCGGGGTCCGAGTCGCTCGACGTGCCCGTGGTCGCCGTCGTCGCATCGGTGCCGGTCGTCAGCGGGTTCGTGTCTGTCGCCGTCATGTCGATCGGCGGCGCGTTGCCGTTCGGGCTGCTATTGCATGCCGCCGTTGAGCACGCGAGCAGCCCGCATACCGAGGTCCACCGCAGATCGAAGCGCCGCATCTTTTGACCGTTCCCACCGCTGCTGCACCGCAGCGATGCGCGTGATCATACCCGCCAGCGCCGCCTCGCCGAAACCTTTCGCCTTCGCGGGCATGCCGACGCGGCTTCGCGCGTCCGTGGCATTCGGGAGGGCTCGGATTCGTGCCAAACTGGCGTGCGGCTCGGGTTTGAGTAGCTTTGATCCGCGTACGCTGATGACGGCCCAAACCACCTGCTCGCGTTCGCGCGCGCGAATGACCCACCATCGGCGGTGGCTGCTCGGCGCGGCGCTGCTCGTGCTCGGCGGCGGACGCTGGGCGACGGATGCCTCCGCGAAGCCCGCGACGGCCGACCCGGCGCCCGCCGCGGCGCCTGTGGTCGGGTTTCCCGCGACACTCGAGGGCCAGATCGATGCCGCGCTCGCCGACCCCTATCTCGCGACGGCGCAGGTCGGCGTGGTCGTCGTCGATCTCGCGAGCGGTGACACGCTGTATCGCAAGAACGCCGACCTCGCGCTCAACCCCGCGAGCAACGTGAAGCTGGTGACGACGGCTGCCGCGCTCGGCCTGCTCGGGCCCGCGCATCGCTACTCGACGCGGCTCTACCACGACAAGGATGCGCTCGAAGGCGCGACGATCACCGGCGACGTGTACCTCCGCGGGAGCGGCGACCCGGCGCTCGTCACCGAGGATCTGTGGGCGATGGCCGCCGATCTGCGCGCGCGTGGCATCACCAAGATCACCGGCGGCATCGTCGTCGACGCGTCGCGCTTCGATCGCGACGAGCTGCCACCCGGCTTCGATCAGAAAGAGGAGCTCGCGGCCTATCGCGCGCCCAGTGGCGCGGCCTCGGTGAACTTCAACACGTTCGAGCTCCGGGTCCGGCCGGCCTGGGCGGCGGACGCGACACCGATGGCCTCGATCACGCCGCCGGTACCGAGCCTCGTGCTCGTGAACGACGCGCGCACCGGCCCCGGCAGCCTCGATCGCCTGTCGGTCGCCGTCGAGGTCGAGAAGAAAGTCACGAAGGTCACGCTGCGCGGCAGCATCGGCGTCGACGCGGGATCGAAGTCGTATCGCTACCCGATCAGCGATCCGTCGCGCCACGCCGGCGAGGTGCTCGCGTTCGTGCTGAAGCAGAACGGGATCCGCCTCGGCCGCAGCAAGACGAAGCTCGGCGCAGTACCGGGTGATGCGGCGCTCGTCGGCGTGCACCACAGCGAGCCGCTCTCGGTGCTCATCCGCTCGGTGAACAAGCACTCGAACAACTTCATGGCCGAGCAGATCCTGAAGAGCCTCGCCGCCCCAGGTGGGCCGGCGACTTTCGACGGCGCGCTCGGGCGCGTGCGCGAGCATCTCGGCGAGATCGGCGTCGCGCCCGACGGCCTGCGGCTCGGCAACGGTTCGGGCCTGTACGACACGAACCGGATCTCGGCGACGCAGTTCACGAAGATGCTCGCGGCCGTCTACGGCGATCCGCGCGTCAGCGCGGACTATCTCGCGTCGCTCGCGATCATGGGCGTCGACGGCACGACGCGCACGCGGCTCGAGCACAGCGATCGACGCGGCTTCATCCGGGCGAAGACCGGCACGCTCGACGGCGTGTACTGCCTGTCGGGCTATGCGGGCGCGCCGAACCGGGCGCCGATCGCGTTTTCGATCCTGTTCAACGGTCTGCGCAAGGCGGATGCCGGCAGCGCCCGTGCGGCGCACAACCGGATCGCCGAGCTGCTCGCGCGCCACGCCGCGGGACAGCCACTGGTGATCGAGAATCCGGCCCAGCCGAGCCCAGACCAAAGCAAGGGCGAATCCGGCGGCGACGCGGGCTGATCTCGCGCTCGCTTCACCACGCGGGCGGGCATGTTACGCTCGTCGGCGATGACACCGCCCGCGGACGACGAAGGCGACCGCGCGGCAATCCTCGCCCGACGCCAGCGCTTCATCGCCATCGCGCTGTCGGGTCTCGCGTCGACGGTGGCGTGCACGGCTCCGCAACCGTGTCTGAACATCTCGCAGCCGGCCGACGGCAAGGGCACGCCGGATCCGACGAACGCGAATCCAGATCCGACGAACCCAGATCCGACGAATCCAGATCCGACGAATCCAGATCCGACGAATCCAGATCCGACGAATCCAGATCCGACGGCGACGCCGCGACCATGCCTCGAGGTCGCAGTGCCCGAGGAAGGCCCAGCAACGCCACGGCCGTGCCTGAAGGTCGCTGCGCCGAAGGATCCAGAGCCGACGCCCGCGCCGACTCCCTGTCTGCGTGTCGCGAAGCCGAAGTGACGGACGTCCGGCCGCTCGATGCGTTCGCCGAGCTGTGCTTCCACGCGCTCGCGAGCGTGCCGACGGGCGACGTCGGCTCGTCGTACGCGACGGACTATCTCGCGTGGGCGCAGGGCCAGGGATTGTTCGACGAGGACGCGCGCGAGGACGGCGAGCACGTCGCACGCGCTGTGGGAGGTGCGGCGCGCGGGTTGCTACATGCGTGGCCCCGGCTGCATCACGACCTCGGTGCGTTCGCACGTGCGCGTCGGTTCGCGCTCGCCGATCTCGCCGCGCACGACGTCGAGGATGCGCCGACACTCACCGCGATCCAGCGCGCGGCGGACCCGGCGTTGGAGCTCCTCCATGCGCGACTCGGGCTCGCGCTACCGAGGTGGGCTGCGGTTCACGGCGACATCATCGCGCCGGCACTCGAGGCCGCGTGCGCGCGCCTCGGGCCGCTGCTCTCCGAGGCATGCGCGCGCGCACCATCGTTGTTCGGCCGCCGCATCGAGCTGTCGTGGGTGCTCGGCCCTCGCGGTCGTGCGCATTCCGAGCGGTTGATCGTCGGCGCACCGGCGCCGTGGCACGATGGATCCGACGCGCAGAGCGTCGTCATCGCGCTCCACGAGCACGCGGTGCGCGACCTCGCCGACGGCGACTGGGCGGAGGTCGAGTGGTCGGCGCTGCGTCGCGTGTGTTCGTGGCTGGCGACAGGCTCGCTCGCGTCGGCGCACGCGGCATGGATCGCGTGCCTCGATCTCCGCACGCTCGTCGACGCCGTGCGAACGCGCGGATGGATCGATACAGCGATCGCTTCACGCCTGCTCGACGAGCCCGCGGCACGCCCTGCCCTGCTCGCCGCACTCGATCAGTCGACGACCGGCAGGTGACGCGAAGGTGCCGACGGCGGCGGCGGCTCGACCCGCACGGGCTTCACCGCGACGCTGCGGCGCACCGGTACGTACCGCACCGGGTCGAAGACCTCACGTACGACTCCGTGGGTCGTGCGTCGCACGCGGACGAGACGCTGACTATCGCGACCACCGAGCGGCACGATGATCACCGCGTCGTCGCCGAGCGCGTCGAACCACGCGTCGGGCACGTCGTCGAGCCCGAAGCCGACCGTCACCTTCGTCCATCGGCGTGTCGCCGCCGGCCACGTGGTCGGATCGATGGCATCGCCGACGACGACCTCCGCGGTCGCGATGCCCTCGAGCGCCACCGTTGCCGCCGCGACCAGCGCGGGATCGATCTCGACACCGACGACCCTGCCCTCGGCGCCGACGAGATGAGCGAGCAACGCGGTGCCGTAGCCGGAGCCCGCGCCGAGATCAAGGACCCGATCGCCCGGCCCTACCTCGAGCAGATCGAACGACCGCGCATACGCATGCATCGCACTGACCGTCGCGAGCCCGCTGTCGTCGAGCGCGATCGCTTGGTCGCGCACGCTCGCTGCGACCTCATCGAGCGGCACGAATCGCTCGCGCGGCACGACAGCAATCGCCTCGAGCACCGGATGATCGAGCGCGACACCGACCTGGGCTCCGACCTTCGCAAGCACCGCGCGGCGAAGCGTCTCGGCACAGTCTGCGAGCGCGGTGTGCTCGGGCCGCTCGGCCGCGGCTTGGCGCGCGCGCCCGGTGTACTTCATCCACGCGTAGTAGCGACCGAAATCGTGCATGCGCCGCGACGCCGACCCGAACGCGATCTGATCGCGAACCGCCCGCAGGAAGTACTCGCGCGCCTTGCCGCGATAGACGAAGTTGCCCTCGATCGACGCGAGCACCGGCGTGAGCAGCTCGTCTTGGAGCTGCTCGCGTCGCGACCAGCTCAGCTCCGCCGACGGATCGACCCACTCCGAGAGGAACTCGGGATCGCCCTCGTCCCACCACTGCGGGTAGTGGAAGCGCGTGCCGTAGGTGCGCTCGTAGTGGCCGCGGTCGGCGTCGATCGGCGAGCCGGGGTACAGCCGGAACGGATCCACCGAGAGGAAACCCGTGACGCCGCGCGGGTTCGCGAACAGCCGCTTCATGTACGCGGCGCTCGTGCGCATCGTCTGCTCGGTCTCGCCGGGATGTCCGCAGATGATGTTCGCGCCCCATGGCACGTCGTGCTCGCGCGCACGCTCGGAGATGTGTTCCATGCGATCGAGGTAGTCGTCGAGGCGTCCGCTCTTGCGGATCGTCGCGAGCTGCCGCGGATCACCGGACTCGAGCCCGAAGCCGAGGCCGCAGTTCGCGGCGCCGAACAGCCGCAGATCCTCGTCCTCGACCATGTCGACGCGGATGAGCAGCCAATACTTGTCGACCGGGATGTCGCGCCGCGCGAGCTCCTCGAGGAACTTGCGGCGCCACGACTTGCGCATGCCGAACAGCGCGTCGCCGAAGTACAGCGTCCACGTGCGCAGATCGAGGAAGCGATGCAGCGATTCGATCTCTTCGACCGCGCGCTCGATCGACAGCGGCCGCCACGATGTCTCGCGCTTTGCTCGCTCCATGCAGAACGCGCAGTCGAACGGGCAGCCGCGCGACAGGTACACCTGGGCCTGCGACGCGACGCGACGCGCGATCTTCTGGTACCGACCGAGCAGCGACCAGTTCGACGGCGGCAGGGAGTCGAGGTCGTCGATCGCCTCGGGGCCGAGCACAACCTTGCGCAAGGGCGCTCCGCCGCGCACCGAGTCGACGATCGTCACGAGCGGACGCTCGCCCTCGCCGACGACCGCGACGTCGAACGGTGCATCCTCGGCGATCATCTCCAGCGGGCGCGCGCTCGCGTGGTAGCCACCGGCGACGAGGACCGCGTCGGGCCACTGCGCACGGGCGAGCTCGGCGAGCGCCTTGCACTTGAGCCAGTCGAACGACGAGTACACCGAGAACGCGATCACGTCGTAGCCGCGACCATCATCGCCGCCCAGCAGCGCGGTGAAGTCGATCGCTCCGAAGGCGCGCTCGACCGCGAGGTCGCGGATCTCCACATCGGCCCCGCCGTGCACCTGCAGGTACGTGCCGAGCAGCACGAGCTGCGGCACGCCGAAGTTGCCCGCAGCCGCGCCCTCACTGCCGGGCCACAGCAGCAGGACGCGAACCTTCCGTGTCATACCGTCACCGGGAGTCGCACGCGGGTTTGGCTCGCACGCGCGTCGGCGATCCGCGCCGCGAACGCGTCGTCGACATGCTGCGCGACGAACGGGTCGAGCCCGCGCGGATCGCCGAGCATCGTCGCCGCCGCCGCGCCGCAGCCACCCATGCAGCTCGAGCGATGGGGACACGGCGCACAGAACTCCGGTGTGACGTCGCGATACGCCTTCAGCTTCGGCGAGGTGACGAGCGCCGCCATCGACTCCGTGCGTGCGTTGCCGATCTCTTCGGTGTGCAGCGTGCACGAGCGCAGCTCGCCCTTCGGGCCGAGCGCGAACTCCTGCATCTCGGTGCCGATGGGGCAGCTCCCGAACCGCACGTGCGGATAGTCGGAGTGCTCGACGACGCACGGCGGCACCGGCATCGTGACCTGCAGATCCATCCCGTGCTCACGCCCACGCTGCTCGCCTTGCTCGAGCGCGGTAATGACGTCGCGGCGCGACGGCAACAGCGCCGCGGCATGGTTCGCGGCATAGCCGGCGGGCGAAAAACGCGACAGTGCGACGATCTCGACGCCGAGCGAGCGGAACAGATCGAGCGTCTCGCCGACGACCTCCGCGTTCTTCCGCGTCACGACGATGCAGCCGACGACGCACACACCGCGGCTCACCAGTGCGCGAATCCCCGCGAGCGTCGGCTCCCAGTGGTTCGTGCCGCCGACGTGCTCGTGGTGGAGCTCGGCGTTCGGACCGTCGAGCGTGATCTGGATGCAGCGGATGCGATACGGCGCGAGCTTCTCGGCGATCTCGTCGGTGACGAGGCCGCCGTTGCTGATCATCTGCACGCCGACGCCGTGTTTTTTGCACAGATCGAGGACCCGCCAGATATCCGGGCGCACGAACGGCTCGCCGCCGGTGAGCGTGACGTGGTCGAACTCGACCTCGGTCAGCGCTCGATCGAGGACCTCGCACAGATCGTCGCTCGCCATCGCACCGACGGTCTTGCCGTTGTCCTCGCGCCACGCGTTGTAGCAGTACGAGCACCGCTGATTGCAGTGGCTGGTGAGCTCGACGGCCAATGCGTAGCGACGCGGACGGGTCTGCACGAGGGCCAGTATCCCCCGCCGGACGCGGCCGCACAACGCTATGCTTGGTCACGCCGCGATGGACTGGACGTACCTCGGACACGCGATGTGGCTCGTCGAGGCGGCCGGGCTACGGCTGCTCTGCGATCCGCTGCTCGGCGAATCGCACCACTGCGGTGTCTTCGAGGTCGTCCCACGGCGCGAGGTCGACGCCACAGCGCTGCGGGCGGACTTCATCCTCGTCTCGCATCGCCATCCCGATCACTTCGACGTCGAGAGTCTCGATCGACTCGCGCGGCTCGATCCCGACGCGGTCGTGGTCACGGCCGATGCGCTCATCTGTGCCGTCGCCACGCGGCTCGGGTTCCGCAACGTGCAGCAGGTCGCGCCCGGTAGCAGCATCGATCTCGATGGTGTGCGGCTGGTGACGACGCCGTCGATCGATCCCCGCGAGTGGGGCGTGATGATCGGCTGCGACGGAGCGGCCGCGTGGAATCAGGTCGACACCGTGCTCGAGGGGCCGGCCGACGTCGTGCGCGTGCGAGACGCGGCGCTCGCATCCCTCGGCGTCGCGCAGGTCGGTTTCGCGGCGGTGCGCTGGCAGCCGATGCTCGAGATCGCGGCGCAGCTCGGCGAGCCGACGCGGTTTCCGCTGCGCCTGTACGATCGCGTGCTGCGCGACATCGCGGCGATCGATGCGCGCGCGATCATGCCTGCGTCCGCGGGTGGATCTCATCGCGGGCCGTTCGCGTGGCTCGACCGCGTCGTGTTCCCGGTGCCGGAGCAACGACTGTTGCGCGACCTCGCGACGCTGTGCCCGCGCGCTGGGTTGTTCGCGAGCGAGGTCGGTACGACGTGGCGCATCGATGCGCGCGACACAACCGCGATCCGCGGCGGCGGTGACAGCCTCGTCCGCGTCGAAGCGCGCGCCGATCGGCGGACGTTCGCGCCGTTTTGGACCCCGGCGCTCGTCGATCCCAACCCGAGCGGCACTGATGTCGCGACGATGCGCGCCGCCGTCCTCCACTGGCTGCACGCGGACCTGTGTGAAGGGCTCGCGCGCGGCCTCGCGGATCTCGCGACCGCGCGGCCGCTCGCCCTGGTGGTCGAGATCGTGTGGCCCGACGACACCGAGACCTTCACGTTCACCGCGCTGCGCGATGGCGTGCACGTGCGGCGCGGTGGCCACGACGACTGGGACGCGTGCAACCAGATCGCGGGCTCGCTCTTGTGGGAGGTCGTCACCGGCCGCCGCGGCTGGGGCGACGTGCTGCTCGCCGGCGCACTGCGTGGTCGGGTGCGCGCGTATCGGATCGCCGCTGGCGGTGCACAGGCGATCGGGCTCGCCGAGACGTTCCTGTACTACGGCCTCGACTACGACGCGTCGCACGAGCGCGCCGTGTGGTGGGAAGTCGAGCAGGCGCTCGCGGCGCGCCCTCAGTAACGCGCTTTGATGAGGTGCACGAGGGTCTCGCGCAGCGTCTCGCGGGTGTGCCGCTCGCGGCGCGCAGCTTTGTCGTGCTCGCCGAGCAACACCTCCATCGCGTGCCGAGCATTCTGCTCCTCGACCGCCGTGAGGCTGACGCGCTCGATGTCGACCGCCTGCTCACCCTTGTCGGCGAGCAGCTCGAGCATGCGGACGACGCTCTTGCGCACTGCGTCCTTCTGCTTCTTGTAGTAGTCCTCGCGGAGCAGCGCGAAGTTGTCCGGGAAGATCTCGTGGTACGCGGGATCCTCGTTCGGATGGCTGAGCGCCCACGCGCCGATCCGCGACAGCACGTCGGCGCGGAAGTTCGGCCCCGCGTCGGGTGCCATCGTCTTCTCGAGCTGACGCATGAACTTCTCGTCCGCGTCGGTGAGCTCGCCGGTCACCGGATCGAACAGCCGTTCCCTCTTGAGCGCGTGCGACACGTGCACCACGTACTTGCGGAACAGCTCCATGTACCGCGCCTCGTCGACCAAGCCGAGCGCTTCGCGGATCTCCCAGTCGGACAGATCGAGCCAGCGCTCCCAACACACCGCGGTGATGCTGCGCTCGTCGCCGTCGAGTAGATGGAAGCCGTTGCCGTCCTGGTTGAGCAGCGTCCACCGGTGATTGTTCGCGTCGCCCATGAACGCGCGCAGCTCCTTGAACAGTCGCGGGGGCGTCACGCATGTCGTCCCCGGATCGCTCGCCGCCGCGAGCAGCACGCCCTTCAGATCGCGCACGCTCGCGCCGAAGCTGCCCTCGTAGTCACCAAGGTAGTGATCGCTGCCTTCGGCGCGCACGATCGCCGGAGGGAACTTCTCGAGGTACATCCCCGGCACCGCGGCGAGCAGCTCGCGCGCTTCGTCGGAGAGCAGGCCCCGCGGCACGCGACCATACGCGTACAGATCGGCCTTCTCGACCGGCGACAGTCGCTCGAGCACGCGCTTGAGCTTCGTCGAGTAGTTGTCGAGCCGCGGCCGCCGCAAGCGCGTCATCACGCCCCACAGCGCAAGGATCTTCGTGACGTGCGGGGCGACGTGGACGCCGCGAAGGATGTCGCCGACCTGCTCCTGATAGATCTTCCGCTCGACGCGGTAGTCGAGCAGGAACGGCACGCGGATCTGTTCGATGCGCGCGCGGAAACTCTGGTACTCGCCCGACCGCATCGCGCGGAACTCGAGCAGATCGAGATCGTTCGCGCTGCCGCACAACACCATGTCGAGGCCGAGCACGACGTGATCGAGCGCCACGCGACCGGTCTCTGTCGCCGTGAGCAGGTACTTGTAGTGCTCGTATGGCCGCTTGAGCAAATCGGCGAAGTTGATGACGCCGCGGTTCGCGTCGACCAGATCGCCCTGTACGGCGTAGAGCGCCTGACCACCGATCGTCGGCGGCAGGTGCCCGAACGCCGCATCCCCGGTCACCGGATAGCTGCGCGCATCGACGGTCTGCTTCGGCTCGACCGTGACGAGGCCAGAGCGATACTGCCGGCTGACGAAGAAGCGCTCGATCTGCACATGCTGCAGCACCTTGCGCAGGTCGCCCTGGTACGCGGTGAGCAGCGCGTCGGCGATCTTTCGGTTGCGATGCGACAGCTCGCCGTAGAGGATCGCGTCGCTGATCACGAAGTCGGGATGCGCGGCGCAGATGTCCTCGAGCAGTCGGCGGCGCGCAGCGAGCGGGATCAGATAGATCGGGTGGTCCTTGGTCTCGTCGACGAGACGTGCGTCGATCTCGGTCGACGCGAGGCGTGCGAACGTCTCCTCGCCGAGGGCATCGCGCAGCGCGGCCGCCTGGCCGAAGCCGATGCCACCGCTTTGCTGCCGCCGATTCGGGAACACCCACGCGAAGCGGTACTGCGCACCGCGCTCGGTACGGCAGTAGACCTCGAGCGCGCGCTGCA
>Ga0105048_10012960_pt1 | contig 13033 bp, 10 predicted proteins | sample MAT05_FD_78382 | JGI IMG/M metagenome (GOLD analysis project Ga0105048, IMG submission 78382) | Freshwater microbial communities from Lake Fryxell liftoff mats and glacier meltwater in Antarctica - MAT-05 | ecosystem: Environmental > Aquatic > Freshwater > Ice > Liftoff microbial mat | place...
CTGCTCGACGAAATCAGTTTCGATGCGCCCAACCGGGGCGGCCAGACCGTGCTCATCGATGAAGCCGCAGTCGATGCCAGGCTCGGCGAGTTGGCACGCAACGAGGACCTGTCGCGCTACATCCTCTAGTGCGGACGCAGACCGGGAGGTCGTTCTGCCAGTGCCGAACGCCAGGGAAACAAACTTCCACCGGCACCGATAATCCCGCAGGCGCCGTGCCCACCCAGGGCCGCCTCGAACCTACAACAACATCGCCGCCGCCATGAGTTCACTGCCGCTTTTCATTGCCCCCGCACGCTACGACGATGCCGACGCCGCGCTGGCCCAGGTACAAGCGATCTACCGCAACAGCGTCGAGCACCTGCGCCAGGCCCTGCAGCGCTTTGTCAGTGGCGAAGACCTGGGCCAGCATGTGCGCGCCTGCTACCCCTTCGTGCGTGTGCGCACGGCCACCGTGGCGCGCGCAGACTCGCGACTGAGCTACGGTTTCGTCGCCGGACCGGGCACCTTCGAGATCACCGTCACCCGCCCCGACCTGTTCGGCAACTACCTGCGCGAGCAGTTCAGGCTGCTGCTGCGCAACCACGGCGTGGCGATCGAAGTAGGCACCAGCACGCAGCCTATTCCCGTGCATTTTTCGCTCGCCGAGAACGACCACATCGAGGGCAGCATGAGCACCGAGCGGCGCTTGCTGATGCGTGACCTGTTCGACCTGCCCGACCTGGCCGCGATGGACGACGGCATCGCCAATGGCACGCACAACCCGGCGCCGGGGGAAGCGCAACCGCTGGCGCTGTTCACTGCACCGCGGGTTGACTATTCGCTGCACCGGTTGCGCCACTACACCGGCACCGCGCCCGAACATTTCCAGAACTTCGTGCTGTTCACGAACTACCAGTTCTACATCGACGAATTCATCAAGCTGGGGCACGCCGTGATGGCCGATCCGGCGAGCGAGTACGAAGCCTTCGTCGAACCCGGCAACGTGGTCACCCGGCGCGTGGGCAGCGCAGCCAAAGCGGGCAGGGCCGGCGAAACACCCGGCGTGCCGCCGCCCCGTTTGCCGCAGATGCCGGCTTACCACCTGGTGCGCGGCGACAACAGCGGCATCACCATGATCAACATCGGTGTCGGTCCGGCCAACGCCAAGACCATCACCGACCATGTCGCCGTCCTGCGCCCCCATGCCTGGCTGATGCTGGGTCACTGCGCGGGCCTGCGCAACAGCCAGCAGTTGGGCGACTATGTGCTGGCCCATGCCTACATGCGCGAAGACCATGTGCTGGACGAAGAACTGCCGCTGTGGGTGCCTATCCCCGCGTTGGCCGAGGTTCAGGTCGCGCTGGAGCAGGCGGTGGCCGATGTAACTCGACTCTCGGGTTATGAGCTGAAAAAGATTCTGCGCACGGGCACAGTGGCGAGCACCGACAACCGCAACTGGGAGCTGCTGCCCAACGCCGGACCCGAACGCCGCTTCAGCCAGAGCCGCGCCGTGGCGCTGGACATGGAAAGCGCGACCATCGCTGCCAACGGCTTTCGCTTCCGTGTGCCGTACGGCACCTTGCTGTGTGTCAGCGACAAGCCCCTGCACGGCGAGATCAAACTGCCTGGCATGGCCAACCACTTCTACCGCGAGCGCGTCGACCAGCATCTGCGCATCGGCATGCGCGCGGTCGAACTGTTGCGTCAGGAAAGGACAGGCAGCCTGCACAGCCGCAAGCTGCGCAGCTTCGCCGAGGTGGCGTTTCAGTAAGGGCCCGGAGCCTGTCCGAGTCGCTCAAACCGGCTTGTTTGTCGGCTCATCGGCTGGCTTGTGCGTCGGCTTGAGCAGCGGTCGCAGGGCCAGCAGCCCCAACACCGGACCCAGGGCCAGCCAGGGCAGAAGCTGGGCCAATGGCAGCGTCTGCGACAGGCGCACGAAGATCTCGATGGACAGCACCGAGATGGCAAAACCCAGACAGTTGCTCAGCGTCAAGACACTGCCCACGGCCTCCTTGGGCGCATTGCTGGCGGTCAGCGCCGACAACTGTGGCGAGTCACCCGCCACCGTCACACCCCACAGCAGCAACCAGGCCAGGAACAGCGGCAGCGGTGCATTCAACATCCAGGGCGCCAACAGGCAACAGCCAGCGCTGAGCGCCAACTGCGACCAGGCCACGGGCGCGCTGCCCCAGCGCAGGGCCGCGCGGCCGCCGAGCACACAACCCAGGGCGCCGACCGCCAGCACGGCAAAGGCCCATGCCGAAACCGCCGCCGAGCCCGACAGCCGCGTCGCCAGCACCACAGGCACCAGCACCCACAGTGTGTACAACTCCCACATGTGGCCGAAGTAGCCCAGCACCGACGCCCGCACCGGGGGGTCGCGCCACAGACTGGACAGAGCCGACAGCCGCAACGGCAGCGCCGCCCCCCGCTGCGGCGCGTCGGGCAAGGCCCAGGCCAGCAACCCAGCGGCCCCGACCGACGCAGCGGCCACACCCACGAACACTGCTTGCCAGGGCCAACCCACCGACAAGGCGCGCAAGGCATGGGGACTGGCACTGCCCAGCACCAAAGCGCCCACCAGCCAGCCCAGCGCCGAGCCCAAGCCCTGGGGGAACCACTGCGAGGCGATCTTCATGCCCACGGGGTAGATACCGGCGAGGAAAAATCCGGTCAGGGCACGCCATCCCACCAGCGCCGCCATCGAGTGCACTTGAGCCATGGCCATCAGCGTGCACAGGGCGGTGGCGAGCGCACAGAACACGAACACGCGTCGCGCAGGCCAGCGATCGGCCACGGTCAGCAGCGCGAACACCAGCGTGCCGACAATGAAACCGCCCTGCAACGCGGCGGTCAAGGTGCCGACCGCAGCACCGCTCCAGCCCAGTTCGCGCTGCAAATCCGGCATCACCGCGTTGAGCGCAAACCAGGGCGTGGTGCCCAGCAGTTGTGCCAGTACCAACAAAGGCAGCACGTGGCCAGGAGCGGCCGCAGGCCGGTGCAGCAGCGGATCGATAGGCAATCAGCCACTCCGTCAGCCAAATGGGCTGCAGACGGTAGCATGGGACCCGGGGTGGGTGAACGGCAATGGGAGCACTCAGCGGCAGCGTCCCTCAGCGCAGCAAGGGCCTGCGCCTGGCCATCGCGGCGCATCAAGGCCTGCCCGGGCGAGGCGCGTGTCGAACTGCGGTTGATGAGATGACGGACTTGGTGGTTGCCAGACCGGAAGGTCTTTATTGCACCGCAGGCGACTTTTACGTCGACCCGTGGAAGCCGGTCTCGCGTGCCGTCATCACCCATGCCCACTCCGACCACGCCCGGGTCGGTCACGGGCACTACCTCGCGCACACGCACAGCGAAGGCACGCTGCGGGCCAGGCTCGGCGAGATCACCCTGCAGACCCTGCAATATGGCGAGGCGATCGAGCACCGTGGTGTGAAGATTTCGCTACATCCGGCAGGCCACGTGCTGGGCTCGGCCCAAGTGCGCCTGGAGCACCAGGGACGTGTGTGGGTGGCCTCGGGTGACTACAAGCTCGAGGCCGACGGCACCTGCCCGCCCTTCGAGCCGGTGCGATGCGACACCTTCATCACCGAATCGACGTTCGGCCTGCCCATCTACCGCTGGCCCACCCCTGCCGCCCTGGCGCTGGAAATCAACGATTGGTGGCGCAGCAATGCCGACGCCGGGCGCACCTCTGTCCTCTTCTGTTATGCCTTCGGCAAGGCGCAGCGCATCCTGCACGGTGCCGACGCGTCGATAGGCGCGATCGTCGTGCACGGTGCGGTCGAGCCGCTCAACGCCGTGTACCGCGCTGCCGGCGTCACCCTGCCACCCACGCTGCGGGCTGGCGACGAGGGCGTGAATGCGCAACTGCTGCAGCGCGCACTGGTGCTGGCGCCACCCTCTGCGCAGGGCACGCCGTGGATGAAGCGCTTCGGCAACTACGCCGACGCATTTGCCAGCGGCTGGATGCAACTGCGGGGTGCGCGTCGCCGGCGCGGTGTCGACCGTGGCTTCGTGATGTCCGACCACGCAGACTGGCCCGGCCTGCACAGAGCCATCAAGGGCACGGGGGCCGAACGCGTGTTCGTGACGCATGGCAGCGTGGCGGTCATGGTGCGCTGGCTCAGCGACAACGGGCTGCAGGCGCAGGGTTTCAAGACCGAGTACGGCGACGAGGACGCGGCAGACAAACCGGAATCATCAACGCAGGACGGGGTGGTGAATGCCGAACAGGCCAGCCACGATCCAGCGCAAGAAGCGAACGCTGCCGACACTTCATGAAAGCGTTCGCTGCCCTGTACCGCGAGCTCGACGCCACCACCTCCAGTCTGAGCAAGCAAGCCGCCCTGCAACGCTATCTGGTGGGCGCGCAGCCTGCCGATAGCGCGTGGGCGGTCTACTTCCTCGCCGGTGGCAAGCCACGTCAGCTTGTCCCGACCAAGTTGTTGCGTTCGCTCGCGCGCGACGCGGCCGGCTTGCCCGAATGGTTGTTCGATGAAAGTTATGACGCGGTAGGCGATCTCGCTGAAACCCTGGCGCTGCTGCTGCCAGCGCCCACCCGGACACACGATCTGGGTCTGGCGGCGTGGATCGAACAACGCCTGCTGCCGCTGCGCAACATGCCACCCGAGACGCTGCCGGATGTGCTGCGCGCGCAGTGGGAGCAACTGGCCACCGACGAACGGCTGGTGTACTTCAAGCTCATGACCGGCGGCTTTCGCGTCGGTGTGTCGCGACTGCAGGTCACGCAGGCGGTGGCTGCTGTAGGCGGCATCGATGCGAAACGCGTTGCCCAGCGGCTGATGGGTTATTTGCACATCAACGGTCACCCCACAGCGGCAGATTACGCCACCTTGGTGGCGCCCGAAAGCCCTGGCGAGCTCAATCAAAAAACCAGCGGCCAGCCCTATCCATTTTTTCTGGCGCACCCCTTGAACCTGCCGCTGGACCGATTCGAGGCAGCGCTCGGCCCACCGGAACACTGGCTGGTCGAGTGGAAGTGGGACGGCATCCGGGCGCAACTTGTCAGGCGTGCCGGCCAGGTGTGGCTGTGGTCGCGGGGCGAAGAACTGGTGACTGACCGCTTCCCTGAACTGGCCACGATGGGCAAGGCTTTACCTGACGGTTGCGTGATCGATGGCGAAATCGTGGTGTGGCGCAAGGACGCTGAAGCGACGGGCGATCCGGGCAAGGTCCAACCCTTTGCCGATCTGCAGAAACGCATCGGTCGCAAAACCCTGGGCCCCAAACTGCTGCGCGATGTGCCGGTCGTCTTGCTTGCGTACGACTTGCTCGAGTTCGAAGGGCAGGACTTGCGCGCCAGACCCCAGCTTGAACGCCGCGCGCTGCTCGACGATGTCATCGGACAGCTCACCCATCCGCAACTGCTGTCCAGCCCGGTGCTGAAGGGTGAGACCTGGGCTGACCTGTCGCGCCAGCGCGAAGCCGCGCGCAGCCTCGGTGTCGAGGGCATGATGATCAAGGCGAAAGCCGCCCAGTACGGTGTTGGGCGCACCAAAGACGTCGGTGTCTGGTGGAAGTGGAAGATCGACCCCTTCAGGATCGACGCCGTGCTGATCTACGCGCAGCGAGGTCACGGTCGCCGCGCCAGCCTTTACAGCGACTACACCTTTGCTGTGTGGGATGGTGCGCCCGAGCGGATCGAGCGCAAGTTGGTACCGTTCGCGAAGGCATATTCAGGCTTGACCGACGCCGAGATGGCCCGAGTCGATGCCGTGATTCGCAAAACCACGATCGAGACCTTCGGCCCGGTGCGCAGCGTCAAACCCACCCTGGTTTTCGAGCTGGGTTTCGAGGGCATCGCCCGCAGCCCGCGCCACAAGAGCGGCATTGCAACCCGCTTTCCGCGCATGCTGCGCTGGCGCGAAGACAAACCGGTGGCCGAGGCCGATACGCTGGAAACGCTGTTGGCTTTGCTGCCATTGCCTTTGCCCATGCCGTCATGAAATCCGAACTGGAAGGCTGGTTTGCGGAGCGCGGCTGGAAGCCCTTCAAATTCCAGAAAGAAGTATGGCGAGCCATCGCCAGCGGTGAGTCGGGTCTGTTGCATGTCAGCACCGGCGCGGGCAAGACTTACGCGGTCTGGCTTGGCGCCTTGATGGCTTTCGGGGCTGCAGTCCCTTCGAAGCGGGCGCCGGCAGCCGCTGCAAAGACAGCGTCTAGCACGAGCCGCAGGGCGGCGCCTGCGTTGACGGTGCTCTGGATCACGCCCATGCGCGCGCTGGCCGCCGACACGCTGCGCGCCCTGCAGCAGCCGCTGGATTTCTTGCGCCGCAGCAGAAACAGTGATGACGACGGCGTGATCACTGCCGTGTCCGCAGCCGCAGCCTGGAGCGCGGGTGCGCGCAGCGGCGACACTGCCGCCAGCGAGCGCAGTGCACAAAACAAACGGCTGCCCACCGTGCTGGTGACCACGCCTGAAAGCCTCTCGGTGATGCTTTCGCGCGCCGATGCACGCGAGGTGCTGGGCAGTGTGAAGATGGTGGTGGTGGACGAGTGGCATGAACTGATCGGCAACAAGCGTGGCGTGCAAGTTCAGCTGGCGTTGGCCAGGCTGCGGCGCTGGAGAACTGCGGGCAGCCCCCTGCAAACCTGGGGCATGTCCGCCACCCTGGGCGATTTGAAAGAGGCCATGCACACCTTGCTCGGCCAGGGCGGTGGCCGCCTGGTGCAGGACCAGGCGCGGAAAAAATTAATCATCGACACCTTGCTGCCGCAGCGCCTGGAGCGCTTTCCGTGGGGCGGCCACCTGGGTTTGAGCATGCTGCCGCAGGTGATCGACGAAATCGACAAGAGCGCCACCACGCTGGTGTTCACCAACACGCGCTCGCAGTCCGAAATCTGGTATCAGGCGCTGATTGCCGCGCGGCCCGATTGGGCAGGCGTGGTCGCGCTGCACCATGGTTCGCTGGACCGCACGGTGCGCGAGTGGGTCGAGGCAGGATTGAAAAGCGGCGCATTGAAGGCCGTCGTCTGCACGTCGAGCCTCGACCTCGGCGTGGACTTTCTGCCCGTCGAGCGCGTGCTGCAGATCGGTTCGCCCAAGGGCGTCGCGCGCTTGTTGCAACGCGCCGGCCGCTCCGGTCATGCGCCGGGCCGACCGTCGCGCATCACGCTGGTTCCCACGCACAGCCTTGAAATACTGGAAGGTGCAGCCGCGCGGGCGGCCATTGCCCAGGGATGCATCGAAGCGCGGCCCTCGCCGCAGCAACCGCTCGACGTGCTGGTGCAGCATCTCGTCACGGTGGCGCTGGGCGGTGGCTTCAACGCCAGCGAATTGTTCGAGGAAGTGCGCAGCACGGCCGCTTATGCTGATCTGTCGGTAGAACGCTGGGAGTGGGCGCTCAACTTCGTGCGCCAGGGCGGTGCGTCGCTGGCGGCTTATCCCGACTATCAGCGCGCAGTGCCGGACGCGCAAGGCATCTGGCGTGTGCCCGATGCACGGCTGGCGCGCCGCCATCGCATGAACATCGGCACCATCGTCAGCGACGCCACCATGGCGGTGCAATACCTGAGTGGCGCAAAGATCGGGACAGTGGAAGAGAGTTTCGCCGCGCGCCTGAAGCCGGGTGATTGCTTTTTGTTCGGTGGCCGCTTGCTGGAGCTGGTGCGCATCCACGAGATGACGGCCTATGTGCGGCGCGTCAGCGGCAATCGCCCGGCCGTGCCGCGCTGGAGCGGTGGGCGCATGGCCCTGTCGACCACGCTGGCCGATGCGGTGGTGCAACAGCTGGCGCTGGCCGGGGACGGCCACCATGATTCGCCCGAACTGAAGTGTGTGCGTCCCCTGCTGGAGTTGCAGCAGCAGTGGTCCGCCCTGCCCACACCGCAGACGCTGCTGGCGGAGGTCTTGAAAACCCGCGAGGGCTCGCATCTCTTTCTGTATCCCTTCGGCGGCCGCCATGTCCACTTGGGGCTTGCAAACCTGATCGCCTGGCGCGTGGCCCGGCATGCACCGCACACATTTTCAATGGCCGTCAACGACAGCGGTTTCGAGCTGCTCAGTGCGACGGAGGTGGACTGGGTCACGCTGCTGCCCGAGGTGTTGAGGGCGGATCATGTCGCGCCGGAGCTTGGGTTGCAGAATGCGCAGGCAGCGCTGACCGGTGATGTCGAACGTGCCGCGTTGTTGCATGAAGTGCTGTCCAGCCTGAATGCGAGCGAGCTCGCGCAGCGGCGCTTTCGCGAGATCGCGCGGGTGTCGGGTCTGATCTTTCAGGGCTACCCCGGCGAACAACGCAGCAGCAAACAGTTGCAGGCCTCGTCGTCACTGTTCTACGAAGTATTTCGCAAGCATGACCCGAACAATCTGCTTCTCTTGCAGGCCGAGCAAGAACTGCTGACGCAGGAACTGGAGATTGGCCGCCTGAGCGCCAGTCTGGCCCGTATCGCCAAGCAGCGACTGGTCCTCAAAACGCTGGTCCGCCCGACGCCGTTTTCCTTTCCGTTGATGGTCGAGCGCATTCGTGAAAAGCTGTCGAGCGAGAGCTTGGCTGACCGCATCGCGCGCATGGTCGGGGAACTTGAGAAGGCGGCCGGTGGCCGAGTGAAGCCTGCGAGTTCAGACGCGGCACGCGTGAAAAGTTCGCTGGTCTTTGGTGGCGATGGCGCAGCGGACCGACCCGCCAGAACCGGCAAGCGCCCGCGCCGCGAGCACAAGCCCTCCCGGCCCTTGCAGCCGCTGAAATGAGAACTTCTTTCTGCAAGGTTCAATGGGCCGATGTCGAGACACACCTGCTGCCTGAGCGCGCCCTCTGGTGGCCTGGGGAGAAAACACTTTTCATCGCTGATCTGCACCTGGGCAAAGCGGCAACTTATCGGGCACTGGGGCAGCCTGTACCCGGTGGCACCACGCAGGAAAATCTGGCCAGACTGACTGCGCTCATTGCCCGACACACGCCGCAGCGGATCGTTTTTCTCGGCGATTTCCTGCATTCGGCTCAAGCCAGAACAGAAAACATTCTGGCAGCCTTGCACGAGTGGCGAGCGTGTCATGCTGCGGTCGACATGCTGCTGGTGCGCGGCAATCATGACCGCCGAGCGGGTGATCCCCCGGTGCTGTTGCGAATCCCGGTCGTCGATGAGCCGCATCTGCATGGCCCGTTTGCCCTGTGCCATCACCCGCAGCAGCACCCGACGCATTTTGTTTTGGCAGGACACATGCATCCGGTTTGCCGACTCTCGGGCCGTGGCCGTGACAGTATGCGACTGCCCTGTTTCGTGGCGGACGGGCGGCAAGCCATTCTGCCGGCGTTCGGCGAATTCACGGGGGGATGGAGGGTCGAGGGTGAGCCGAAGCGACAGCTCTACCCCGTCGGCGGCGGCGTGGTCTGGTGTCTGCCCGGCATCGCCAACGCAGAGAGCGCCGCCAACGCGAAGCTCAGGGCAGAGGGCAAGGACTGAGAGGCAGCAGCCCCGGCGCACCTAAGGCTTTGCGGTGCAAGGAGATCAGCGCAGGGCAGCGTGGCTCCCGGCTTGGCGCGGTAAAATGTTGTCCGTCGAAAGGGGAGCTGCAAGCAGCGCAAGCTGCTGCGGCCCCCCGTCATCACGGCAGCAAGCGGTCGCTTGTTTCCCGGGCCCGCAGAAGACACTTCTCTTCCGCAAGACCTTTCGGCGCGCCGTCAACCCTAACTTTCATGATGCAGGACAACGTCCCGAATCATGGAAGACTTCCCCATCAACTTACGGGAGTGTCCATGGACACCATCGCGCCGCTTTGGCTTTGGTTCTTTTTCGTCTTCGCTGTGCTCGCCGCGCTGTTCGTCGACTTTGTCGTCTTGCGCAAGCAAGGCGCGCACTCGGTCAGCATCAAGGAGGCCACCCAGTGGTCGCTGGTCTGGGTGGCGGCCAGCTTTGCATTCAATGGCCTGTTCTGGTGGGCGGTCTACCAGGACCACGGGACCGCGCTGGCCAACACCAAGAGCGTGGAGTTTCTCACCGGCTACTTGATCGAGAAGAGCCTGGCGGTCGACAACATCTTCGTCTTTTTGCTCATCTTCACTTACTTCGCGGTGCCGCCGGAGTTTCAAAAGCGCGTGCTGATGATCGGCATCGTCGGCGCCATCGTGCTGCGCACGGTGATGATCCTTATCGGTTCCTGGCTGATCGCCGAATTCCACTGGGTGCTGTACGTGTTCGGCGCCTTCCTCCTGTTGACCGGCATCAAGATGTGGTGGGCCGCTGGGCAGGAGCCCGACCTGGAGAGCAACCCGGCACTCAAGCTTTTGCGGCGGGTGCTGCCGGTCAGCAAGAACTTCGACGGCGAGAAGTTTTTCACCGTCGAGAACGGCAAGAAGATCGCCACACCGCTGCTGCTGGTGATCGCGCTGGTGGCGATGACCGACGTGATCTTCGCGGTCGACAGCATCCCTGCGATCTTCGCCATCACGATGGATCCCTTCATCGTGCTGACCAGCAACATTTTCGCCATCCTGGGTCTGCGGGCGATGTACTTCCTGCTGGCTGCCGTGGCGGCCAAGTTTCACCTGCTCAGCTACGGCCTGGCGGTGATCCTGGTCTTCATCGGCACCAAGATGTTGCTCATCGACGTCTACAAGATTCCCGTGCTGGTGTCGCTGGGCGTGGTCGTCGGTGTGCTGGCGATCACCATGGTCTGGAGCTTGCGCACGGCGCCGAAGCTGGCGAACACCCACAGGGGCAGAGACGACGCCTGAGCCAGCAGGCTTCACTTCGCTTGCGCAGTGAGCAGGCGCTGACCTATGCTGCGGGCTCAGAGGCTGAGAGTTTTTCAACCGTGACCGAAAGGCGCGTCTCAACGCCCCCAATCCAGACGCAAAGCACAGCCATAGCTCGGGCTATGGCGCGCATTTGCAACGACGAGCGAGGGCGTTTTGGCGTGCAAGGCGGGTACGGGGGAGAGATTCGCAGCCTCTCAGCGCGGCAATCAAGGGGACGGCGATGCGGGTGCAGGTGGAAGCGGTGTTGACGCCGGCCGAGTTGCAGGAGATTCGGGCTGAACTGGGCGCCGCAGCCTGGATCGACGGCAGGGTGACGGCGGGTGCACAAGCGCAGCAGGTGAAGAACAACCTGCAGTTGGCCGAAGATCACCCGCTCACCGCCACATTGCGAAACAAGGTGCTGGCTGCGCTGCAGCGAAGCACGGTCTTTTTCGCCGCCGCTTTCCCCAGGCAGATCTATCCGCCGCTCTTCAACCGCTACGAAGGCGCCCAGAACGCCTATGGCGCGCATGTCGACAGCGCGATGCGCACACTCCCCGCGCCGGGCACACGGATGCGGGCCGACATCTCGGCCACCTTGTTCCTCAGCAGCCCCAACGAGTACGCCGGGGGAGAACTTGTGGTGGAGGACTCGCTGGGCGCGCAAGCCTTCAAACTGGTCGCCGGCAATCTGCTGCTTTACCCCGCCGACAGTGTTCACAGCGTGCGGCCCGTCGTTCAGGGACAGCGGCTGGCCAGCGTGTTCTGGATCGAAAGCCTGGTGCGCAGCGCCGACCAGCGGCGCGCGCTGTGGGAGCTCGACATGAGCGTGCAGTCACTGCGCCAGCGCCACGGCCAGTCGCCCGAGGTGCTGGCACTGACCAGCCTGTACCACAACCTCTTGCGAATGTGGGCCCAGACCTGAACGAGGCCAGGCCGGGATGGGGCGGACACAAGGCAAGTGCGATTTATCATCGACCCCAATGATCGCCAGCCCGAAAGACCTTGCACAAGTGCGTCTGGACAACGCGCTGGCCCTGTTCGAAGAGTTCGTGCGTGCCAGTGCGAAACACGCCGATGCCGCCACACTGCGCGGCCTGGAACGCCGGTTTGCCGAGCGCATCCAGATCCAGCCCAGCTACTGGAGTCAGATAAAAAGTCGCTCCCGGCAGATCGGCGAACGGCTGGCACGCCAGTTCGAGGAGCTGTGCCACAAGCCGCGCGGTTGGATGGACCTGGCACATGATGTGAGCAACTTGTCGGAGGGCCCGGGCTCCGCTGCGCCATTGCCAGCGGAACCTGCCGCCTCTGCACCCCGCGACGACGACGAAAAATTCATCGTCGGTCTGGTGCTGACCTATTACCGGCGACACCCGCAGCGCGCGCGCACCCGGTTGCTCGACCTGCTGGGTGAAGTGTTGACGCCCACGAACCCGCGCAGTCCGCCTGCAGGATCAGCGCCCAAAGCCCAGTTGCCGGCAAGGCCAGCCGTGCCCAGCGCCGATGAGGCGCACGGCCTGTGGCTGCGCAGCCAAAGTGGCGTCGCTCCGCTGAAGCGAAAAAGCTGAAGCGGCGGTGTGAGCTGCGGGCTGCGTCGCGTCTGTTGTCGCCAGACCACTCCCTTGCGCTTGCCACTTGATAATCATTTGTTTATCATTTGGGCAAGCCTGCCGATTAGTGCCTGACCCGCATCTTCTGCAGCCGATCCACCTGCAACGGAGTGCCATGTCAGCTGAGCTGTTTTTTGCCGGAGTGCCTGTTCTCTGCCCATTGCAGGCAGCGGCAGTCGCCGTGGCACAGGTCAGCGGGTGTGAGCTCAACAAGGCTGCGCCACCCGGTTCTTTGGTGAGTTGATCGCCCCGCGCGAACTGCGCGGGGCGCCAAGTCCCCAGGGCCCGGATTGCATCAGCAGCCCGGGCCTCGGTCTTTCTGAGGTCTGTTCCTCAGTGCTTCGATCACCCACCAGGAGATGCTTCATGAAACTCACCCTGCGTTCCGTCAAGCCGCGCAACCCGTTCGTTGCGGCCAGTTTGCGGCGCCGCGCCGGCAGCCACTTCAAGGGCGCCGGGGCTCAGCGCCGACAAGCCGCCCGTGCGCTGCAATGCGAACTGGTTCACGCCCACGACCCGACACCCCGCAAAGCCTGATCACCCGCGCAGCTTGCCCACCGATCGACCTGCGCCTCTCGATGGAGAAAACCATGTTGACACGAGACCTTTCGTTCGACCCCCGTGCACCCGAAGAGCGGCGGACCCGCAGGCTGTTGGCCGCCGCACTGCGGGCAGCCAGCCGAAGCCTCGACGCGCTCGCGTTCAAGCTCGCCTGGGCAGAAGCCACTCATGACGCAC
>Ga0105048_10012961_pt1 | contig 13032 bp, 17 predicted proteins | sample MAT05_FD_78382 | JGI IMG/M metagenome (GOLD analysis project Ga0105048, IMG submission 78382) | Freshwater microbial communities from Lake Fryxell liftoff mats and glacier meltwater in Antarctica - MAT-05 | ecosystem: Environmental > Aquatic > Freshwater > Ice > Liftoff microbial mat | place...
GGCCTGATCACCATGCGCGATATTGACCGCCTCGGTCAGTTTCCTAAGGCGACGAAAGACGGTCAGGGTCGATTGCGCTGCGGCGCCGCGTGCGGGGTGGATCAGTACGAGCGGGTCGAAGCATTGATGGCGGCGGAAGTTGATGTGCTCGTCGTCGATACCAGTCATGGCCATAGCGAGAATGTCCTTCGCACCGTGCGAGCGATCAAGGCCAAGCACAACATCGAGGTGATTGCTGGCAACGTGGCAACGGCTGATGCAGCCCGCGCGCTGGTCGATGCGGGAGCTGATGCAGTCAAAGTGGGCATCGGCCCGGGCTCCATCTGCACCACCCGCGTGGTAACGGGCGTGGGCGTACCTCAGCTCTCGGCGATTCTCTGTGTGGCAGATGCCCTCGACTCAACTGGCGTACCTGTGATTGCAGATGGCGGCATTCGGCAGTCGGGTGATATTGCCAAGGCCATCGCCGCGGGTGCGCACGCGGTGATGATGGGCAGCATGTTCGCGGGGCTTGATGAAGCACCGGGAGAGATGGTCATTCGCCAGGGCCGCCGCTACAAGAGCTATCGCGGCATGGGCAGCGAAGGGGCCATGCGCGCGGGCTCCAGCGATCGCTACGGTCAGCAGGGCAAGGGCGGAGATGGCGGCAACGCACCCGCCAGCGAGCAGCAGAAGTTCAAGTTTGTGCCCGAGGGCGTCGAAGGCCTCGTCGCGTATCGCGGCTCGCTGGCCGAACTGGCATTCCAGTTGGTGGGGGGGCTCCGCGGCAGCATGGGATACCTCGGATGTCGCACGCTGGGGGAGTTTCGCAGCAATGCACGCTTTTGCCGAATCAGCTCAGCGACGATTGTGGAGAACCACCCGCACGACATCAAGATTACCAAGGAAAGCCCCAACTACTTTGTCGAGAGGTCGGGGGACTGAGGCGCAGAAGTTACTTTCCGCTGGCACTTTTGAGAGCACGATCGCCACGCGAAACGGCTACACTCGATTCGCGTGCGGCCGTAGCTCAGCTGGATAGAGCAGCGGTTTCCTAAACCGCAGGTCAGCAGTTCGAATCTGCTCGGCCGCGTTTACTGAACTCCCGTGAACAAGTTGGATCGACTTGCCGACCGGGCCGGACAAACCAGTCCGAATAAGTGGTGCCCACGGCTAGGCATAACCCCATCGGGCTTTTTCTGAGCCGCAGCCGCACAGCCGGTGCGATCTGCACATCGTCTATGTGACCCACTCAACTCTGCAGCTTTTGCCGCCGATGTTCCTTGGACTACACACAACGTCGTGCACAGGGCCGGAATCGGGTCTTGCCCGTGCTGCTACGAGAGTCAAGGAGTGATTATGCAACGGATTCGTCGTTCAAAGGCCTTTACGCTGGTTGAAATTCTGATCGTCGTCGTCATCTTGGGTATTCTGGCGGCCATTGTTGTGCCGCAGTTCACCCGGGCCAGCGAGGATGCTCAAACCGGCAACGTCGTCACCCAGCTGCAGACCATGCGCAGCCAGGTCGAGCTTTATCGTGTTCGCAACAACGGCCAGTTCCCGCCTCTCACAGCAGCGGTGACCACGGGCAACTTTGGTTGGGACGCGCTCGTTACCGCCGACTTCATGCGTGCCGCCCCTGTCAACCCCCGTACCGGCACCGCCACGATCGCCGCTGGCACTGCAGCGCCGACGGCTGCTGTGAACAACGGTGATGCTGGTTGGGTTTATGATGCCGCCACCGGTGAGATGTGGGCCAACGGCTTTAATGAGACGACTCGTCAGTGGATCGCCCCATGAGTGTCGCCCTCACGGGCAACGCTTGTGTCTAAGACCAATCTCGCCGCTTGAGTGCGGCCAATACGAATCAGAGCCGGCTTTGCGTAAGCAAGGCCGGTTCATTTGGTACCCGCCGTTGGCCATGCCGTCACCCCCTGCTGCCAGACGCGCTGCAGATTATCTCGGGCTTTCACGCTCGTAGAGATTCTCATCGTCGTCGTGATCCTCGGCATTCTCGCAGCGATTGTCGTGCCGCGGTTTACCGAAGCGAGCAACGACGCCCGGCAGGGAACGACCTTCAGCGAACTGCAAAAGATTCGCCGGCACGTCGACATGTTCCGGGCCCGCAATGCTGCAACATTACCCGCCGTCGTCGCTGACTCAGATGGTGATTGGGGAGAGCTCGTCGGTCGGGACAGTGAGTATCTGCAAGGTGCTCCCGTCAATGCCCATGTTGGCGGTGCCAACGCTCGGCGCATCCGCTTGGCCACCGCGCCAGATTCCGCGTTCCATACTGATTACGGCTGGATATTTGACCCTGCGACGGGACGTGTCTGGGCCGCGGCGTTCGATGCTCTAGACCGTCCAATAAATCCCTGAGTTTCTCACTTTTCGGCGGCCCCGTCAATCCCAGCGTGGCGGAATCATCGCTCGTGTCAGCAAGCGCTGCAGTTGTGCCGATGAATCAGTATCGTTCCCGGCCCAAGCTATCAGAGGAATACGCAGATGTCAACGACCCCCACTCCGCAAAACACTCTCCCTGCCTCGTCGCGAACCTCGGTGCCTGTCAAACTCGCCACCGCACTCGCGCTGCTGCTGGCAGTAAACACCGGTGTGCAGCTCTACGCACTCGGTGAGCGCTCGGCGCGCGAGGCGCACGCGCAGGTGCGTTCTGGTGAGACCCCTGCACCCTTCCCCAATTCGGCGGTCAGGCAGTCGAAGATTGAAGATGCTTTGATCGAGGCCAACGTACGGCTCGGCCGCATTGAAGCGAAGCTGGATAAACCGCTGAGCGTCAAGGTCACCGAGATCGTGCCCATCACCGTGAGCAACCTCGGGGCGCTCACGCCTGCCAAGGAAGAGGCCGCCAAATAAACGCGTGAGGTTTTCTCTCGCACCACAATGTGGCCGCCGCTTGGCGGCAGCAAGGTTGAAATGTTCATCGCTCGCCGCCATCGCTCTGGTTTTACGCTGATCGAGTTGCTCATTGTGGTCGTGCTGCTTGGCATCGCCGGCTCGCTGGTGGTGCCAGCGATGGGCTCAGTCGGGGTGCTGCGCATCCAGGCCGCGGTCCGTACGATCGTCTCGGATCTCACATTCGCTCAGAGCGATGCCATCGCACTGCAGCAGCGCCGGGCTGCGGTCTTCGACACCACCAACAACAGCTACACCCTGGTGCAGGTTGTCGGCGGAACGATCAACACCGCGACCGGCGCTCTCTATAACCCCGATGCTGGTGGCAATCGCTACGAGATCAACCTCAACGATCAACGCTACGGTGGCGCACGTCTCACCGCGGCGACATTCGGCACCACCGGCGCGCCTGCGACACTGATCTTCGACGATCTGGGTTCGCCGGTTATGGCCGCTACAGGTGACGCTGCTGGTCCGGGTGGAATCATCCGCATCGAGGGACAAAATCAGCGCTTTGAGGTGATTGTTGAGCCATTTACTGGCCGCATTTCGGTTCGTCGCATTGAACTTGATGCCGCTGGCGTGCCCATCGAGCCCGCTCCTCCGCTTATCCCCAGCGGTGGTTCCTAAGAGCCAGTCCGATGAGATGGCTTCGAGACTTTGACATGAGTGAGTTCAATCGAGACAATCCGTTCACGTTGCCATCGCTTCGCCCCTCGGATCTGGGGACGATCTTTCGGCTTGGGCCTTTCGGTCCGGTGACGCTCGGTATTGTTGCGCTCGGCGCGATGGCTCTGCTCATCTCCGGTCGCTTGCGCTTGCTCTACCCCTCGCCCAAAACCGTCATCGCGCAGCCACTGCTTTCAGCCAGCGAACGCGAGCCAGCCGATCTCCCACCGGCCACGCCCACACCGGTTTTCGCGGCACCGCCGGACTGAGCCGGCCTGGCGAGCCAGTTCCAACGGGGACGCCGTGCTCGATCGCATCCGACATTCTCCCGGAATCGGCGGAAAACCTGTCGGCAGCCGAACCGCGTGGCATCCACGCGGATACCGATTGGCGGTGGGTTGCTTTTCGGTTTATGCATGGACGCTCTCCTCTTTCAACGCGTGGCCAAAGTGCTAAGCGATCCGCAAAGGTTCGCCATCCTCGAGCGCATCGCACAACTTTCCGAGTGCCCCTGCATGACTCTCGTCGAGAGTTTTCCGATTACCCAAGCCACCATCTCGCACCATCTCAAGGAGCTGGGTGCCGCAGAGCTCATCGATGTTCGTCGCGAGGGAAAGTGTGCGTACTTCACGGCGCGGCGGGAGACCATCGTGGCGTATCAGCTTGAGATGGCACGCCGGCTCGGCACTCCGTTCGCAGCGGCCCGCTGAGCGGGTCGGGTTTGCGGATGGTTGCATATCCAACTTGGCGGCTTGTGGGTGATATCCGAACAGCGCTCCGGCGTGGAAACTACATGATTAGATAGCCATCAATCTATCCGGTTTGAAACCGAGTAGGTTGATCTGTGATCAAAGCCCTGACAGGATCCTCGTTGCGCCCAGCCCGCCGCATGGGCGGGCTGTCACCTCATTACGAACATCACCCAGATTGCACACGGGCGGAACTTCTGCCATGCCGACACTCTTCGACCCCATCATCGTCGGATCACTCAAGCTTGCAAATCGCATTTTCATGGCTCCAATGACGCGGCTGCGCTGCGGGCCTGAGGCGGTGCCCGGGCCGCTCGTTGCGGAGTATTACGGGCAGCGGGCGACGGCGGGGTTGATCATCACCGAAGGTACATCGCCCTCGCTCCGTGCCCGCGGATACATGGGGCAGCCGGGCATCTGGAATGATGCTCAGGTGGCTGGCTGGGCTGGAGTAACCGATGCGGTGCATCGCAGCGGCAGCCGCATAGCACTGCAGATTCATCACGCCGGTCGGCTCTCGCATCCGTCGCTGACGGGTGGCGAGTTGCCCGTCGGCCCCTCGGCGATCGCCGCGAAGGGGGAAGTGCATACGGCAAACGGGGGCAAGGAGCTGTATCCGGCCCCGCACGCACTCTCTGCCGCGGAGATTTCGCGGGTGATTCAGGAGTTTGGCGATGCGGCGGGCCGCGCGGCGAAGGCGGGATTCGACTTTGTAGAGCTGCATGCCGCCAACGGATATCTGCCGCACGAGTTTCTCTCGACGAATGCGAACGCACGCACGGATGAGTGGGGCAGCAGCATCGCCAACCGCTGCAAGTTCACGCTCGACGCGATAGATGCCATGACGGCAGCGACTGGCGTGGGGCGAGTCGGCATCAAGCTGACGATTGGGCCGTTTACGCCGCACGACATTGTGATTGCAGATGAGCAGGAGTTGTACCCGTATCTTGCCGGCGAACTTTCCAAGCGAGGCGTTGCCTTTATTGAGGCGCAGCGACCGATCATTAACTGGGGCGTGCCACCGATCGACTTCGATCCATTTGCGCTCTTCAACAAGCGCTTCAGCGGCGTGTTGATCGGCGGGGCGATGTTTGAGCGGCCCGAGGCCGATGCAATGATCGCCGCGGGCAAGCTGGACGCGGTGGCATTCGGTCGGCTTTTTATCGCCAATCCAGATCTCCCTGCACGACTGGCTGCGAACGCAGAGATGGTCGACGCGCCGCAATCAAGCTACTACTACGCTGGCAGCGGCGACCCTGCCGATGGTTACATCACCTTTGCGAAGATGACGCCATGAGGAATGGGCTGATGGCGAGATGCGGCGAAGGGAGCAACGAACACGCTACAAGGAGCTTGTGATGGCAACTGTGACACTGATTACTGGCGGAAACAAGGGCATCGGCCTGGAGACAGCACGGCAACTGGGCAAACTTGGCCATGAAGTTCTCATTGGCGCACGAGATGCCGAGCGCGGTCAGCATGCGGCCGATGGGCTCGGCAAGGAGGGAATCAAAGCCCGTTTTGTCCAGCTTGACGTGACCGATGCCGGGTCAATCGCCCGTTCGGCAGAGCAGGTGGAGCGCATCTACGGCAAACTCGATGTGCTGATTAACAATGCTGGCGTGCTGGACTACGCCGCCGATGGTGCGCCGAGCAAAACCTCACTCGAAGTGCTCCGCCGCACGTATGAGACCAACGTGTTTGGCTTGCTCGCCGTGACACAGGCGTTCCTGCCGCTGATCCGCAAATCCCAAGCAGGACGCATCGTCAACCTGTCGAGCATTCTGGGATCATGCACCGAGCATGGCGACCCGAACAGCCCCATTTACGCGATGCAGATGTTTGCGTATGACTCGTCAAAGGCGGCCGTGAACATGCTCACGGTTGAACTTGCGCAGGAGCTGAAGTCCACCTCGATCAAGGTGAACGCCGCGCACCCGGGCTGGGTCAAGACCGACATGGGTGGCGCCGCCGCGCCGATGGAAATCGTCGACGGTGCCAAAACCAGTGTGATGCTTGCCACGCTTGACGCCAGCGGGCCCTCTGGTGGCTACTTCCACATGGGCATGCACATGCGTTGGTAGCGGAGGGAGAGCGGGCGCATCTCGGCGGGAAAGTTTGCTTAATCTTGGCCATGAAGTGCTACTGCATCGACCAGTTTGGTTTTGACCACCTCACGCTCACGCAGCGTGCCGACCCAGTCGCCGGACCTGGACAGGTTCTGGCGCGATTGCGCGCCGTTTCATTGAACTATCGCGATCTGCTGATGGTGCAGGGCCATTATGACCCGAAGCTGGAGAAGGGACGAGTTCCTTGTAGCGACGGTGCTGGCGAAGTCGTAGCCGTCGGGTCGGGCGTTAAATCGGTGAAGGTGGGCGATCGCGTCGCAGGCAACTTCTTTGCAAACTGGATCGATGGCCCGCTGACGAGCGCAAAAATGCGAGGTGCGATGGGGGGTGACATTGACGGCATGCTTTGCGAGCTGGTCGTACTCAATGAGCACGCCGTGGTGCAGCTTCCGCGACATCTCTCCTTTGCTGAGGGCGCCACGCTGCCCTGCGCCGCGGTCACCGCCTTTAACGCCCTGTTTGGAGGTCCGAGCCAGATGGCCAACGCATCGCCACTGCCGGGCGAGACCATTGTGGTGCAGGGTACCGGGGGTGTCAGCATCTTCGCGCTTCAGCTTGCGCGGGCGGCCGGACTTACCGTCATCGTCACCAGTTCGAGCGATGAAAAGCTGTCCCGCGCGCAGAAGATGGGCGCGGCAATCGGCGTCAACTACAAGTCGGTGCCAGATTGGGAGAAGCCCGTTCGTGACTTCACCAGCGGCGGCGCAGACCTGATTGTCGAAGTGGGGGGTGCTGGCACTCTCAACCGCTCAGTCAAAGCGGTTCGAGCTGGCGGCACGATCGCGCTGATCGGCGTACTCAGCGGCGTCAAGGGTGAGATCGACACCGTGTCCTTGTTGATGCGAGCAATCAACCTCCGCGGCATTTACGTCGGCTCTACGGCCATGTTTGTGGCCATGACCAAGCTCATCTCGGCCCATCAGCTCAGGCCCGTAATCGACCGCACATTTGCATTCTCCGAAGCGGCCGCTGCAATGAGGTACATGTCCACCGGCGCTCACTTCGGTAAAGTTGTTATCGAAGTCTAAACGCTTTCAACCGTTCTACAAGTGCCTGCGCGGGCCTATGTTCGCCCGCAGCGCGGCGGCCTTGATTTCTCACCGCGCCTTCCCACCCGCATTCTGGAGTAACACGCATGGCCGCTGACTCAACACTTTCGCGCCGCCAGGCCTTCGCCGTAGCCGGTTTCTCCACCGCGGGCTTGCTTCTTGCCCGCTCCGCTGCCGCGAAGCCCGGCACTGCACCTGTTGCGCCAGCCGCGAAACCCGCGCCCGCGTCAAGCGCATCCCCCTCCTTCGCAAACGCAACGGGCTTCTATCGCACCAAGCTGGGAGAGCTGCCCATGATCGTTGCCTCCGATGGCACCATGGATATCGCTCCAATGCAGCCGTTGTTTGCACCTGAGGCATCCGCTGCGGAGTTCGAGAAGGCCATGACGGAGTCCTTCCACGATCCGCGCAATGCGAACTTTCAGTTCAACAACCTGTGCGTCAAAATGGGAGCGGAAACGGTTCTGTTCGATATGGGCACCGGCGCACCGCCAGCAGCTGATTCTACAACCGGGCGGCTTTCCGCGAATCTTGCCGCCGCGGGCATCAAGCCCGAAGACATCACCGTGGTGCTCATTTCCCACGCACACTTTGATCACCTCGGTGGTGCCCTCTTAGCGAACGGCCAACCGCGGTACCCCAACGCCCGTCACATCATCAGCAAGAATGAGCACGACTTCTGGACAAACAATCCTGATTTGAAGAATGTTGCTCTCCCACCCGAGGGCAAAACGGAATGGATCAAGAACGCGCAGCTGCAGTTGGCCGGCATCAGGAGCAAGCTTGAGCTTGTCAAGCCGGGTGACAAGTTGCTGCCGGGCCTCGAGATTCTCGATGCGGCTGGTCACACGCCGGGCCACTTGGCCTACTCGCTGAGCTCTGGCACTGAGTCGCTCTTTATTGCAAACGACCTGATGCACAATCGCGCCGTGATGTTTACGAACCCGGAATGGACGATTGGATTTGACACTGACGCGAAGCAGGCCGTCGCATCGCGTAAGAAGTTCTTTGATCGTGCTGCCTCCGATCGCTCCCGCGTCTTCGCGTATCACCTGCCTTGGCCGGGCTTCGGGCACATCGGTCGCGCAGGATCTGGCTACCGCTGGAATATCGAGCCGTGGGCTTGGTAAGCATTGTGCGCTGCGACATAATCTGTTCTTGTTGTCTCCTCTGCTCCTTGGCTCACCTCGCATTTCCCGGTCCTAACTATGACGCATTCTGCCCCAGTCTCTGCCGATGCCATGTTGAATCAGCTTCACTGGCGGTACGCCGTCAAGAAGTTTGACCCGACGTTCAAGATTTCAGCCGAGCAATTTTCCAAGATTGAGCAGGCCATCATGCTCGCGCCGTCGAGTTATGGCCTGCAGGCGTGGAAGTTCGTCACCGTGGCCGACCCTGAACTGCGGATAAAGCTGCGCGCCGTCTCCTTTAATCAGTCGCAGATCACCGATGCCTCGCACTTGGTAGTCTTTGCGCGGCGCGAGACGGTTACAGAGGTCGATGTGACGAAGTACATCGAGCGCGCTGCAGAGCTACGTGGCATTCCCGTCGCCGCGCTCGCCGACCTCCAGCGGATGATCAACGGCTCGCTGGCCAAACCGGTTACGCTTCCCGGTGGCAGCATGGAGACGTACACCCGGTCTCAAGTCTACATCGCGCTCAGCTTTGGCTTGGCCGCCGCGGCGATGTTGGGAGTTGATGCCTGCCCGATGGAAGGCATTACGGCCCCGGAGTATGACAAGTTGCTCGGACTGGGCGAGATGGGGTACAAAGCGTGTGTCGTGGCGACGTTCGGACAGCGCGATGCCGCCGACTTCCTCGCGCCGCTGGCCAAGGTTCGTTACAGCGAGGCAGAGCTTTTCCTGCGGCGGTAACGAGTGGCAGTGTTTGCAGAGGCTTTCCGGAGTATGTCCTATGTCAAAGTCCGTACACGCCATGGCCCTGCATTCAGCGGGGTCCAAACTGGTTCCGTTTGCGTTCGACCTCGCTCCCCTCGGTGACGAGCAGGTGGAGATCGCTGTCACATCCTGTGGCATATGCCACAGCGATTTGTCGATGATGGGCAACGACTGGGGCATGACCGGCTATCCGCTGGTGCCCGGCCACGAAGTTGTGGGAACTGTCGCCGCGATCGGACCGGCTGCAAAAGGGCTGAAGCTTGGCCAGCGTGTGGGATTGGGCTGGTTCAGCGGCAGTTGCATGTCGTGCAACATCTGCATGCGCGGGGATCACAACCTGTGCGCATCGGCGGAACAAACCATCGTCGGCCGGTATGGCGGTTTTGCCGAGCGCACGCGGGCGCACTGGTCGTGGTGTACGCCGCTGCCCGACTCGCTTGACGATACCCGTTCGGGCCCACTATTTTGCGGCGGCATCACCGTGTTCAACCCGATTGTGCAGTGCGGGGTCAAGCCGACTGATCGTGTCGGCGTGGTTGGCATTGGCGGGCTTGGGCACCTCGCGATTCAGTTTCTGAGCAAGTGGGGCTGTGAGGTCACTGCGTTCACCAGCTCAGCCGCCAAGGACGCCGAGGCCCGGGCGCTGGGCGCGCATCACACCGTGGTGAGCACCTCGGACGAGGCGCTAGCCAAACTAAAGAACCAATTCGACTTCATCATGGTGACGGTGAATGTCGGCTTGAACTGGGCGGCGTACATCGATGCGCTCGCCGCGCGTGGCAGACTGCACTTTGTCGGTGCGGTGCTCTCACCGCTGACACTTGGAGCATTCCCGCTGATCCTCGGCCAGAAGAGTGTCTCCGGTTCACCCTTGGGCAGCCCTGCCACCACGCTCAGCATGATTGAGTTCTGTGCGCGGCACGATATCAACGCGGTAGTCGAGACCTTTCCAATGAGCCGGGCCAACGAGGCCATCGCGCGATTGCAGTCCGGCAAAGCGCGCTTTCGCGTCGTACTTACCAATGATCTCAAGTAGGGTGTAAGTGTACAGACGTTCGCTGTAAACCTGCCATGCTCGCTGATTCGCCCATCACGCTCATATTGCGCCTCGGCCTTGGCACCATCTGGGCCGGCGTGCTCTGCTTGACTGGCATCATGGCCTTTGCTGAGCTGCCTGCACGCTTCGCCGCGGCTGGGCTCGAATGCCGACTCGCAGGTATCGGTGTTTTTGCGCTCGGTCAGTTTGTCTTTGCCGTGGTGGTGGCCGATCGGCTCTTTCCCCGCGCTGCCGCGGCGTGGACCTGGCCGATGCACCTCGGTTCGGCAATCATCGCCACGGGATGCCTCACCTTGCTCTTCGTGCGGGTGCTGGCCCTTTAACGGGCTGCGGGCGCGTGCTCGTGATGCCAGCGTCGCACTGATGGGTTCGTGCTGATAGCATTCATGCATGAAGCTCAAAGCAGGCCTGGCTCTGCTCATTGTCGGCGTTGTGCTCACGATCGTCGGGCTAGTGGGCGCGTTCTCTCAGTTCAGCGGGCTGCTCTCGCGCACGATCGATGCGCCGCTCGGCAAACCGGGCGAGGGCGATGATGATACCAAGCAGACATCCTCCCGCATGTTTACCTCCGCCATGGTCGGCACAGCGGGGGCAGTCATGGTGGCCATCGGCAGCACCATGACGCTTATGGGCATGGCGAAGCGGCGTAAGCCTCAAGTGGCGAAATTCCTCGACAAGCCAGTGAAGTAGCGGCAGCTGAGCGCAGACGCGTATCGTTACGCATGTCAACTGCCACACTCAGCCGTGAACAGATCGCCCGCCGCGCCGCCAAGGAGCTTCGCGATGGCTTTGTTGTCAATCTGGGCATTGGCATGCCGACGATGGTGGCCAACTACATCCCCGATGGGATGGATGTCTGGTTGCAGTCGGAGAATGGCCTTCTCGGTATCGGGCCCTTCCCAACCGAACAAGCGGTAGACCCCGACCTGATCAACGCCGGCAAGCAGACGGTCACCGCCCGCACGGGCGCATCGTTCTTCTCCTCGGCCGATTCGTTTGGCATGATTCGCGGCGGCCACATTGACATGTGCATCCTCGGCGCCATGCAAGTCAGCCAGAGCGGTGACATTGCCAACTGGATGATTCCTGGCAAGATGGTAAAGGGCATGGGTGGCGCGATGGACCTTGTTGCTGGTGTGCGCAAGATTGTGGTGATGATGGACCACAACGCCAAGGATGGCACGCCCAAGTTGGTGAAGAACTGCTCGCTGCCGCTGACCGGTGTGGCGTGCGTGAACCTGCTGCTTACCGATATTGCAGTGCTGGAGATGGACCCGATCGCGCGCAAATTCGTACTGCGCCAAACGGCCAAGGGGATTACCGCGGCGGATGTCGTCGCGCGTACCGAGGCTGAGATCATCGTGCCAAGTGATGTGACCGAGCTGGAGGGTTGAGCCGATGCCGCTCTTCCACGTATTGACCGAGCATGTCGAGAACGGCGCACCATGGCAGGGAGTCTTCGAGGCGCCCTCACGAGAAGCCGTCGCAGAACAGTTAGCCACACATGGACTCACGGTTGTAAGTTGCGAGCGAGTATCCGAGCCGCTCTCAGCCCAGCTGGCCTCGCTAAGACGCCAGCGGATCGAGCCACAAGCCGATAAGGTGCCTCGCACGCCTGAGCAGCGGCTGCGCCGCCGCATCCTGCTGATCAGCGTTGGCCTTGGCCTTGGTGCTCTGATCATCCTCGGCACGCTCTTCGTCAACCGCGCCAAGGAGCATCTGCTGCGCGAGCGGCAAGTGCCACATTCCACGCCCGCTTCGCCCCCAAAGTGAGGTTTCCACTCGTGTCCTCATGCCGCGCGACTGATGACGACTCTGCTCCGGCTGACCGTAATGGCGCGACTCAGCATGACTTTGGCCACGAGCATCACATCCTCGGGTGTGACCTCCGCCGTGCGCTGCCACCAGGGCTCCTCCTCGGGTATTTCGGCTGCTGGGGTGAGGCACTGCCAAAGCTCGGTCGCGTAGTGATCAACAAGTGCGGGGCTATCCGCGCCCACCGGATCGGACCCGCTGGGAACTCCGGTGCGAATGGACCAATCGTCATCGCGATCATCGCGGGTAGCCAGACGGTGGCCCGGCGACAGAGCGTGAGCAAGTGCACTTACTTCACTCTCGGCAAGCCCGCGCACATGCAGCACAGATGAGTTATCCTCAGCCGCCGACTCACGCTGCCGCCACATTTCAATGTGCTTGCGCTGCAACTCTGCAACGTAAGGATTGCAGAACAGCGCCAGACTCTCTCGATATCGCGGATGGAGCCCACACAGCGCCAGCGTCGGGCAACCCACCGCGGCGGACATGTTCGCGCCACCCCCCTGATTGGCAATGTGCAGATCGCAGCACGCCATCACGGCCGCCTGCTCTCGGGCGGAGAGCACTCGGGCCCCCTCTGGGTCTCGCAGCCGTTCATATCCGGCAAAATCCTGCCAGCCCAGCCAAACCACCGTCGCCCTATGTTCCTGTTCCAGCGCCGCGCACAGCGCGAGGGTCTTTTCCCGTCCCCACCCTCGCACTCGATCGGCAATCAGCCCCATGTTCACGCCCACCAAGGGGCCAGTCCGTCGGTTCCGTGCGCGAAGTTTGTCA